>Ga0302245_1002503_pt1 | contig 10614 bp, 14 predicted proteins | sample AAG_UR_Thr_MG_FD_193512 | JGI IMG/M metagenome (GOLD analysis project Ga0302245, IMG submission 193512) | Enriched activated sludge microbial communities from anaerobic digester in WTTP, New Holstein, Wisconsin, United States - AAG_UR_Thr | ecosystem: Engineered > Bioreactor > Anaerobic >... | reverse complement strand
CGCCCATCATGAAATCCACCTTGTTTTCGGCGATCATTTTGAGATTCGCCACCGAAGCTCCGGTCGCCTCTGCGGTGACCTCCACGCCCGGGACTTTTTTGGAGATGATGTTTGTCATCGCCGCCCCGATGGGATAGTAGGTTCCCGCAGTGCCGCCTGTGGCGAGGGACAACCTGCGCACCGCCGGCGCCGCGGCCCCCTCTTTCTTCTCACCGCCGCCTCCGCCGAAGACGGTCTGGGCCGTGACGGCGAAAACGAGAAGCATCACCAGAACAACGTATCTTTTTTTCATGAATCCCTCCTCCCTCGATGTTTTTTCCATTTTGTTCCCAATTCTTCAAAAGGTCAACAATGAGCAGGCATTTCGCCGCCCCTTCGGGCATCCTCCGTCCCCGCGGCGGCCTTTCCGGATTCGTCCCCCGGATTCGTCCCCCGGATTCGTCCCCCGGATTCGTCCCCCGGATTCGTCCCCCGGTGTCCGGCCCTGTCTTTTCCGGATTCGGATCCCGCCGCGTCTCCGACGGCTCCTTGACAAAGGACCGGGTTTCGTTAATATTGTGGCATCTCCCGGGGAAGTGATGTGACGTTGAGATATTTCCGATTGTTCTTTTTGTACAGTGCGCTGAGCCTCGCCCTCGCGGCCCCTCTCCAGGCCCAGGACATTCAGACTGCGGAAAACTTTTTCGACACCGTGTCGGAAAAATACGGGGACGTGAAAGACTACATCGCCGGGATCCGGATCACCCTCGAAAAGGACGTCATGGAGGGGACGCTCTACTACAAGAGCCCGAACCTCCTCCGGATCGATTTCTCCTCCCCGGCGGAACAGGTCATGGTCACCGACGGAGAGAAACTCACGGTCTACATCCCCCAGTACCGGGTCATCATGTCCCAGGCCCTGAAAAAGCGCTCCTCCGCCTCGGTGGCCGCCATGGCCAGCCGTCAGGGCCTGCTGCTGCTGAAGAGGAATTATGCCATCGCGTATCTGGAAGGGCCGGCCTCTGTTCCACTGGACGACAAGTCCGACGAACGGGTGAAGAAGCTCAAACTCACCTGGCGCACCAACGCGGAAGGGTTTCGCGAGCTTATCGTTTCCATCGGCGCCGCAGGATACATTCGCCGGATCGAGGCGGTTACCGTGGGGTACCAGAAGATTCAGTTCAATTTCACCGATATCCGGGTCAATCAGAACATTCCTGACGCCCGGTTCAAATACGACCCCCCCGCTTCGGCGAACGTTCTGGAAAACTTTTTGTTCGAACCCGAGAGTTAGCAATGGAATCCATAGGGCAAAAGCTGAAAACCGCCCGGGAAGAGAAGAGCCTCTCCCTCGATCAGGTCGCCCGGGACACTCATATCGCGAAACGCTTCATCGCCGCCATCGAAGAGGAGAACTTCGACCTTTTTCCCGGCGACACCTATATCCTGGGTTTTGTCCGCAACTACGCCGATTACCTGGGTCTGGATGCGGCGGAGATCATCACCCGCTACAAGAATCTCAAGATTCAGGAGCAGCCCGTTCCCATCGAGGAGCTGCTGGAGCGCCGGACCCCGAAGACGCTGGTCATCGGCATCGCCGCGGGAGCCATCCTCCTTCTGGCCCTGGGCGCCTTTTTCCTTTTCCGCGGCCGTTCGGGATCCCCGCAGACGGAAAAAACGGCGGAAGCAGCCCCGGGGACCTACCAGTACGAAGGGGAGGTCATCGAACGCCCCTTCATGCAGGGAGATGCGGTCGTCGTGAACCGGGAAGGGAAAACCTACACGATCCGGGTGGACAGGGTAGCCTCCAACGTGATCCTGGCCGGACCGGTGGAGAAGGTCACCCTGAAGGAAGGTCAGGAAGCTTTCATCGAACTGACCCCCAGGGGTGAAACGCTGAAGGTGTTTTTCCGCAGCCTGGTTCGGGGAGAAAAACCTCCGAAGGCGATCCTTCATTTCGATAAAATCATCCAGTCCCCCTCGGCGGACATCCCCGTGACGGCGGTTCCCTCAGCGGGAGCGGCACCCCTCCCCTCGGGATCACCCGCCGAGTCGTCCCGGATGCCCGGGTCCCAGGTCGTGCTCGAGGCCCCCTCCAGAGGGCCCTTCACCCTGGAGGTGGATTTCCGCGGTTATTGTCTCTTTCGCTATGTGACGGACAACCAGAACCGCGAGGAGAGGTACTTCCGCCAGGGCGAAACCTTCCGCACCGATGTCCGAAGCGAGATCCGCCTCTGGTATTCCAACGGGGGCGCCCTGCGGGCCCGGATTTCCGGCAAGGAAATCGAGTTCGGAAAGCCCGGCGAAGTGGGCGCCGCCCGTCTGACCTGGGTGCAGGCGGGGCCCGGAGGCATCTACCGTCTGGAATTCGTCCCGATGTATTGATGAGGAATACGAAAACCTTTTATCTCGAGAATCTCGGATGCGCCAAAAACCAGGTGGACGCGGAGGGGATGGCCTCCCGGCTTCTGGGCCGGGGCTGGACGGAGGCCGCGGACCCCGCGGAGGCTTCATGCATCATCGTCAATACCTGCGGTTTCATCGAATCGGCGAAAAAAGAATCCATCGACACCGTCCTGGGTTTCCGGAGACACTACCCCCACACGCGGATCGTCCTGGCGGGCTGTCTGGCGGAACGGTATGGAAGAGAACTCTTCGACGCGCTGCCCGAGACGGATGCGGTTTTCGGCAACCGGGATCCCGCCCGGATTGATGAGATTCTCGCGGCCCCGCCGGAGGGGGGCAGGATTCTCCTTCTCCCGGAGGTCTACGGGACCCAGCCCCTTCGCCGACGAACCTATTCGCCACCGGGCTCGGTCTACATCAAGGCCGCCGAGGGTTGCGACAACCGCTGCTCCTTCTGCGCCATTCCGCTGATCCGCGGCGGAGTCCGCAGCCGGAGAGAGGAGGAAATCCTCCGGGAAATCGAAAGATTTCTGGAAAGCGGCATCGTCGAGTTCAACCTGGTGGCCCAGGACCTGGGGTGCTACGGCAGGGACCTTCCCGGATCGGCGGGCCTCGCGGGTCTGGTGGAGGCCGTCTCCCGGCTGCCCGGCCGTTTCTGGCTTCGGATGCTCTACATCCATCCCGAGCATTTTCCCCGGGAAATCCTCGCCGTATGCCGCCGGGACCCCCGGATCCTTCCCTACTTCGACCTGCCCTTCCAGCACGCCGCCCCGGGCGTCCTCGCCGCCATGGGGAGACGGAATACCGCGGAGAAAAACCTGGACCTGGTGGACGAGATCCGCGCCGAACTGCCCGGGGCGGTGATCCGTTCCACTTTTCTGGTGGGCTTCCCCGGCGAGACGGAGGCCGATTTCGCGACCCTACTGTCCTTTCAGAAGGCCGCCCGGTTCGACTGGCTGGGGGCATTCACCTTTTCCGCCGAGGAAGGCACACCCGCAGATCGCCTGGCCCGGAAAAAGGGGATGCGGGTGCCGAAAAAGATCGCCCGGGCCCGTCTGGAGGCTGTCCGGGAGGCGCAGATTTCCATAACCGAAGAACGCCTGTCCCGCTTCGTGGGCCTGGAAACGGAATTTCTGGTGGAGGAGCCCGTCCTGGGCGCCGACCTTTCCCTGGCCCGGGGCTACATGAACGCTCCGGAGGTGGACGGCCTGGTGGTTCTGGTAAGATCCTCCGCCCCCGGAGCATCCTCCGTCTCCGGAATACGCGTCCCGGCAGCGCCCCCGGACAGGGTCCCGGAAGACGCCTCGGGAGCGGCGCCCGCCGCGCCGCCGGGTAGCGTTCCGGGGCATCTGGTTCGGGGACGGATAACCCGCCGCAACGGCATCGATCTGGAAGCGGAGGCCCTATGACGAAACGGGAACCGTCCTATCTGGGGGGACTCAACCCGATGCAGCGTCAGGCGGTCCTGCATTACGGTCCGCCCCTCCTGATTCTGGCCGGGGCCGGATCGGGAAAGACCCGGGTCATCACGGTAAAAATCGCCCATCTTCTGGAAAGCCGGAACCTGAGCCCCTGGGACATCCTGGCGGTGACCTTCACCAACAAGGCGGCCCGGGAGATGCAGGAACGGGCGGTGGGGCTTTCCCCGGGGGCGGAAAAAGTCCTTATCCGCACTTTCCACTCCTTCGGCGCCTGGCTCCTGAGGAGAAACGCCGCAGCCCTGGGACTTCATGCCAATTTTTCGATCTACGACGAAGACGACATGGTTTCGCTGCTGAAGACCCTCTACCCCGGCCGGGAACGGAGGTCCCTGGCCCGTTACGCCTTCCTCATCGGCCGGGCGAAGGACTTCGCCCTTTCCCCCGGCGAGCCCCTGTTCGACGTCAGCCAGGACCCGGATTTTCCGGAAATTTACGCCGCCTACGAGGAAAAACTCCGCCGGATCGGCAATGTGGACTTCGGAGACCTCATTCTGCGCTGCGTCGAACTGCTCCGGATATCGCCGGAGGTGAAGCGCCGGGTCCACGACCGGTTCAAGGTCATCATGGTGGACGAGTACCAGGATTCCAACGTCGCCCAGCACCGGTTGCTCCGGGAATTGGCCGCTCCGGACGCCTACATCTGTGTCGTCGGCGACGACGATCAGTCCATCTACCGTTTCCGGGGGGCGGAGGTGCGGAACATCCTGGCCTTTCCCGAAGTTTTCCCCGGAACGCAGATCATCCGCCTGGAACAGAACTACCGGTCCACCGGCAACATCCTCGCCGCCGCCGCCGCGGTGGTGGACCATAATCGGGGACGACTGGGAAAAACCCTGTGGACAGCCAACGAAGCGGGGCTCCAGCCCTCAATCGTCACCTGCGAGAACCAGGACGAGGAGGCGGCGTTCTGCCTCTCTCTCCTCCGGAAAAAGCCCGACCTGGACACGGCCATCCTGTACCGGACCAATGCCCAGAGCCGGGTCTTCGAAAGCCTCTTTCTCCGGGAAAGCCTGCCCTACCGCATCGTCGGAACCCTCCGTTTCTACGAACGGGAGGAGATCAAGGACGCCCTGGCCTTTCTCAGGTTCATTGCGAACCCCCGGGACGAGGTCTCTTTCAGGCGGATCATCAACAAGCCCCCCCGGGGTCTGGGAGAAACGGCGGTGTCCCGCATCCTGGACCGCCTGGGACCCGACGGGGACATCGCCGCTGCAATGACTCAGGCCTGGACCGATCTCCGGGGCAGGGCGGCGACATCCCTGGAGGATTTCCTCCTCCTCCAGCGGACGCTGCGGGAGAGTCTGGAGGCAGACCCCCTCCCCCGCTTCGTGGAAAGGCTGATCCGGGACTCGGGACTGGAGGACTACCATAAAAACCAGGACGAGGTGGCGGGAACGCAGAAGCTCCAGAACCTGGAGGAACTGGTCAACGCCGCCTCCCTGTACCCCCAGGGCCCGGAGGGGCTGTCCGAGTTTCTGGAAGGAATCGAACTGGACAGCGCCCGGATCCGGGAGGCGGAAGACAAGAACGACCCCCTGACCCGGGTCACCCTGATTACCATGCACAATACCAAGGGCCTGGAGTTCGACAGGGTCATCGTCACGGGGATGGAGGAGGGGGTCTTTCCCCGGGGGGGGGAAGAGTCGGAGGAGGACATCGAGGAGGAAAGGCGGCTGTTCTACGTCGCCATCACCCGGGCGCGGAAGGAGGTCCACTTCACCCACTGCCGGAGCCGGAGACTCCACGGCCGCCTTCAGGAGTTCGAGCCCTCCCGATTCCTGATGGAACTCCCCGACGGTATCCGGGGGACGGAGGAGCCGCTGTCGCCGGAGGAGGCGGGCTTTCCCGTGGGCGCCCCGGTATACCACGAAGAGCACGGCCCGGGTTACATCTGGAAACGATCCGTCACCGGGGGCAATCTGGTGGTGGTGGTGCATTTCTCCTCCGGAAGGAGCCTGAGTTTCCTGCCGAAATATGAAAGACGGCTGGAGCGGATCGCCGTCGATGGAGCATGAGGATGAGCCCGGAACCCTCCGAAACACCGATGGTGCGCCGCGCCCGGGATTACCACCTTTTCGACCCCCGGGGACGGAGGCATCTGGACCTGTGGCTGAACGGCGGTCGGGCCCTTCTGGGCCATCGGCCCCCGGGGCTGGGGACGACGCTGAAAAACCAGCTCTCCCGGGGTCTCCTGGCGGAGGCCCCGTCCATCCACGACCGGCGCCTGGAAAAAAGCCTGGCCGGCCTGGTTCCCGGGTCCTGGTCCCTCCGGGTCTACCGCTCCTTCGACAGAGCCCTGGGGGCTGTGGGCGTTTTCCTGGGGCGTCCGCTGGAAGAAAAGGATATCCGGGAGCCCTTCTTCGGCCCGGCGCCGGAGGAGGCCGTTTATTTCCGTCCCCTGGCCGAGGCGGATTATTCCGGTTTTTCCGTTCTCCTTCCGATCCTGCCCTTTCCCGGGGCCTTCGCCCCCCAGCCGGTTTTTTTCGCCTGCTCCCCGGATCGGGAGAAAAACCTCCTCCCCGGGGACCCGGTGTCCCCGTTCCTGGCGGCGGGCCTTCATCGCGCCTCCCTGGAACTGCAGAAGCGGGGCTCTTCTCCCGATATTTGGAATGACTGGTCGCTCCCGGGCTGGAAGCGGTTCGGACCCTACTGCTTCCCCGAAGAGGAGGCGGATTATCCGGAGTTACGCTCCCGCCTTCTCGCCGCCGGGGTCATAATCTCGCCGGACCCGAAACGGCCGTCCATTCTGCCGGGGATCTGGTCCCCCGGGGAAAAGGCTCTGGTGGAGCGGCTCTGTTCAGCAAAATCTTGACGGGAGACTGCCCATGAGCTTCGAGTACATGGTGACGATCCTCAGCCGTTTGAGTGTGGAATCCGTCGTCACCTTTCTGTCCATCCTTCTCTGGTCAAAAACCCGGGACACGGCCTGGATGTTCGTGATTCTCGGCGTCATCGTGAGTTACGGCGAGAGCGTTTTTCAGACCCTCAGAGCCTTCGGCATCGTGAACTCCGAGCTGCTCGTCCTCCGGGGGGTTCCGGTGTTCAACCTGGTTCTGTCCAATCTGCCCATGCTATTTTTCGCCGTGGCTTTCATCATCATGATCTTCCGCCGGTCCCTCCGATAAGCCTCCGGGTCCGGTTTCCGCGAACGAAATCGCCCCCACGGGGCAATCCAGCGCTGCGGATAAAGCCGCCTCTTCCTCCTCGGGGCGCAGGAGGGACCGGACCACCCGGGTTCGAAACATGCCCACCGAAAAGACCTCCGGGAGGAGTTCCTCGCAGAGACCGCAGCCGATGCACTTTTCCTGATCTATCTTTACCCGCACGGGAAGCTCCTCCCGATGAAAGGTACGGATAATACCGCTTGAAATCAATACGGGAAAATTCTATAATGCCCTCCATGGTCGCTCTCTGGCTCGGGATCGCTCTGGTGGCGACGGCCCTGTACACGGTGCTCCCCGTGTCCTGGTCCCCCCGATGGTGGCCGCATGTATCGGTATTCCTGCGGGGCGGACTTCCCGTCCTCGCGCTGGCCGTCGGTCTGGTGGCGATTTTCATCGGGACCGTGGACCTCAAAGACAGAAAGGAAGCGAAAAAGGAAGGAAGAAAGAACGAAGCGTCGGGGACGTGACCCGGCGGACGGATGCGGAGAGGCGTCGCCGAAACCGCAGCGGGCGCCCGCAGCCCCGGGGAGCCCGCCCAGGTGGACGGTTTTTCCGTCTTGTCAGTATCCGCCCGGTGTGCTACTATCCCCTCTCGGCTTGCAGTCGAAAAGCACCCATGGAAAGGGCAAGAAAATGAAAACCATATATGTCAAAGCGAAAGATGTCGAACGGAAATGGTACATCGTCGACGCGTCGGGAAAAACCCTGGGCCGGGTCGCGGTAAAGATCGCCTCGGTCCTGCGGGGAAAAAACAAACCGTATTACACTCCCCATCAGGAATTGGGCGATTATGTCGTCGTGGTCAACGCCGACAAGATCGCCGTCACCGGCAACAAGCGGGCCGCTAAAGTGTATTACCGGCATTCCGGGCACGCCGGCGGCCTGAAGGCGGAAACCTTCGAGAAGGTAATCGCCCGAAAGCCCACCTTTCCGCTGGAAACGGCGATCCGGGGCATGCTGCCGAAAAACCGCCTGGGCCGAAAGTTGTTCAAGAACGTGAAGGTCTATGCGGGAGAATCCCACCCCCACGGCGCACAGAAACCGGAACAGATGGAAATCTAAGGAACAGGAGAAACCCGTGAACATTTCTTCCATGAAGCATGGCACCGGACGCAGAAAAACCGCCGTCGCCCGCGTCTATCTTACTCCCGGGAACGGCGCCATCGTCATAAACGGACGGCCCGCCGAACAGTATTTCTTCAACAAAGAGCATATGTACATGGTCATGCAGCCCCTGATGGCCACCGCCAACGACGGGAAGGTGGACATCAAAATAAATGTCGCCGGCGGAGGGCTCACCGGCCAGGCCGGCGCCGCCCGTCATGGAATCGCCCGGGCCCTGGTGGCCTTCGACGCCACCAACCTGCCCGCCCTTCGGGCCAACGGATTCATGACCCGGGATTCCCGGATGGTGGAACGAAAGAAGTACGGCAAACGCAAAGCCCGCCGGAGCTTCCAGTTCTCCAAGCGGTAAAACACCGGTCGGATGCATCCATAGACCCCGGGGAGCCTGCCTTTCCTCGGGGTTTTTTTATTCCAATGGTCGGAAGATGAACTGCTACGACAAGGCCCTGTCCCTTCTCGCCCGGATCGAACATTGCCGCCGGGGGCTTCATGTCAAACTCGCCGCCCGGGGATACGAGGAGTCGGACATCGAAGCCGCCCTGGACCGGCTGTCCGACGAGGGCCACCTGGATGACCGCAGATACGCCGAACTGTGGATAGAGTTCCGCATGAAAAGAACCCGGGAGGGGCGCCGACTCCTTCTGGCGGGGCTCGTCAGACGGGGTGTGGACCGGGAAACCGCCGACGCGGCAGTCCGGCGCGCCTCCCTCTCCGACGCCTATGCCGCCGCGCTGGAGCAGGCTTATCATCAGATCCGCAGCCAGGGGGTTTCCAGCCGTAGGGAGATCGTGTCCCGCCTTCTCCGCAGAGGATACGGACCGGGGGAAGTGGCCGCCTATCTGGAAAATATTGATGCGGATTTTGATTGACATTCTTGATATAATGAATATAATGAAAGCAGCTCCGCAGGGGGGGATTCTGGTATGGAAAAAAGCGATGGCACCGTTCGGCTCTTCTCCGCTCTGGAAGTGGCCAATCTATGCGGTTTCAAGAATCAGACCGCCATCAACTGGATCAAGAAGGGCGACATCAAGGCCTTCACGACCCCCGGAGGCCAGTACCGGGTGTACCCCGAGGACCTTCTGGAGTTCATGACCACCCGGAATATGCGGATCCCCAAAGAACTGGCGGATCTGGTGGAACACCAACCCGCCTCCAGAAAAATACTCATCGTGGACGACGACAAAGAACTCAATTCGATGATACAACAATACCTGACCCGGAAGCTGCCGAACTTCTCGGTGGCGCAGGCCTTCGACGGCTTCGAGGCGGGAAAGCTCCTGGCGGAGGAAAAACCCGGGCTGGTCATTCTGGATATTGACCTCCCGGGAATCGACGGGCACCAGCTCTGTAAACGGATCAAATCGGACCCGCGCCTCCGGGCGCTGAAGATTCTCGCCATCACCGGGCTCTCCGATCCCTCGACCCGGGACACCATCATTCAGGAGGGAGCCGACGCTTTCATGGGAAAACCCCTCGATCTGGACGATCTCCTGGAAGCGGTCCTGGATCTGGTTTCCCCCCAAACAGTGAGATCGAAATGAACGAATGTAAAGGAACCGTCCTTCTGGTGGAAGACGAAGACGCCATCAGGCTGACCCTGCGGGATTATCTTCAAAGGAAGGGCTACAGGATCTTCGTCGCATCCGACGGGGTGGGCGCCATCAAATTGCTTCTGGATCAGAAGATCGACCTCATCGTCACCGACTACCGGATGGATATCCTGGGCGGGGATTACTGGATCAGGTTCCTGCAAAAATACTGCTCGGATATAAAAATATTCATCACCAGCGGATTCCTCCGGCCGGAATTTCCCATTCCTTTCGACGTGCTGTATAAACCCTACGATTACGGTGATCTGGAAGGACTCATCTCCGCCGCCCTGGAGGACAAGCGGAGGAATGAATAAGGCCCTTCGGATCCGGGTCTGCGGCCGGGTCCAGGGAGTGGGTTTCCGCTACTGGGCCCTTCGCGCGGCGCGGAATCTGTCCCTGTCCGGCTGGGTCCGGAACGAGGACGACGGTTCGGTGAGCGCCCACTGCGAAGGGCCCGCCGAGGACCTGAGCGCCTTCGTCGCCCTCCTCCGCCAAGGCCCGCCCGGCTCCCGGGTGGACCGGGTGGAAACCCGGGAGGAGCCGCCCCGAGGGGACCGGGAAGGGTTCTCCGTGGTGTATTAAAAAAAAACCGTCCCGACGGGACGGTTTTTTTGTCCCCCGGCGCAGGGGCCGGGGCGACTCGATTCATTTGCCGCGAATGGAGTAGAAAGCCCCCCTGCCCGGGTATTCGGCAACGGTGTCCAGCATGTCCTCGATGCGCATGAGCTGATTGTACTTGCATACCCGATCGGTCCTGCTCATGGACCCGGTCTTGATCTGTCCGGTTTCATAAGCCACCACCAGGTCCGCGATGAAATCGTCCTCGGTTTCTCCCGAGCGGTGGGATATGACCGCGGTGTAGCC
>Ga0302245_1002481_pt1 | contig 10693 bp, 8 predicted proteins | sample AAG_UR_Thr_MG_FD_193512 | JGI IMG/M metagenome (GOLD analysis project Ga0302245, IMG submission 193512) | Enriched activated sludge microbial communities from anaerobic digester in WTTP, New Holstein, Wisconsin, United States - AAG_UR_Thr | ecosystem: Engineered > Bioreactor > Anaerobic >... | reverse complement strand
GATAGCGAGAAAATTGCAAGACTCATTGAAATGGAGTCCCTGATCCTTGATTATGACAAACGTATTGTCACGACAAGGAACTGTGAGCTTCAGGAAACCGCAATAGAGATAGAAATTTTCAATTCAAATGGCCTTAGTGTGAGAAACAGAAAAACCCTTTACTCGGTTTTTGCGCTCTGCGTTGCAAAAGACTATGATGAAGTGTCATGGTATGACTGGAAATGGTCTCACTCCTTTGCAGATATAGATATGAATGCCCTTGGATTCGAAGTTGCGCAGAAAACGATCTCATTTTTGGGCAGTGAACAGATTGCAACAGGTATTTATGACGGCATTCTTACGCCCCAGGCCTCTTGTGAAATTCTCAGCGTGCTGTCAGGATCTTTCCTCGCAGAGAGCCTTTACAAAAATAAAACAAAACTGAAAGACAAAATTGGAGAAAGATGTTTCTCGGGGAATGTCACTCTTGTGGATTCGGGATTGATTGGGATGGGTGCTTCTCCCTTCGACGGTGAGGGGGTTCCTTCACAGGAGAATGTACTTGTTGAAAAAGGGGTTTTTAAGACTTTCCTCTATGATACATATTATGGAAAGAAACTTAACAAATCCTCCACGGGTAATGCAGCTCGGACCGGCCTAAAAGAACCACCATTGTGCGGACGCAGAGGATTTTATCTTGAGGGTGGTTCCGATAATGTCTGTGACATGATGACTGATGGGGTTGTCATCGAGGAACTCATGGGCACCCATACTGCTAACCCCATAACAGGTGATTTTTCTCTTGGCACCGTGGGACATCTTGTCCGGGGTGGAAAGAAAGGCCCTTTTAAAGGGGTGATTTTTTCCGGAAACATATTTGATATTCTGAACAATGTTCAGGGTGTTGGGGACGACCTGAAATTTTACGGTACCTGTGGTTCGCCATCTGTTTTTATAAAGGGAATGAAGATCAGCGGAAAATAGACAGAGGTTTTGTCATTATCTGTTTTTCGAGCAAGTCAGCAGCTATCTTCACCCCCAGCCCATTCCAGTGGCTATCGTCCGCATGGTAGGGAAAAGTGTGTGTCGCCTGATAGAAGTCATGGAATGTTTTCTGGGTATCAATGACCTCAATACCCAGGTTCTGAGATTTTTTGATCAATTGTTCAAGAAATAAAGGTTGTTGTGTTCCAAGGTATTGATACAATATGGTTTCCTTGTTTGGAATAGGAAGAAATATGAATCGCACACGTTTTTTATGAAGAAGATCTCTGTATTCTTTAAGCCTTTGTGCTGCCTGCTCAATCCTTTCAGACGTTGAATCCTTATTCGCATTTACTCCCTGGATGAAAAAGATAGGGCATTGTGCTGATGTGAGCTCAGGTTGACTCATAGAGCCTGACCTGTTAATACGGGCACGCAGATAGTTAAGCATGTTTGCCTTGAAAATCCGATCAACGAGGACAGCCGTGTTCTGAAGGGCAGGGCTTAGACATAACTTTTTTAGAGCTTCTTCCAGAGTTGAAGGAGTGCGGAGGTCTTTAGCGGAGAGAGGTCGGAGTGATTCAGGCAAATCACGTTCTATTCCTGCCAGCACAACAATATCCGGAAGGTTTTCTCTAATAAGATCATGCTTGAATAGGGCCCGTAATCTTTCTGCTGCGAGGGGATAGACACTTTGTCCCAGTTTTTTTTCGAGTACCTCTGAAAGAAGCTCTTCCTGGCTTAAGCTGCTTCCGGCAATATTTGAATCCCCGACAATAACAATTGGATGTTTTTTTGTCGCCACGTTGGCTTTTCTGTAACCGAATTTATCTGTGATCCACAATACATCCTTTTTCACTGCACATCTAGTGTAATATGCAAGGTCTCCGTCCTCTATTTTTTTTATTTTCATATTTGGATAGAATTGACCTTTCAGGATACCATAGGAACGTTTAACAGAAAGGGATTCCCAGACTCGGAAGGTGAACTGATGGATAGGGAGAACAAACAGCTCAAGACAAATAGCAGCTATAAAGGGAAGAAAAAACAGAAGGTATTTTGCGTGATAACCATTCATGGCCACTGATTCCTAAAATTGAAAATAAATATATTTCTGTGAACCAGGCGCACTTAACAGAAACACTGCGGACAACATCAGATAATAAATCGGCCAGCGCACATAAAATGGTTTTTCAGACAACATATGCCGCATGGTCTCATGACTCTCGATAAAATGGATAACCCAGACAAAGGTAAGGGATGCAAGGGCAATAATAAGCTGACTTTTTGCTTTCCCAAGTAAGATCATAGATTCAAATCCATTCCCCTTGAGGATATCCACCCACCCTGTGTGCAGATGTGTTAACATATAGACTGCATCATGGAGTGATTCAGCCCTGAAAAAAATCCAGGCAACCGAGACAAGAGCAAAGGTGATGCAATTCTGAAAACCTTTCTGAAGAGCAGGGTGGCTGTCGAGACCAAAAGCATGGTTGACTTTAAATCGCAGGTTCCGGGAAATGAGTCCACTCACTATGAAGATGCCATGGATGAACCCCCATGCAACAAAGGTCCAACTTGCACCATGCCATAGACCACAGACAAGGAATACCAATATTAAATTTATATAAAGCCGTGTTGGAACAACTCGGTTTCCGCCAAGCGGTATATAAAGGTAGTCTCTAAGCCAGGTGGAAAAAGAGATATGCCAGCGTCGCCAAAACTCTGCTACAGAACGGGCAGTGTAAGGACGGTTAAAATTATCTGTAAGTTTAAACCCAAAAACCTGGGAGACTCCTATGGCAATATCAGTGTAGCCTGAAAAATCGCAGTAAATCTGAAAGCTGTATAATACGGCAACAAGAACAAAGCTGGGCCCCATGTGGGCAGCAGGATTATTGAAAACCATATCGACAAACACAGCAAGGCGATCAGCGACCACCAGCTTTTTAAATAACCCCCAAACCATGAGTTTAAATCCATTCGTTGCCCGTTCCCAGTCCCACTTATGGTATTCATGAAGCTGGGGCAGAAATTGCTTTGCCCGCTCGATGGGCCCTGCAAGAAGCTTGGGGAAAAAAGAAACATACAGAGCAAACGCACCAATATGCCTCTCAGCAGTTTTATCTCCTCGGTACACATCGATCATGTAGCTAACTACCTGGAATATATAGAATGAGATTCCCACGGGGACAACAAGTCGGAGCAGATGGTTCGGAGAAGAATGACGTGGATCACCGAAAATACCAGTAACGGAACTGCTAAAGAAGTTGAAGTATTTAAATACGAAAAGAACACCCAAATTGCAGATACAGCCTGCAAGAAGAAGCATTCTCTTGCCTGATGGACTCATCTGTTTTTCCATGAGTAAGGCCACAAAATAAGCTACTATAGTAGAAAAGGCGAGGAGGAATAGGTACTGAAACTTAAAGGTACCATAGAAATAATAGCTTGCTCCGAGCAGAATGATCCATCTGAATCGTTGATGTCCAAGGCAATAGATAGCGAGAACGATAAAAAGAAAGACGAAGAATTGAAGTGAGTATAAATCCATTATGAAACTCGCAAATGTTAACTTCTTTACTAAACTTCTCGCTGGATAGCAAGCGAAAAGGGGATCAGGTTTTCAGGAGATACAAGCATATGAAATTGCATCAAAATCTACGTTGAATGTACACTCCATAATTCTCTAATTGCACATAGCAGGGAAGAGCTGATATATTAAAGTGTGGCAGATGCCACCGAACTTTGAATTAAACTACTGTATGTTTTAAAGCAGTGTTGGTGGTTCCATGAGGGTAGCTTATTTTATTAGAAACATTGGTGTGTCTGGAGGCGTCAAGGTAGTCTTGCAGCATGTACAGATGCTGAAGGAAGATGGCTACGATGTTACTTTATTTACGAACAGGGTGAAGGATTCATGGGACTTAAAGGTAAAGCCGGTTGTCTTTGACCCTGAGAGCTTTCGGTATTTGTCTGATTTTGACATTATAGTTGCATCAATTTATCATGATGTAAAAATGCTTTTTTCCAAAGGTATTAGAAAACTAGTACATCTGTGCCAGGGTTATGAACCCATAGATTACCTTTCAAGAATTTCAGGGGAATCGGTCACCGAGCGTTACCAGAGAAAAGGTTTCCTTTCTCTGTTGGAAAGTCGTTTGGATATATTGAAGTTTAGAAAAAGGATACGTCAGATTGAAGCGGTCTACGCTCTGCCCACATTCAAAGCCGCTGTATCAAAACATCTTGTGGAGCTCCTAGAGAGCAAGTACCATCAAAAATGTGCACTCATCCAGAATGGAATCGATCTCAATATCTTTCATCCATATCCTGAAAAGGTATGGGGAGCCAACAGAAAGATTCGTATTTTATCAGTAGGTTCTGCAGACGTGGGATTCAAAGGTATTGTTGATACCCTTGATGCTGTGGAGTTCTTGAAACAAAAAGGTATCGAGGTTGAGCTCATAAGGGTATCGCCCGGTATTCCATCACGACGAGAAAAAGAAGGTGATCTTGTCCATCAGTTTCTTACAGGAGTGAAGGAGAAAGAAATGGCAGAACTCTACCGTGACGCAGATATCTTTATCTCTTCGTCTCTTGAAGGAGAGGGGTTTGGTCTCCCTGCCATTGAGGCGCTAGCATCTGGGGTTCCATCTATACTTACGGATATTTCAACCTACAGAAACTTCAATGAAAATAAAGACTTTGCGTATTTTGTACCAACTCATAGCCCCGAAAAGATTGCTGAAGGCATTGAATCCTTCATCAGGAATGTTGAGTTCAGAAATAAATGCATTGAAAACGGGTTACGTGTTGCACATGCATTTAGCCTGGAGAGGACAAAAAATGATTTGATCAAATTTATGAGGGACCTGCACAGTGAGAACTAGCTGAGGTTTGAGCCTAATACTTGTCTTGTGGCTCTATCGATGTACTTTTCGCAAAAAATTGAGTGTACTCCTCAGAGTCAAAAATGGTTTATCAAGATTGAATTGAACCATCTTTGATTCGAGGTTAAACTTACGAATAAGTATGGAAGGAATTTTTTCCCTTTGTATAGGAAGGAAGATGGTAACCTTATTGAGTTTCCGTTGAAGTTTGAGATACTTTTTTCCGAGAAAGGCAAATGCAACAGGTAGTGGCATTCCCTGACATTTGCATGAAAAAGACTCATTTGGAGATAGAACAACGTTTTTTGTGACATGAAGGTTGCCCCATTTAGGAAGATAAAAACGATGCATTTGCAGTTGTTTTTGAAGGAATGAACCAAGTTCGAGGTAGCATAAGTTGATCCATCTGGTCAAATCTTTGTAATGTGGTTGCTCTTCAAACCACCTATCACGCCAAGCAACAAGTCTCTCTAAAAGATCATATAAAGGTCCAGATGAAACGTTGAGTAGTCGAAGGTCGTAAAGCATTGCTTTCATGTTTAACAGAAGGGCTCGGATATTGACAATCCTGTGTAATTTCATAACAGTCAACTGTATATAGTTGGAAAGCAAATATTCAAGGGCAATCTGGATTTGTAAGCAAGCAATCTCGTCACTGGAGAATTTGTTTTCCCCTGTAATCAATTGTTCACCCAAAAGAAGACGCCAATTACGAAAGAAATTAAAATGTTGCGCCTCCATAAAATCAGTTTTGGTTACACCTAGAAGAGGGTGAACAAATAGATAGCGCCCAGTCACAGATGAATTTTTCAAAGGATTCTGATAAAACTCTGCATCGTCTTTGAGGACCACCAACATGTCGATATCAGATATACCAGGATGTTGGACAGTTCCCACTTGATAGACCGATACAATGTTCTTATGCTCATTCAACCTTTCAATCATTGTAGTGATTTCATTTTCGTAAACCTCTAAAGGAATAAACTGAGGTGTGTTTTTGAACCGGAAAGTCATCGAGGTTTGCTTGCCATTAATGTTATGAGACGCGACATTCTCTGGTAAAAATCGTCTGTCAGGAACCTTTGAATTTCTTTGGGTACGGGAGGAGAAAATTTTTTTGCAAGAAGCCTCGAGTGCTTTGTCGGCTTTGATATTAACCGGTGAAAGGAGGGTGAGATATGGTAAGACCAATTTGCACGTATCGAGGACACATCATCCATGATTGACCAGTCCTTGGTTTCAAAATCGACGCGGGCTGCCTCAAAACTAAACTTCTTGTATATACCTTTTCCATCACGCATCTCAACATAGAGACTTGGCAGTAACATAAACTGGCTTAAAAGGATTTTTAATTCATATACATTGCGTATAGATTCCCTCTGCTCAATCCTCTTTAATGCACTTTGACATAAATTGTCGAAACTTTGCCTAACGTTCTGTGCTGAGTTTTTGCAACTAATGCTCAACGACCTCCCATGATTAGGGAAGAGGGATTTTGCATAATGAAACAATTCCTTTGGAAACCGATCTTGAGGGTAAGACTCCAGGTCTGCCTCTGAGAGGACAACCCATCCATGATGCTGTATGGGATCAAAGTCGAACATGATCGATTGGGCACAATAAATTTTATAGGCAGTGCGTGAAAGCCTTTCAGGATCTTTAAATATTTCGTTCCTCAAGATTACGAGCGCGTCGAAATCGCTGAAAGGGGTTTCTTCGTAAGTTCCCAAGCTGCCATGGAGATAAGCTCCCACAAGATCCTCTTTTAAGTCGCAGATAAAATCCATCATTCGGAGCACATGAGGATTCTTGCCCTGGTAGGCATCTATCGTCACGATGTCAGGTGATAACCCTCTAGACGAAAACGAATAGCTTTTCATGTATTGGTGGAAGATTCTCTTTGCATGTCTGTAAAACGGAACTGAGGGAGATATGGTCGAAAGTAAAGTATCTTTCCACGAAAGAAAATCTCCGTTCACATATTTGTATATGTTTCTTCTAAAGCGCTGTTGTAAATCCAACACGTTATTCATAAATAGTCCCTTCTCATTAAAACCCAGATCTATAAGACTTTCATAATCCACCCTGACACTGGGATTATGCCTGCTATCGTAATATGAGGTACCTTATCTCAAGTTCACGACAACTTAAATTTGCGAAATGTTTTACGTGCATTCAAAAGTAACCCAGGTCCTTCAAACGATTAGCAACTTTTTCAAAATCTTCAGTGCCTGCTTCTATGTAAGAGGTTGGTGACATGTCAGAGGTCACATATCTAGTCCCTTCATATGACTCAAAAGCATCAGTTATAATAGTTCCATCAATATCGTCAGGAATAGGGATATCCAACAGGTGAAGAATGGTGGGGAAGACATCGACTATTTCCGCAACTGCAGTATGCTGTTTCTTGATATTGCTGCCTGCTAAGCAAAACATGCCGTTTATTGCATGATTGCTATCGTTGGATAGGTCGAATGCAAAAGGGCGTTTTTTTGACGGTATTTTTTGCATTATTGAATATCCCTCAATACATTCAACGACCAAATCAGGATTGAAATCGCTGGATGCCTCTCCGGTATACCACCGGTAAACATTCCTAACAATGTGCTCTCCATTGTACTGTATTTCCTTCAAATCCTTTTTTAATGCCTCTTCGTTGATCTTCAGGTTCTTGTTCAGGAAGAGAAACGCATAATTTACCAAGTAGCAATACGCATAAGCTTGGGTCCGTTTATAATCTATTTTCCGGAGGGTGCGAATAGGATTTTTCCGGAGAGGGTATTTCATGTTGCGCAAAAATGGAAGTTTGAATTTTTTTGATAAATGAACAAGGTTATCCAGTTGTTTGATAAGAAAATAGCGATTGTTTTTCACAAGATATCCCTGTTGGTATAGCCAGTGGTTAAGATAGAACGCTTTGTGCAATGAAAGAAATCCATGGTCGGAAAGAACACACACGCAGGTATCCCGGTCGATCCCTTCAAGGAGTTCACCTATTTTTCGATCGATATTCTCGTAAAACTCCAGAATAATTTTTTGCTGTTCTTTTTCAGCCATGTCGAGACCATGTCTGGATGGGTCGATGAGGTGAAAAGCGTGATGTTGCAATGCGTCGGTAACCTGAAAATGGTACATGAAGAAATTCCAGTCAAATTCCTTCATTAAAAACTTGACTCCTTCAACCTGGCTGTCGGTTATTTGAAGCAGTTCACGTATGAGTCCAGCTAGGCCATTCTGCTTGAAGACAGCATCATTCCACCACATCCGGTAGAAGTCGTAGCGCCCTATATGATTCTCTATAGTTTTTAAGAGGCCCCTGGGATGAATGCAATCATCAGACGTTTCAGGTGTATCAAAGCCAGGGATAATGATTCCATTGATGGCTTCAGGAGGGTAAGTCAGGGGGACGTTCACGATAATCGGTTTTTTATCTGCATCGCTCAGGATTTTCCAGAGTGTCTTTCCGACGATGCAGGTGCTGTTCGTGAACTCATACTCATAAGTCCATGGTTTTTCCACAAAGAAATTTACGACCCCGTGTTTGTTTGGATACTTGCCTGTCTGGAATGACGTCCATGCTGCAGGTGTTATAGGCGGGATAACGGACCTCAGTTTTCCGTACGTTCCCCGCTTGAAAAGGGCTTTGAGATTCGGCATAATTCCTAAATCAATAAGGTGAGAAGTGAGGCTAAGAGACATTCCATCAAGGCCAATTACCATTACTTTTTTAGTCGAATTCATATAATTACCTGTATAATCAATTAAATAAAAACGAAGTTATAGTATGATGGAAATGGCAAATAACATCAAGACATTTATAGGTGTAAGAGATGGTCAAGATCTTTTGGGCAGTTTAGAGGAGGTTTTCAGTGGCTCGTCCTCATGGTTATATCGCATCCTTTACTTCCGGCAGGGTTTGCCAGTACACATCATCCGGAATCCTGTCGTTGAGACCCTGGTGGGGCCGCCGTGTGTTGTACCGATCAAAAAACTTCATAAGCTCCTTTTTCGCATGACTGATTGATGCATATGCTTTCAAGAAGATCTCTTCGTATTTCACAGTTTTCCAGAAACGCTCGATAATGATGTTATCCCTCCACCGGTCCTGTCCGTCCATGCTGATTTTTATTCCATGGGTCTTGAGTATCCCCATGAAGCTATCCGATGTAAACTGGCTTCCCTGGTCGGTGTTGCAGATATCGGGTGTTCCATATTTTTGCAGTGCTTCTTCAAGGGTCTCAATGCAGAAGGAATCATCCCGGGTGTTTGGATATCCTCCAGATAATACCTTCCTCCTTGCCCAATCCATGGAGGAAACAAGATTGCAGAAACCTTTTGCCATGGGGATGCAGGTTATATATCGGGATACCACACGGAATTTGCTTCGTTAATGTCGAGCCCTCTTAAGCGGTAAGGATAGATCATGTGACCGGGATTCAGGTTTTAAGAGACGAAGGTTCTTGTAGAGAGCCTTGATGCCCATACGGTGAATATCGGTGTACAACCCGGGATAGTTGTAGTCGACAGCCAGTTATGGACTATTGAGAGCCACTCAGCCTGTCATGATAAGTACATATCACCCTATATTCTTCTGAGAAAATACGGAACAAACATACCTGTTTGCGGAAGCGATATTTATCTGGAAGAGGTCTTTGTTTGCGAAGAATCAATAAATACCTACCGATGTGCTGCCGGGAATGATCTCGTGTGTAAAGGCTATCATTCCCACCGTCACACTATTGCATATATGGCAAAAAAGAAAGACTGCGCAGCGTGTGAACTCAAGATTCGGTGCGCTAAGCAAAGCCTGGAGATATACAAAACCCGTCAACGCTTTATGGAACGCTTCTGCAAACGGAATGGACAGAACGATTTCGACCTGGCAGGGTGGAGGGGTCTCTGGAAAGATGTCATTCAGCATATCTTATCTGTATAATCCAGAACATCGAGATATTGCTTTGGTACACAACAAGACCGATAAAAGCATGGCATTACCTCAAACCAATTACATCTCTGTGGCAGAGCTGCAGGTAGAATCTTTGGAATGAGCATTGGATTTACCGTTTCTCTATCCGTAGAAAAAGTGTGACCGGTAAATATTACGGTTGGTAGCTGGTGCTCTGGCCTTTCTATAATGGCCTGTGCAAAAGTTGTGTTGGACAACAACCCGTTGATATTGGAGGCCACCCTGTCAACTACCCGTTCCTTCCAGAGTTTCTCAAAGATGAGCGCGGGAACGAACTTCTTCGTCTTTGCATGACTGCCGTCAAAGATCTAAATGGTACGGGCAGCCCATCCTTTGCTGTCACCAGACCGATACATACTGGGGAGAATCAGGATGACTGTCGCGGCAGTATTTTTTTATACACGGGAGTTGCCATACATATCCTCTTCAAAATACGTGGGCTCAATGTTATAAAAAAGGAGACAAAGGTAGCTCGAAGAGTTTGTTATAGCGTTTCTGGAACTGTACATACAATTTATCTCTATGGGGCAGGAGAGTGTCAAGGTTACTGTAGATCCGGTCATCACTGAGTTTAGCGCCAGGTACCCTCAGAAAATCAGCACGGGCTGGTCTCCACTACCCCGGTTTTAAAAAACAGTGGTTGGAAAACGTCAGATTTCAGGAAAAATACTACCCGATTTTATGAAAAATTGAGTCAAGCTGCATGAGGTGGGTTAGCTTATCTCCCTAAGCTATTCTGTCAGGAAGGATTCAGGAAAAATGTTGTTTTAGAAAGATACCTGTGGCTATATTAACGCATGGTTCATGAAACTAACTATATGGACTCTCAACAAAAAGTCTTAAATATCTTTCCTTTGCCATGGATCATTGT
>Ga0302245_1002479_pt1 | contig 10694 bp, 12 predicted proteins | sample AAG_UR_Thr_MG_FD_193512 | JGI IMG/M metagenome (GOLD analysis project Ga0302245, IMG submission 193512) | Enriched activated sludge microbial communities from anaerobic digester in WTTP, New Holstein, Wisconsin, United States - AAG_UR_Thr | ecosystem: Engineered > Bioreactor > Anaerobic >... | reverse complement strand
GGTCCAGCACGTAACTTGCGCTCTTTTCGTCAAGGTAATCTGTCATCTCGAGAAGCCTTTCTTCTGATATGGGCATGCTGTTCAGAACCATACTGCCGCCTCTCCTTTCAACGGAGACGCTTTCATATTCGGTTGACGGGGTGCGGAAAAAGATGAACGTAAAAATGGCCAAAAGGCATGCAGCCGCTATTGCCGGCTTCAGGGCAAACCTTTGCGGCTTCCCGTAAGTTCCCAGTTCGGAGAGCCTTTTCTGCCAGAAATCTTCGTCAAAAACGGGTGAAGCCAAACCGCGGCTGGCCTCCATTACACGCCCGGTTTCCTCGTAATTTCTCCTGCAGCCGCCGCATGATTCCATATGCCTGAGAAGTTCTTCCTTTTCCCTCTCCTTAATTTCTCCTGATAACAAATCAATTATGTAGCGCCTGTATCTTTCACAGTTCATTTTTTATCACCTCTTTTATGTAAAGGTTCTTCTTCAGTTTCTGTATTGTCTGGAAATATGTTGCCTTGACCGTGCCTATCCTGCTGTTGGTGATTCTTGCAATCTCCTGGTAATTGAGTCCGTCGTACGTTTTCAGTATAAATACCGCTTTCTGCTTCGGTGGAAGCTTTTCTATCTCTTCCCTGACCTGCTTAATGACATCTTCTCTTATAATCCTTGCCTCGCCGAAATATCTCCTGCTGTCTTCCACGTCTTTCTCGACTTCAACCGTCTTCTTTTTTTTCTTTCTCCGGAGGCAGTCGAATGCATTATTCAGAGTTATCCTGAAAAGCCAGGTCGAAATCGCTGATTCTCCCCTGAACCTTTCCCAGCTCCTGTAAGCCTTTATGAAACTCTCCTGGACAATGTCAAGAGCGTCTTCATGGTTGTTTACCATCTTGAAAGCAACCCCGTACATCCTGGGGGCATAAGACCTGTAGCATTCATCGAAGCCTGCTTTCTTCTTCATCTCCATTTTCTATTTATTGACTCAATATTTTGACTCAATATCTTGATAAAAAGTTTAGTTTATGGTAATATCATATAACTTCAGGGCAGAATCAGTCAACAGGAATTTATACTTCCACTATAATGGAACTGAGAGGAGGCATAATGCCGGTAAGAAAAGCAACGGTTTTGAAGAGACAGAGACAGGAAGATAAAAAGAAAAAAAGAAACAAGATGGAAAAGAGCAAGATTAAGACAATAATCAAGAAGACGAAAGAATCCCTTCTAAACCAGAGTGAGAAATGTGAAGATGCCGCAAGGAAAGCCCTCAGGTCAATAGATAAGGCAAAAGCCAAGGGTGTAATTCACAAGAATACAGCGGCCAGGAAAAAAAGCAGACTTGCAAAGTTCGGCAACAAGTATAAGGTGAAGACGTCACAATCTAACTGAAGATGTAATTAAGGAAGATTTCAAGTTGCGGCCCCTTGCGGAACCTGCCGGTCTTCAATTCAAAATCAAGTCTATGCATGATCTTGAATTTTTTGGTTATTTCAGCGTCGGCAAACCTTTGGCTTAAAAGCAGATTCTTCAGGTATATCTCCGCTGCCGCTATCACCGATACGAAATTATTTTCGTTGGCGGCAAGTTCCTCCATGCACAACGCCACCAGCCTCTTCCTGTCATCTTTCCTTTTAAGCCTGAAAACCTCGGGAAATAAGCCCCTGGCCGCTTCCTTTTGAGATTCTTTGACATACTTTTTCAGGGGCTGTTTTATATCGCTGCCGGTGAAAACGACGCAAATGTTATCCAGTTTCTTTTCGAAGAGAGGTTCGAGGCTTTCGCAGTCGGATTTGGTGAGATTCTGGCAATTCTTTACATGCAGGAGCCTTCTTCCTGAAAAAAGAGGGATATAATCCACCTCGGAGAATACCATGGGTACGATATTCTCTTCTTCCGCGTAAAGGGTCTTGCAGTCAAAATCCGCTATGGAGTAAGTTGACTTGAGATATGAAACCTTCTTCTCCCCCTCCTCGGCGCTCCCGATTATTACTATTATGTCAGAATCTGCCTTTTTCATTCTGTTCCGTAAGCCAGTGGTAAATCCTCCTGGCCATTTTTTCGGAAAAAGACCTAAGCACGTCCTCTTCCCTGTAAACCACTGAAACCGAGAAAGCAAGGTTTTCCGAAAATGATTCCTGAAGCAAGGTTTTGCCATCTCTGAGCGCCGTTACTTCAACATCGGCTTTAAGATTTGAACTGACCGTCTCCGGCGGTTCTCCCCTTGAATAAAAGAGAGGATTCCTTTCAGCCTTCTTTATGTTTACAATGATTTCGAGATCCGGTTTCCGGCCCGGTTCTGCAAGAATGAAACCTGGGCTGTCATTAAGAAGACGCCTCAACTCACGGTTCATGTGAATCTCGAACTGTGGATATGATGTTGCATTCTCCATGGGAAGTATCCTGACGCTCCTGCTTTCCCCACCGAGAAACCTGTATCCGCAGCCCGCAGAAAAAAAGAGCAGGCTAATCAGAAGAACCAATCTTATCGCGAGATATCTTCCCATAGTCAGTGTCCGGATAATTTTCAGCCACTATTCTGTAATAATATTGCGCAGCCTTCTTCTTGCCTGCCCTTTCGTAATAAGAGGCTATTTCGAAATACTTTCCGGCTTCAAGCCCGGTAAGCCTCTTCCTCATTTCCATGATTTCTCCGGCAAACCTGCTTTCAGAGTACATTCTGTTAAAACCGGCTATCATGTCCCTGATTTTTTTTACACCTTCCGTATCTGTGGCTGCAGAGGATATTGCCCCGTACTCAGCCTTTATAAGGTTGAAATGGGCTTCCTCCCTTACAGAAGAATCCATGGTCCTCTCGGCCAGGCCGGAAAAAATTTCCTTTGCAGACTCGTAATCCTTTATGTTGAGATAATACCTGCCCAGGCTCATCGACTTTGATTCGGACTCCTTCATGTAAGGATATTTCCTGAGAACCTCTGCAAGCATATCCCCCTTTTCCTTTCTCTGGAATAGCCGGAAAGAAGGTCTTTCCATCCTTTCTTCGGCTATCTCAAGCTTTGCCTTAAGCGCATCAAGCACCCTGGATGAACCTGGATAAGTCTCGGTAATCCGGGCATAGTAGCCATAGGCTTCTTCCTTATCCCCCCTTTCCATGTACATGCCTGCCAGTATAAAGCATGACTCGGGAGCCTCTGAAGACCCTGGATAATTCTTTAACAGCTTCTTGTGTTCATACATGGATTTTTCCGTCAAACCCTGGCCCCTGAGCTCCTCTGCCCATGCAAACTGCTCCCCGGGGGTTGCCCTGACGGCATACTTTGGATTGATCCACCGACCTGTTCCGGGAGTCCATTCCCAGTAAGCCTGCCCGTTAACCGCGGCAAAAAGCAGGGCAAGAAGACATATCCTGATATTCAGTTTCACCATTCTTCTCCTCTTGGAATTGTTAATGCTGCCTTTTACGGCTTTCGCAACTTGTCCGCCAAGTTTAAGAAAAAGGAAAGCCACAGGTCATGCCCATGGGTTTTCACAGGTTTTAAACGTTTTTCCGGCGCTTTTCTCATGTATTATTGTATGCCCTGATGCCACATTATGTCAAAAAGAAGGAATAGTTCATTTCAGGCCACGGTCTGCCACCGCCCGTTCACAATCCTTCCATGTCAAGATAATTGGGCCCTTTTTTCACGTCGACCTTCAGGGGCACATTAAGCTTCATGACCCCTTCCATTATTTCCCTGACGCTCCCCACAACCTCTTCTTCCTCTTCCCTGACCGTTTCAAAAAGAAGCTCGTCATGGACCTGAAGCACCATGCGGCTCTTAAGCTTTCCTGCCATGAAATGTTCATACACCCGGTTCATGGCAAGCTTTATAATGTCGGCTGCAGAACCCTGGATAGGCATATTTATTGCGGCACGCCGGCCGAATTCCTTCTCTTTCCTCTCCCCGCTCCTTACTTCGTCTATATACCTTCTTCTTTTGAGTATCGTTGAAACATAACCCGTTTTCTCCACGGATTTAATAACGCTGTTCATATATTCCTTCACCCCGCTGAACCTGTTGAAATACTCCTTTATAAAGAGCTCTGCTTCCGGCAGGGAAATTCCAAGTTCCTGTGAAAGGCCGAAGGCTCCCATTCCGTATATTATTCCGAAATTGATTGTCTTTGCCACTCGCCTGGCATCCCCGGAAGAGGAGACGCCCGGCGCAGGGGAAAAAAGGGAATCTGCCGGAAAAAGAATGTCGGCCGTCTCCTGGTGGATATCCTTTCCCTTCATGAAGGCTTCAGTGAGATTCCTGTCTCCCGAAAAATGGGCGAGTATCCTCAACTCTATCTGGCTGTAATCGAAAGAGTACAGCATGTTTTCTCCTTCCGCGCAGAAAGCTTTCCTGACCGGGCTGCCCAGCTCGGTCCTGACCGGTATGTTCTGCAGATTGGGAGAGCTGCAGCTTAGCCTTCCCGTGGAGGTTGAAACCTGGCTGTAGACCGGATGTATCCGGCCCGTTTCTTTCGAAATAAACGGTATAAGCCCTTCGGCATATGTTGAATTAAGCTTGTATATCTCCCTGTACCTCAGGATCAACCCGACAATGGGATGGCCGTTTTCAAGCTCCCTGAGAACGGAGTTGTCTGTTGAAAGTCCTGTTTTTGTCTTTCTCCCCGACGGCAGGCCGAGTTTACCGAAGAGTACCTGTGAAAGCTGTCTCGATGAATTGATATTGAAGACCTCTCCTGCCTGGGAATAGATTTTCTCCTGGAGGGAATCGATTTCCTTCCTGAGTTCCGAGCTGAAAGATCTCAGGAAGCCTTCATCTGCCTTTATCCCGTTCATTTCAAGCCAGGCAAGGGTCCGTATCAGGGGAGTTTCGACCTTCTCGAAAAGGTCGGTTATCTCAAGTTTTTCAAGGCATTCCCTGTATATTTCCACCGATTTGAATATATCACTGCCAGCGGTTACCTTTCCTGTCAGGTGGCTCGCTATAGACAAGTCAAACATGGGCGGCTTGAGGCTTACGCCACTCTTTCCCAGTTCAACCATCTTGGACTTTAAATCGAACCCGCATTTCAAGATATCCCCGGACCCGAGCAGGAGCTTGAATTTTTCCGGAGACTCCTTTATCTCCCCGTAACTGTAGACCTCCCCGGTGGAAAAACCGATAGACGACTCCGACAGGACGGCGCTGCTGTCTTGCAGGTACGTATCCTTAATGCTGCGCGCAAGCTTCCTGAATTCAAGGTTTTCAAAAAGCTCCAGGAGCCCTTCAGAATCAGCTTCTGATACCCTTGTGTCTTCAACGGAAATGTCAAGGGGCATATCGTCTATAAGGGTTGCAAGCTTATGCCCGAGAATGGCGGCGTCCCTGCCAGCCTTCAGCCTTTCCCTCAGTTTTTCCGGAAGAATTCTCTCTATCGATCCGAAGATCTCCTCTATGCCGCCAAAATCCTTTATAAGCTTTATTGCTGTTTTTTCTCCTATTCCGGGAATACCGGGTATGTTGTCTGACTTGTCTCCCGCAAGCCCTATGATATCAACAATCCTTGATGGCTCGACACCGTAATCCGCCACAAACGAATCCCTGTCGATAATCCTTCCGTCAGCGGGATTGATAAGGAATACGTTCTTCCCGATCAACTGGAACATATCCTTGTCACCGGTAAGAATGTATACCCTGTTGTCTTCGGATTTCAGTATCCTGACAGCGCTTGCGATTATATCATCGGCTTCATAACCCTGCATTTCAAAAATCCTTATTCCGAAAAGTTTAAGGGCCTTCCTTATGGATGGAAGCTGGACCGCCAGCTCGTCAGGCATGGGTTTGCGGTTGGCCTTGTAACCGGAAAAACTTTCGTGCCTTACCGTGGGACCCTTGAGATCGAAGGTAAAAATCAGGTGAAGGGGCTTTTTCTCTTTCAAAAGCTTAAGCAGCGTGGTGATAAAACCGTAAACCGCATTGGTAGGCTGTCCCGTAGAGGTTTTCAGATCCCTTACGCCATGGAAAGACCTGTAAACAATAGAACTCCCGTCAACTATGTATATGTCAGCCATATAATAATAACTCCATAAAAGGTAAAACGGGGCTTCCAGGTCCCTGTATCCTGTCAGGCAGAATGTACCGGACGGATGGCCGGAAATTCTATCTTTCTCCGGCCTTTTTAATTGAAAGGAGTTCCATCTCGGCGCTCAGCAGAAATTGCTTTTCCCGGTTCCTTCTCATCCTGAATTCCGGCACGTATACAGGGTTACTGCCTTTTTCGAGTCCGTAGAGGAAATTGTACAGTTGCTGGAGGGTAATGTTATCCATGGAAATCCCTATCTTTTCCACGAGAAAAGATTCCTTCTCGATTATTGGCAGGGGCTTTATTCCTGTTACATTCTTTTCCATCTTCCCCTTTTCTATTAGGCTTCCCAGGTAGGCAAAGAGGGAAAATTCCGGGCCGGACGTCAAAAGCATCTCATCTTTCTCTTTGAGCTGTTTATCCTGGTATTCCTTGCACAATTTATCAAGCAGGCGGCTGTCAGACTCTTTCTGTGAAATCGCGAGGTTCAATCCGCCGAGTTTTCTCTTGCCCGGAGAATAAATGAACCTGTATTCGAAAACTATCAATACCGCCATGACCAGGATGAGTAATTTCTTGTCGTTCATTTTATTTGATTCCGAGTGTCATATTGAAGGATACCCTGTTATTTTCGTCGAATGATATGGCCCCGACGTTTACACTGCCGAACTTCCGGGACGATAAAGCCCTTTCCTTGGCCTCTTCAAGGGCCCTGAGAGATTCTATGCGCCCTGCCAGAGAAACGTTTTTAGAAGTAACCGTGAACTGCTCCAGTTCAACATTAACTGCTTCCGGGAAAATGGAGGTTGTATCTTCCATGATCCTGAGTATGGAAGTATGACCTGCCACCGTATCCATGCTGCTGGTGTTTCCGGATATTTTTTCCTTTATCTGTACAAGGGGATCGACAACCCGCGTAACCCCGGGGCAGGTTTCCGTGAACCTGCTTTTCATACTTTCAACAATCCTGTCCATGGCTTCTTTCCTGCCCGGGATCCTGAAATAAGGCATGAACGAAAGGAAGAGTGAAGCAAGGAAGAAAAGAAGAAAAAGCACGGAGGAAACCGGGATTTTCTTTCCTGCCGATATCTTCTTGAAAATAAGCGGCTTTTGTCTGTAAGCCCTGCTTCCTGCGATCAGGGGAAAAAGGTATTCTTTCCCTTCATTTTCGAATATCCTGATCTCCTCGAACTTTACAGGGATTCCTTCAAGAAATTCCCTGCTCTTTCCGTCTCCCATGAAGAATAACCGGGAATCTTTTCTCGTACCGAGTAATGCCTTAAGCATCTCCTTTACTCTTTCGGCATCTTCTTCCCCTGGCAGACAGGAATATGCTGCTGACAGGCGCCCTTTTTCAGTGATATTAACGATAAGGTACCCGTCTGCTCCGTATACTGCTGAGTAAGAATCCATGGAAGTGTATCTTTTCATCATTCTATCCAGGAGAACGGTATCAGAGAAGAAAGAGAGCGCCGCTTTCCATTTTAGGCAGATATCCTCCCAGTATTCAACAATACTTTTCTTTACGGCATAAACCACGATGCCTATATTGCCCCCGGAAAGCCTGAAAGGTTCCAGGGAATAGAGAAAATTTGAAGGAGATTCAGGAAGCATATCCTCCAGTTCCTGGGATATAACCATCATGGCTTTCCTTGAGCTCCTGAAGGGAAACTCTATCCTCCTGAAAACGAGATCGGGTTTTGAAATGATTATGTTAAGGCTGCCTCCGGCGGCCCGTTCCACAAGAGACTCAGCCTCCCGTGCATCTACGCTTCCCTTTTCGGAACCGATAGAGTAAAAGACTTTCTCCTGCCTGAGGTAGAGAGTAAGATTTTTCATGTTATGATCCATCTCAAAACGCTCGTTTTCTTGTCATCCCTGTATATGTAAGCCCTGATAATCCTTTCCCTTCCTTCTTCATCCGTCACCTTCGAAAAGATACAGTAGTAGTTGCTCTTGAAGGAAATTATGCTCCTGTTCCTTATAAATGCCTCCCTGTTGACTCCAGTGAGAAACCTTTCTTCAAGAGGCCTGAGTTCTCTTTCTGATACTATCCTTTCGACATTGGCAACCGTGAAGCCCATTCCACTCAATATCTCCGGGCTGCATCTGTTAACATTAATTTTACCATCCGAAACCATACTTATAAAGTCCGCCAGCCCTTTTTTATCTTCTCCGTATAATTCTTCACCTTCTTCTCCTTCCTCCTTTTCCTCTTTCTTCCCGAAAAGGATCTCTTCCGTGAAATCTTTCACCAGCAGGATCTCTTCAACGTTATTAATCGGGCAATTGGAAGGAGTATAAGGCAGCAACTCGCTCTTGTAGTAGAAAGATTCAGCCCCGTTCTGCCTGGGGATGTCGTCCCCGTCTATCCAGTCAAGGAGGGAGTCCCGGAGTGTGTCAGGATAACCCCGGACAGTAAAGAAATTGTTGAAGAGGTTCTGGAGAACCGTGTTGAGATCTCCCTGCTTCTCCCCGAAAATCCTGTTTGGATTTATCTTGCTGTTTTCATCCTCTACCCTTACCTCGATTTGCATTCCATCAAGCTCGTATGTCTTCTCCCTGGGCCAATTCCTGTCGGTGGAAAGCGAACCCGATTCCCTCTCGAGCTGCATCCTTATTATCTCCTTGCCGATCTCTATCCCGACCTCCGAGATATACTCCATCTCAAAGGAAGATGAAAAAGCTGTCAGGGCATCAATGTGAGACCGGGTTCTTGCCTGGAACAGGAGCACCAGTGTCGACATTGCAAGAATGACCGCAAGCACAAATACGAGCACAACACCTCTATTCTTTTTCTTTCCCGGAATCTTTTTCATTTGAAGGCAGCTTCACGGGGAAAAAAAGCCTTTCCTCCCCGTTATGTAGCTCGAGCGCAAAAGCCGTTATCTTCTCTTCCTCATAAACTTCGTAATTCCAAGATTCTCCATCGTAAAACATGAAATCAATACTCTCGTACCCATCTAAGGCCGGCATCGTAAAAATGTACCCTGTTTGAATGTTTTTCTGGCGCCTGACAAGAGTTTCCCCGCCCTCTCCCTGTTCCACCGAGTAGCTGACATGGGACGGGAATACCTGTTTCCCGTCAGTATACCTGAAAGATAGTTCCTTCTGAGCGAAAACGTAATCATCCCCGCTTCCTGGGATAAAGCATTTTCCCTCCCTGTATAAAGTGTCAAGAAAACCGGTAAAGACCTCCGAGGACCTCATCTTTTGCCGTAGTTCCGCCGTAATGCTTCCCACAGAAAAAAAAGTCATGTAAACCAGGGAGAAAAGAAGAAATATTATGACACTGGAAATGAGTATCTCTATAAGGGTAAAACCCTTTCTGAGGTTCATCTCATTCCCCCCCCGCCTCCGACTTTATAAATGGAACTATAGTCTCGAAACTGCTCTTCTGGCCCGAAACGGATACCTTGTAAGGTATGAACGACACCCCGTATTCGGTATCAGTTATCACCTCATCGGAAAGGAACATGCGCCATTCGTATTCCTCGAAAGGCTGCGGAAAGATGCCTTCTCCTTCTTCTGCCTCTCTATCTTCCGTCCTCAATTCCTCCACCTTCCACCTTGCAAGCATTGAATTATTCATTCTCTGGCTGAGAGACTTTATATTGCTCGATGAAACGAGGTATCCGTTAAGGCATACGATGGCTGCAATTGCAAAAATCGTAAGTGCAATCATTATCTCCAGCAGGGTGAAACCCCTTTTACATGTTATATTCTTCATCAAAGTCCACGCTCCCATCGAGGATCTCAACTGATGATAAATAAGGGTTTAGGAAAAGAGTGTAAACGGAGTTGTCCGAAGGATCTTTTACTTCAAGCAGTCCGAATTCCTGGGTCCCGTCAGGATAAAAAGAGAAACTCATCCTTCCCGAAATGGCGCTTTCCTGGGAATTCCTGCCGCTGACAAGAATCATGCCGGCCTCTTCGAAATTGATTTCTTTCTCCTCTGAAGTCTCCGGCTCTTCCCTGGAGGGCCGTTCACCGATACCATAACTTGCCGTATCGAAGTCCACGGTGAAAAGGTAAACCTTCTTTTGCCTTATGGCCTCTTCCCGGGCGGCCTTCATCCTGTCGGCAATATCGAGAAGCTTTTTGTTTTCATCAAGGGGCATCAGGGCCTTAACGGCAGGAAATGCAAGGTAAAAAAAAATCCTATTATAACTATTACCGCCAGAAGTTCGACAAGGGTGTAACCCTTCCTATACCTTGGAACTGGATATGTCCGCATCGAAACCTTCCCCTCCCTCTTTCCCATCTCTGCCATGTGAAATGATCTCGTAATCCTCCCCCGCCCTTCCCGGGCTGAGGTACATATACTGGTTGCCCCATGGATCGGGGGGAAGCACGTTCTTTTCAAGATAACCGCCTTCCCTCCACTTGGAAGGAATCCTTCCCACGGAAGGCTTTTCAACAAGGGCCTGGAGGCCCTGCTCCGTGCTGGGATAAAATCCGTTGTCGAGATAGAAAAGCCGTAGTGTCTGTTCGAAATTTTTTATCTGGACCTTTGCGGCGGTTATCTTGGCTTCGTCGATCCTGCCGAAAAATTTTGGCATCACTGTCATCGCAAGAATGCTGAGTATAACAATAACCGCCATCAACTCTATGAAGGTGAATCCCTTTTTATCCTTTTTATTCCTGAACATTTTTATCAACTCCTCCGGTACCCCGGACAGAGCGTCCG
>Ga0302245_1002473_pt1 | contig 10719 bp, 10 predicted proteins | sample AAG_UR_Thr_MG_FD_193512 | JGI IMG/M metagenome (GOLD analysis project Ga0302245, IMG submission 193512) | Enriched activated sludge microbial communities from anaerobic digester in WTTP, New Holstein, Wisconsin, United States - AAG_UR_Thr | ecosystem: Engineered > Bioreactor > Anaerobic >... | reverse complement strand
GGCCAGGTTATGGTGCAAAGTAAAAGGCTGGTACAACAAAGATATTTCATCTGAAGGATTCTTCAGGATTTTTTCCATTGTTAATTTGTTTATGACAAAGAGGCAACTCCGGAAGATCAGGAAGTTATCAGAGTTACTCAGGGAAGGTAAAATTAAAAAAGGAGTATTTAGCTTTGACAATTATTTTCCCGAATCGGGATTACTCTGGTGGTTTTTTTGCCGGCGTAAAAAATGCAAAGGATTGATAAATTAAAGACGCTGATCAGAATTCCTGTGGTTTGTTGTGTTTTATGAATGTTTTGTTCTGAAGTTCGCTGAACGCCAGGTTAACCCAGAGCTGGCAGCCCAGCAGCCTCTCTGATTCCACAGGCATTTCCTGGTGAATAATACCAGATCCGGCTGTCATCCACTGGCATTGCAGGTCAATTATTACACCCTTATTGCCCAGGCTGTCTCCGTGCTCAATTTCGCCCTTCAGAAGGCAAGTTACTGTTTCAATAACACAATACTGAAAAATCAGTAAGTAAATAGCCTTACTTCGTATTTTGTAAAACGTAACCATCCGAAAGAGTTTTCGTAAACTCAACGATTGCTGATTCTTCTTCGGCAGTCAGTCCCAGATTTCCCAGTTCTTCTTTGTTAATGTTTATGGCGACTTCTGGTAACGGCCAGCAGTTCACTCCCGGTAAGGGATCAGATACCTCAGTTACCGGAGGTAATACATCACGGGTATTATAGAAATGCACAATTTCTTCAAGGCTTTTAAAATAGCCGTTATGTCCGTAACATTTAACAAAATCAGGTGAAGGACGTTTATCTACATTTCTCAGTGTGGGGACCTGATGCTTTCCATAATTTTCTTCTGCGTACATTGCATACTGAGGCTTTTCTTTAAGGAACTCAGCAAGACCCGGATCAATCCAGGTTGAGCCATCTTTGTTAAATGCTGTATCCATAGAATACCAGGGATTCTGAGGATTTTTGGGTATCCCCAGATTATCAAAGGTGAAATCGGTAAAAAGCGGGAAAGTACTTCCGGTTTCGTATTCAATTACATGGCAATTAGAGCATTTAGCCTTTCCCTTGAATAACCCGAGTCCCTGTTCTTCGCTGGCCGTCAGCTCAACCTTACCCTGAAGGTAAAGATCATATTTGGATGAGAAACTGTTGACTTTTTCGGAATTCTCAAAGACGGCAATTGCAATACCGATAATACCGAATTGCAGGTTAAGATTATTGCTGTTGCAGATGTCCGGCACTTACCAGATATCATTTCCCACTTTTCTGAAGAGGGAGGCATATTCTGAATTGCAGACTTTATCTACCAGGGTTTTTGCATTATCAATATTCTGTTCAACTGGATTCAGAAAAGGACCCTGTGCCTGGTCAGCGGCCGGGTTGCCGAGTAAATGACCGGTTGCCCTTCCGTCCCAGAAGTTGCCTCCGGAAAAAACCACTTTCCCGTTTTCAACGAAAGCATTGAATAAAGGAGCGAGTGAGGCATAAGCTGAACTATTTGGTTTCCGGTTCCCGTGACGCTCATGAAGTGCTCCCGGGTAAACGCCTCCGGTCTTATTTACAGTCTCATCCGGCCCGGTCCATCCAACTTCGGGTCCGTGACAGGCAGCACATGATTGCCCCTCAGGAGAGGAAAGATTTGTGTCGAAAAATAGCTTTTCGCCAAACGACTGCAATTCCTTGTTGTTAAGAAGATAATCCATCCCTGACAGAGAAGGGATCTTAGTTTCCGGTTGCTGCCGGCAATATGTGCATAATAATACAACAATGATCACCAATGTGGAGATGTACATCGGAAAGAGCCTTGATCGGGTGCTGACAGGATAACCTGATCTAAAAACCGACTGATGACTGGCATCATCGTTTTTACACTGTCCTGACCGGAATAAATTTCTTGATCTGCTCATAATCATAAAGGATTAAATAAGTTCAGGTTAGATCTTTCTCAAATTTAGTAAAAGTATGTTTTATCAAGCTATTATTACCCTTCAAAATTTCATAAAGAAAAAAGTAGAGAGGGGGAAAAGGGGTGAGATGAAAATTACTTGACTTTAGTTTCAGGATAGTTTAACTTTGATATAACTAATTAAAAATTATAACCAGTTCCAGTTGGAATAAGAACAATTTTTCTTTTCATGATCCCATTGAAATAAAATTCTCTTATAATATTTGAAGTGCAATACCGGAAGCAGAAATAATCTGATCAGATGAAAATAGGTATTCAAATTTTTCTTCAAAAAATATCTTTGCGAGATACTTTTCTCATAATTCTATTCACAACCATTTTCGTAACAGACTGCAAAAAAAAGAAGGAGCCTGAATCTGAGGCGGCATTACCTAAAATATGGGTAACACAACTTCCTGCTGAAACCTATTATTGTTCACCTGCTTTGAGCACAGATGAGCAGACACTATATATCGGAACATCAACATCTCTGCTTGGCATTCACAATAAAAGTCAGTTTTTTATTGCATTGGATGTACAAAACGGGGGAGAGAAATGGCGGATACAACTTGGATTAAATGAGGTCCGTTCGGCACCGGCCGTATCTCCGGATAATTCTGTCTATTTCATTTTAGAAGTACGTGATCCGGTTAATGGAATGGTAACGGGTGATGAATTATGGCATATCTCTTCTCAGGGCGATCTTCTTTGGAAATATGACATCAATCCGGATAGACTGACTATTGATGTGGGATTATCGGTACCTGCAATCGGACCGGATGGCACCGTATACGCTGGAGGGGACCGTTTGTATGCGATTAATTCGGACGGAACGCTCAAATGGACATTCTCAGGAGAATGGCCTGAGGCGATAAGGAATGCTCCAGCCATCGGCAAAGACGGGACAGTCTATTTTGTTTACCATAACGTACCGCTGACAGCTCTGAGCCCGGAGGATGGTTCTGTAAAGTGGTCTCTTCCACTTGGTGTGAATGACCATTGTTTTTCGTCACCGGCCATAGGTGTCGACGGGAACTTATATGTAGCAACTCAACCGGGGATATTATATGCTGTTTCGCATGAAGGTCTTTTATTATGGACCTTTGATATTGCAACAGCAGGATTTTCAGGAACCTTCAGGTCTTCACCCTCGGTTGGATCTGACGGATCAATTTATTTCGGACTGAACAATGGTAGTCCCTCTTCTGCTTTTTTTGCTATTAATTCCGACGGGACACTCAAATGGATATTTACTCCGGAGGACCTGCCTGATAATGTTCCCAGGGATCATTTTGATATATACTCATCGCCGGCTATAGGTTCAGACGGACTTATTTATTTCGGGCAGGAATTCGGAAGGGTTTATGCCCTTAAAGCATCTGATGGCTCCCTGGTAGCTATGACGACCACTACCAACGCAATTATCTGGTCTTCACCCGCAATTGATAAGGAGGGAGTTCTTTATATCAATGACCTTAACGGTAATGTACATGCGATCCGGACCGGATCCAAAGGGCTGGATCCATCAGCTTACTGGCCAAAATTCAGATATGATAACCAGAACGGTGGTTGGACTCGTTATCCCTAAAATGATAAATGTTACTGCAATATTTATATCCTGGAGAGCTATGTTTTTATCTTTAAAGGTACGTTAGATGCTTGTCAGACAATTTAAGGCTTTATAAACGACTTAACTTATTGACAAAATTACTTATATTTAAAGGTAATTTGTAAAACTAACAGTTTCTTAAACAAATAATTATCAGATAAAGTTAACAGAAGTCCTGCACTACGCATAGATAGAAATGGATTTAATAATATATCAGAATAAAACCAGAAAGGAGAAAGTCACATGAACCAAACAATGAACATCCCGATGCACCGGTTTAAATACACCAAACTTACTAAAAGCCAGATTGGAGAAAAGCTTAAGGCTTCTGCTGGATCAGGTCCGGTATGCAAATCAGAGTTAACAGGTGAGCTTTCGGGGAAATCTATCAGAATCATAACAGACGATGGCCCTGTTTTTGATTATTCCTTCAGGGATAAAAAGAACCTTTTCGTTAAGGTTGATGGTCAATCATTTACAGGCAGCTATGGCGCCCTGACCCTTGGAAACATGATTTTCTTTTCCCATCTGATCCCATCAGAACAAAGGGGATTTAATGTATTCATTGATCAGGATACAAACCTTGTGACAATTATTGAGGTATGGTTTTCCAGTGGCAGAAAGGAAAGGACAATGGGAGGGACCGAGATAATAATTGATGACAGGGAAGTACAGCGTCAGATCTATTATGGTTACGTTGAAAAGAACGGACAGGCTCCACCTGAGACCAGGCATCACCTGACAAACAGAATAGAAGGCAAGGGTATGTACTGGATGCAGGATACAGGTATAGAAACACTGGAATTCTATTCCTCTGTGGTTTCAACAAACTTTGTGGAACTTACGCGCCTCATGGATGAATTAGGCTATTGCAGCCCGTCAGATTATGTGCTTATAAATGACAATATGTTTATATACAACAGGACCGAATGCGAATTTTCAGGCATCTTCACTTCATACGTAGTTGATCTTTTCACCAGGACGCAGGTTGGCGTAAGGCTTGGTTTTAATGAAAGGGATGAACTTGAATATTATATGTTCAGGGGTAAAGGTGAGATTGTTGGAGAACTCACTCCGCTCGGGCCATTTGAAAAGCTGGGTAATGAGCCGATGCTTGCTCCGGCTTCAGGTACTCCCAGACCTCCGGTGAAGGGACAGAGGATGGCATACCGTCCTGTAAGGGATTTTGTTTATATGAGTGATGAAGAGGTGCACCAGGCAGCGCTTAAGAGCACAACAAACTTTGGTCCTACTGATATGGCTGTAAACAATATGCCATTTAGCGACATATTGGTGGGAAAAGAATTTACATTACGCTACGATCAGGGAGGCCCGGTTATACATTATAAGGTTGATGAAAAATTCATACTCAGATACAGGGAAGATAAGGAAAGTACCTGGTACGAGGCTGAATACAGGGCCTATGAAGCTGATCACGACCTTGCATGGTTCGCTCATCTTCTTGTTGACAGTAAACCAAGGGCGAGCTTAGAGATAGCCCTTGATTTAACTAACGGACTGACAACCTGCATTCATTCCCGGATGGGAACGGAATATTATGGCAATGAGGTATCCTATTATGCCATCTTTGGCGTGGCAGAGATGGAAGGGATTAACCCTCCCAAATACCTTCGCCATGAGCTTTCAGATGATCTTGTGGGTAATGCCTGGTCTTGGACATACTCCAAAGCTATGACCTCCATGCATCTTTTTACAGCACCCAACTCTCATTCATGGACAATATACACAGCAGACCAGTCATTGGGGTCCCAATGGTGTGGTCCGAGCCTGCTGGTAAAAGTTCGTGATGGGGTTCATATATTAGCTGAATGTGAAGAAGCATGTAATGGTCATTCGATGGTAGTTATGATAAATGAAAAAATAAGGCACGATTGCGGATTTGATCTTTATGGAAGCAAAGATGGGGTTCAGTTAAACCTTGTTGGAGCAATTGGCCGTCATATAGGCCGTTATGACATAAAAAAATATTTTGGCCCCAAGGCAAGAAAAGGAGGAGTACAATTATGAACACATCTGTGAATCATTCAGGTTCTAAAAGTGAAAAATACACCGGACGGCGTTCCTTTATCCGGAAAATGGGAACGGTGGTGGCAACAGGAGTTGTTGCATCTACAGTGCCGGCAGCTGCAAAGTCTGATGAGCGAAATGATGATGGCCTGGGAAGAAGAGTAGAGAAATTATCCGAAAGAATTGCAGTCCTTGAGGCAGAAAAAAGCATAGATAATCTTTATCATACTTATGAATCAATGCTTAATGATGGTATTTATGATAAGATACCGGAACTATTTGCAGCTGATGGTGAATCTGTATATAATGGCGGGGTGTTCAGGGGAAAGGATACGGGCATAAAGCGTATGTATAATATCCTGTTCAGGAATGGTCTAACAGGAAAGAAGATTGATGTAACTCCTGGTAGCAAAAACGGATACTCGATTGATATATCAAAGGATCATTTATCTGCGGAAGCCTGTTTCCCATATTCAATGCAGGCAGGAACCCCGGTTATTTCTGACAGTGTGCTTGTAAAAATGGCACGTATGCATGGCGGGGGTATAAATAAATGGTGTGAAAATGGCGTATGTAAATTATACCTGACAAGGAAAAGCAAAGAGGATGCATGGATGATAAAAAGGCTTGAATATCGAACAGAATCAGGATCTGTTCCGGTACCACCTTTTACAACAGTTTTTCCGGCCGATCCCGAGGGACCTGATGCGTTGGCTTAATTGAATTTTGCTGTCAGACACATCTTCAAAGTCCGGACTTTCTGCCCGCCTTAGAAGAAGGGGGGAGAGTGAGAAGGGGAGAGAGGGAGATGAGGTGAGGGGGTGATGTGGTGAGGGGTTATGAGCGATGAGTTATGAGTTTTATTTATTTCTTATTGATAATAAGACAGTTCTGCTTAAGCATACCTTTGGTCTGTCAATAATTTCAAAGCCTGACAATTCACAAAGGGTGATCATATTATTGAACGATCTTTTCCTGACATGGATCTTCGGTTCGATGATCCAGATTCTGCCATCTGGATTCAGGATTGACTTAAGTTCCCTGAACAACCTCTGCTGATCAGGCACTTCATGGATCATCCAGAATAACAGGACAAAATCCACCTTCTCCGGCACACCGATTTTATCTTCCTGACATTTGTGTATTTTAACTCTTTGTTCCAGATATGTTCCTCTTATCTTCCTGATCGTTTTTTCCAGCATGCCCTGCTGAAGATCAACTCCAATAATCCTGCCTTCTGCGCCAACAAGCCTCGCAAGCTCTGTTGTAAAATAACCGGGTCCGCAACCTAAATCAAGCACAGTCATATTTTTTCTGATATACGGCTCCAGTATCTTCCGGGGATTGTGGACAGCCTTTCTGAGTATGTTATCAAGGCTGCCGGCTAATTCCGTCGGGCAAACATATGGTCGCTTTTCTTTTCTCACAGATGCTTCAGGTTAATTTTATTCAAATATAGCTTTTTGGTTTGGTGGGAAATTCATCGGCAGCAGAATCCGTTCTTCTTTGACCACGATATACGGGTATCGTATGCATTACCTTATCAAACATAATAAATTGACAGGAATTTGATATAAACGTTTACGAAATTCAGGGGCGTTGCATGCAACGCCTCTGCGATATTCATTAACAATTAATCCTGTTTTTTGGATTTTTTTATTTAAATTATCATCAAAAAAATTTTAGGATTTTGTTTATCAAATTAATTCATTCCATGAGAAAAATTGTTGTATTATTAATTTGTGTGTTTTCAGGACTTTTTGTAGTAAAAGCTCAATATAAGCCGTACAAAGGGACTGATACAAATCCGGTACTGACAATTGAGGGCGGTAAGATCATTGGTGTTGAAACATGCACCCCAGGTGTCAATGTTTACCGAGGGATCCCGTATGCAGCGCCTCCGGTGGGTGACTTGCGCTGGAAAGAAGCACAACCGGTTATACCCTGGGTAGGGATTAAATGTGCTGATGAATTTGGTGCAGCTGCGATGCAGGTTGACCGGACACCAGGTGAATTTTATCAAATCGAATTTTTCCCGGATGGTGATCCCGTTCGCAGTGAAGATTGTCTGTATCTTAATGTATGGACATCAGCAGCGGGAAAAACTGATACTAAACTTCCGGTTGCCATGTGGATCCACGGTGGTGGTATGATGCAGGGTTTTGGACACGAAATGGAGTTCGATGGAGAAGCGCTGGCAAAACGCGGTGTAATACTTGTAACAATCAATTATCGTTTGGGACTTAGTGGTTTTTTTGTTCATCCCCTCCTTACTAAGGAAAGCAAAAATCACAGTTCAGGAAATTATGGAATTCTGGATCAACTGGCAGCACTAAAATGGATTAACAAAAACATCCGGCAATTTGGAGGCGATCCCAACAATGTCATGATATTCGGACAGAGCGGCGGTGGCCGGAGCGTTCAAACACTAGTTGCTTCTCCCCTTACAAAGGATCTGGTGCATAAGGCGGTTATTCACAGCAGCCTTTATTCATTCCCGGGAGTAGGAAGCGGGACATCGGGAGGTAACCAGCAACCTCTTCTGGCAGACCTGGAGAAACTTGGTAAAGATGTTCTGGATTACGGTAATATAAAAACTCTTGAAGAAATGCGGGCGATGTCCCTGGACGAGCTGCAAGATCTTATAACAAGATATTCAAAAGAGAAAAATAAAAGTGTGAGTTTTATTTTTAATATAGACAATTACCTGACAATCGGCAACTTCCCCGATCTGGCCGCAGCTGGCAAAATACTGAATATTCCTTACATGATCGGTTATTGTGGCGATGATATCAAAATAGCGGATGGTACCGGCACTATGGAAAGTACCATTAAGGCTTTTAGTCTTGCTATTGAACAACATGGTCATCAACCTGCGTTCTGCTATCTCTTTGATCGTAAAATGCCCGGTGATGATGCGGGGGCTTTTCACTCTTCAGAATTGTGGTATGTTTTCGGTACTTTAGACAGATGCTGGAGACCATTAACTCCTGCCGACTATCTCCTGAGCGAAAAGATGATGAATTACTGGACCAATTTCGCTAAAACAGGTGATCCGAACGGAAAAGGGTTATCATTATGGGAAAGATGTTCAAAAAACAATAATTATTTTCACCTGTTCAATATCGAATAGCAGGGACGTTGTATGCAACGCCCCTGCTGGAACAAATAAATATAAATGTTACCGGCTACGAACCTGCAGTTGTAAAATGGGGTTTGTTACTGAAAGTTGATTGGGCAATTGCAACAGTTGCGCGAGCAGGACAAGCCATTTTTGCCCGGGATGATATTCCTGAAACTAGTGTTATGTTAATTATGGATTGACGGATAAAGTCTCTTTAATTTTATCCTTGCATCCTTAGTCGTAAACTGCCAGTTAATTTTACTGTTTTTGTCATCGCGATGAGTTTTCCAAGCCTCAACCTGTTCTTTAATCTCTTCCATTGTAGCTATATGCTGTTTCAGACACTGTTTGTTTAATACCTGCAACTCGATCTCAGCCATATTAAGCCAACTACCATGTTTTGGTGTATAAACAAATTCAAATCTGTCCCAGAGTTTTTTTGCTTCTTTGGGTTTAAACGTTTCGTAAAAAGAAGAGGCATTGTGGGTGTTATAATTGTCCATCACTAACGTAATCCGTTTTGCCTTGGGGTACTTTTCCTCGGCGATCCTTTTTATAAACAGAGCCCAGTCCCTCTTAGTCTTAAACTCTGTAACGTCAACAAACCGCTTTCCCTTTAGTGGTTCGTTGGCCATAAAAATGTTGACCACTCCATTTCTGATATATTCACAGTCTTCTCTTGCTTCCTGTCCCGGTTTCATCGGTAATGTCTGCCTGGCTTCTTCTATTAGCTGTTTTGGAGACTCATCCATGCAAACTACAGGATAATCTTTATCATATGGCCTCTTATATACGTCAAGTACCCTTTCCATGTTTGATACAAATTCACTGCTTTGTTCAGGAGGGATAACCCATCCTTTTACTTTCCAAGGCTTAAGTTCGTTTTTTTTAGAACGCTTCTCACAGTTACATGCGAGATGCTCTCAACATAGTTTAATTCTACCATCTTGTCAGCAAGCAATCGCAACGACCATTTGGCATACCCTTTCGGTGGCTTGCTGCAACATAGAGTTATTAATTTTGCTTCCACCTCCCCATCAGTCTTTGATTCATAAGTGCGGGAGGTGGGACATCTCTCTAGGCATTCCTCAAGTCCATATTCAATGAATTTCTTTTTTACCCTGTCTATCGTTCTCATTCCAACCTTGAGTACCTTGCTTATCTGTTCATTACTAACTTTCTGGGAGTAATTGCCCTCGTCGCAGTTTAAAAGTATATAAGCAGTCCTGAATGTTTGTGAAGTATGCGAACCTTTATTAATAATATCCATCAGCTCTTCTACTTCGTTTTTGGTTAGGTTAATTCTGTAACGTATCATTTGTATACTTTTTTACAAATATACAAATAATATTTAAATATACGTCATATTATATTTAACTTAACACTAGAATATAGTTTGTATTTATCCAAATTGGCGCACCACCTGGGAGTCGAGATGGCGCAGGATTGATTCTTCTGGCAGGGAACCTGTAACCAAATTGACATTTAATAAGAAGATAATCTTCAGTTTGAAAGACGTTCCATAAATATATATACTCCCACATATCATCAATTCCAGCTTTTTCTCTTTCAGATAAGGGTTCCTTAAGCTTGCCCAGATGGAAAGCATACTCAGGAACTAACACATATTTATCATTCAATGAGAATAATGTATCATTATATAAATCCTTATAAAATATGTACCCTTTATATCGATATATATGTGAAAATCCTTCAGCAAAACTGCCTATTTCCTTTTCTCGATTGAATAAATCATAATTCTTGTATAAATAACTGACATACCCCTGTTTGTTTATAATCAGAGCTTTATACTCTATCTTTCCTGTAGTATTAGGTATTCGTCCTAAGAACAAAGAATCATTAATTTGGTACCAGGTTTGTAATAAGTATTTATTATTAATCAATAGACTTTTCTTATAATTCGCTTTTAAAGAACCATCAATATTATATTCAAGCAGATCATAATAATAAGATAAAAACACTTCTTTTTGTTTC
>Ga0302245_1002466_pt1 | contig 10738 bp, 9 predicted proteins | sample AAG_UR_Thr_MG_FD_193512 | JGI IMG/M metagenome (GOLD analysis project Ga0302245, IMG submission 193512) | Enriched activated sludge microbial communities from anaerobic digester in WTTP, New Holstein, Wisconsin, United States - AAG_UR_Thr | ecosystem: Engineered > Bioreactor > Anaerobic >... | reverse complement strand
GAAAGGGCCAGAACTTTCCCGCAATCGCGCATAGAGATTCATCTTTTTAGAGGCGAAAAATCCAGTCAGTCGAAAAAACTATTTATCACGGCGATAAGAGCCTCAGGGAAAAAGGAAAAATTATCAGCTTTGGAGGCCATGCGCCTATGCCTAGCGATCGATACGAGTGAAGGAAGTCTAGGCTACCGATTTCTGCGCGAATTTTCGCGTGCGATGCGCTCGATCATTGCCGCAAAGGCATTCGTGCCCGATATCGCGATGTATGATGCCGTAAAAAAAGGAAAGCGCGCAGGTGGCACTTTTATGCGTGTGGTCTGGAAACCCGCGCTTTTCAGCGCTGATATCCGCTCTCTCTTTGCCTTAATCGAACCACTCGTACCAGTTCCGGTCTTTATCGACGAAAGCGCCGCCCACGGGGAACCCGTATCGAATGCTTCAACCCTGAAAGTGGTGAAGGTCAGCGTGGCTCCGAGGGAAAAAAGCAGAGTTCCTTCTCCCCATGCAACCCTGCTATTGTTAGCCTCGGACATACTCTCGGATATCGTTACCGAACTTCGCTATCTTCCTTCAGGAGTCAAGGATATATCCCACCCTGTCACGGCGGCTCTGTTTCGAAACGAGGAGGCGAATGTCTCCAGCCCGCTTCATCGTTCCATTCCTAAGGCAATGCGTTCATGGCTTTCCGTCTTCGATCTCGCCAATTCAGGCTTCCAGTATGAGCTCGTCGTGAAAAATCGCGGAGAGATCGATACTTCTGACTGGGGCGACGAAGATGACTCGATTCCGGAAGGCATGCCGCGGTATGAGCTTTCGGCAACCGTGCGCCAAAGCTCTACCGCGACCAACAAAGTCAAAACCGCTCAGGAAGAACGTATTCCCCTTCATGAAGCGGCACAACGCTTCGGCATATCCGCCCTCACCTTTCCAGCCCTCCTGTCCACATTCGTTCCAGAACTGGCTCAGTTGGGTTCGAAAGCGAGCGTCATACTGGACGAAATTGCTTTATCGCGTTTTGTCATTGAATCCGCGGCGCTACTAGGGAATCTGGGCGTCACCATCGCCCTTCCCAAAGAACTCTGTAATTTGATAAAGCCAAGAGCCGTCCTCACCGCGAAAAAAGGCAAAAAGTCCGGCAATTTAGTGAGCTTCCTAACCCTGGACAGCCTGCTATCCTTTGAATGGAAAGTATCCATAGGGGATAGACTTATCAGCGCAGCGGAATTTGAGCGAATGGTAAAGGCGGGGACTGCGCTTGTGCGATTCCGTCAGGGCTTCCTACGTCTCGAGGCTTCCGAAGCGGCCTCGATGCTTGAGCGAATCAAGAAGGGACCGAAGCCCGACGCTTTCGATGTACTACAGGAATATTTGGCTGGAACCGCCGAATTCGACCAAGCGCTGCAAGAGAAGCTCGCCGCGATGCTCCCTCGGACGATCGATGGCGCGGCACAGGCCAAGGTGGGAACCTCGGATGTCATGCCTCACGATGTCATGTCCGACGGCGCTATGCCCGACAGCGACATTCCCCTTCCAGCGAGCCTCAACGCATCGCTGCGTCCCTATCAGGCGAGAGGCTTCCGATGGATCGCCACGACGATGGAACGTGGCTTCGGCTGTATCCTCGCGGACGACATGGGACTGGGAAAAACCGTGCAGGCGATTGCCTGCATCCTTCACCTCAAGGAAACGAAATCGCTCACAAATGGCGCCTTGATATGCGCTCCTGCCACTCTCATCACCAACTGGGAGCGCGAACTCGAAAAGTTCGCGCCATCTCTCAGCGTTTCCACCTATTACGGAGCTGGACGACACCACAAATCGGCCGATATCCTCCTCACCTCCTACGAAACCTTTCTCCGCGACAAGGAAAAATTTAAGGACAAGAAATGGGATATCGCCATCTTGGACGAAGCGCATCTGATAAAAAATCCCGAAGCCAAACGCAGTAAGGCGGTGAAGGAAATCGTGGCATCCGACAGGCTCGCCCTCTCGGGCACTCCCGTGGAAAATCACCTGGGCGAACTCTGGAGCATTTTCGATTTCGTCATACCCGGCTACTTGCATACGCTCGAGCATTTCCGGTCGAACTACCGCAAGCCAATCGAAGTCGACAAATCGGAAGAGGTCGCTGACCGACTGCGCCGCGTCACCGCGCCTTTCCTGCTTCGCCGTTTGAAAACCGATCGTTCCATCATCGCCGATCTTCCCGATAAAATCGTAGTGAACGAATACGCGACGCTGACGGCCGAACAAGCTGCCTTGTACGAGAGTACCGTCCGCGATTGTATGAAGAAGATCGCCGATAGCGAGGGAATTGCTCGGCGGGGTCTCATTCTCGCGCTTATCACAGGATTGAAGCAGATATGCAATCACCCGAGGAACTACGATAAGGACAGCGTCCCCTCCGCTGAACGGTCGGGCAAGACGCGCCTACTGCTCTCCTTGCTCGAAAGCATCGCCGAAGCGGGCGAAAAGGTGCTCGTTTTCAGTCAGTATGTGGAAATGCTGGATATTTTGAGGCAGATCATCGCCCAGGATAGGGGCGTCGAACCTTTCATGCTGCATGGGAAAATGACGAGGACGAAGCGCGATGCTGCGATTGAGGGTTTCCGCAATGCCTCGGGGCCAGCGATTCTCCTCATAAGCCTCAAGGCGGGGGGCCTTGGGCTCAACCTTACCGAGGCTACTCGCGTGATACATTTCGATCTCTGGTTCAACCCCGCGGTGGAAAACCAAGCCACAGACCGCGCCTTCCGCATCGGTCAGCGCAAGAACGTGTTCGTGCATCGCCTTATCACCAAAGATAGCTTCGAGGAAAAAATCGATGCTATCCTGACCACCAAGCGCGATTTGGCCGAGATGGCCATTTCCGCGGGCGAAACTTGGATCACCGAACTCGATAACAAGGCGCTTGCGGATCTCGTCAAGCGATGAAAGTCGCATGCAGGGGAGTATCCACTTCAAAAGTTTCGTAGAGCGGTCTTGAAAAAAGGGCCTAGCTTATAATATCAGCATAACGATTGAGGCGCGCGAATAATTTCATACATCAAAATCCCGCCTGCAACTGCCACGTTGAGGGAATCGACGCCGCGTTCCATTGGAATGCGGACATGGATAGAGCTCAGCCCGAGCACCTCTGCAGGTAGGCCATAGCCTTCATTGCCAAGAAGGAGAATAATTGGAGAGTTTTGAGCGCATCCTACTACCGAAGACTCATCCTTTATATACTCGTCCTCAGACGCACCAAAGCTACTTTCAAGTTTTTCGAGTTCCTTTACGAGCTCTTCCAGTGCCATCGAGTTCTCATCGAGGGCTGCCGCAACGAGTACTGCGCCATTTTGCTTGAGCTTTTCAAGGCCGTGCACATCGACGCTCCAAAGGGGTAATACAAAGACATTTCCCATCGATGCCCGAATAGCTTTTCGATAGAAGGGGTTGGCGCAGCCTGGTCCTATGAGCACCCCATCGACACCGAACCCTGCCGCGGTCCGAATAAGAGCGCCGAGATTAGATGGATCAGTAACATTCCAAAGACAGAGGTAAAAAGGTCGCCGCCTCCCAAGAGGCGCACGAACTCCTGCAATGGTGGGAGACCAAACCGCATGGGTGCAATGAGCTCGGTGAAACTGGTGGAGTTGGCTATTATGTTCCATGTCGAACAGCTCTAACTCTGGCACATCCGCCATCGCGATTGCTCCCCGATGGAATTTGAAATCGACCAAGCTGCAAAGTGCTTCATGGCTTGTGGTATATATTGGAAAGTCTAGCTCTCTACTTCTGGGGGTGTGGGCACCAACCATCGAATTCTCTTCTTTAGTTCTTTCATGCCAATAGTCTTTTTCTGCCTCGGTGCACACAAGGATACGCGGTACAATCCCAGCTTCCAGCGCCTTTTCGATGACAATTCGGCCTTCAAGGGCCATTAGTCCCTGCTTGGCCAGGTCCTTTTCTTTGAGGTGGGCGAGGAGCTCGAGGTAAGTGCTGAGTTCTTTTTCTTCATTCATAGTGGCAGCTTCTTTGTGGAGCAAAAATACTATGAACCCTGTTGGCGGCACTCGCTGCATATACCAATAGCATAAAATGAGTGCGAAGTTATCAAAAGTCCTTTTTCAGCGCTAATCTGCGAGACAATCTCAGCAAATCGACACTCTCCGAGGTCGGTAAAGCGATGACAGCGCTCACAATGAAACCAGTGCCGGTGTTCGCCGCGATGAAGCACATAATAACGCTCTGTTCCATGCGCATTGCAATATAATATAAAGGAATCGATGCGGCCTTTTTCTTCGAGGAAATGAAGCGACCTGTAGATTGTTGCAGGATCATGCTCGCTTTTGTATTTATCGCAGAGTTGACGTGCAGAAAGTGGCTCTGCGGCTTTAATGATGCTCTCCAAAACATGATTACGCGCTTTTGTCATTGAATTCTCCTGGCTCGAGCTCCCGACTTGAAATTTCTGCCCGATTTCCTTGCCTGAGCTCGCGATAGCTTATTGCCCACCTCGACTATGAGGATCATGATATCCAGAATCATGATGTCGACGATCTACGACCTTGTAGCATTCTGACAACCGAAATCCCGATATAGACCATACCCGCAATTAGAACTATCAAGGCTCCTGCCGGCAAATCGAAAACCCATGACAGAATCAGCCCAAGCACAGAAAAGACAAGGGCTAGAATACTCGAATTTATCATCATCTTAGCTAGATTGCGAGAAAAAAAGCCAGCCGTTCCCGCCGGCAAAGTCAGCATAGCAATAACCATGACTATTCCAACAAAGGTTTGAAGCATGACTATCGCGACCGCGATCACGAGAAGAAGGACTAGGTAAATGACCATAACCGGCAGGCCTTTAGTAGCGGCAAATTCCTCATCAAAAAAAGCTGCTTCGATTTGTCTGTAATATCGCCATACAAGCAGCAATACTAATATGTTCAGCGCTCCCAGAATATAAAGATTCTTCTGAGTCACAAGGAGTATATTACCAAAGAGATAGCTCATGGGGTCGGCATAGCCCGGAGTCTTGGCCATAAAGATCACACCAAGGCTCATACCGATGGCCCAAAGCGCATTGATGACAGTGTCCTCGCGTTGTTTTGCCTTTATCGACACGATACTGATCGTAATAGCAGCAAGGATGGCGAATACAAGCGCACCAAGCATGGGACTTATCCACTCAGGAGCACCTCTCGAAACAAGAAAGAGAGCAAGCCCTATGCCACCCAATACCGTATGTGAAATCGCGCCAGCAAGCCCTGCAATCCTACGCACGGTGACCAGAGAACCAAGTATGCCAAATAAAAAAGCTGCCAGCACGCTGCCTATGAGAGCATTTCTGACAAAGGGAATAGAAGGATTTATTACTGCCTGGAAGAAGCTGCTCATTGGTCTTTTCCTTCGCAACAAGCATTGTCCGGCAGCTCGATATCATGCCGAACACGAAGCATGTTGCTTCCGTATATGTCCTTTGGCAGATCTTCCGCCTTTTCCATGGCATGTCGGTGTACCGAGTGAGGATGCTCGGAATCCTGACCTACACAGAGAACGGTATCCGCAAGTCCTGACACGAAGTTCGAATCATGAGTGGCGATCAGAACCGTTGTGCTTCTCTTTATGCGAGCCAGCACTTCGAAGAATTTATTCTCGCTAGCAATATCCATACTTGCCGTTGGTTCATCCATGACAAGGAGCCTTGGATGTCCTACTAGCGCTCGAGCTACCAGGACTCTTCGCCTCTGTCCCCCAGAAAGAGCAGAGAATGGACGTGCTCGCAGATCCGTAACTTCTGCTTGCTCCATAGCCCACTCGATATCCACTTTTTTTTGGTCTTTCGAAATGTATGAAAGCCCGGAGAGCCTTCCCATACCTACGACATCTTCGACTCGAATGGGAAAGGCTTGGTCAAAGTTTGTATGCTGAGGCACATAACCTATAGATTCAATTCGTCTGCGAGGAGAGACGCCAAACACAAGGACTTGTCCCTGCTGTGGTTCCAGAAGACCTACAATGAGTCTAAGCAAGGTACTTTTACCCGCTCCATTCTTGCCGGTAAGCACTACGAATTCGCCGCTATGTACATGGAAGCTGACATTTCTGAACACTTCTGCTTCGCGATAACAAAAGCCCAGATCATGGCACCAGATGGCAACATTATCCGGAGGATGAGGCAGTGTAGGTTCGATAGAAGCACCATGTTCCTTGCCTTCTATGGAATTCAGGCTACCCGTCCTTTGCCTTAGCGAGGCTATCCGATATTTAATCTCCTGGTTCATTCTATTCTCTTTTGCCTATTGACATAGACAAGGCCTGGCCTATTCTGGACAAATTTTCTAGCCAGTCGGAAGCTAGAGGGTCGATCGGCACAACCACGGCTCCTATTGCGCTTGCAATGGCTCTTGCAGCGCTTTCTGAAAATTGCACCTGAGTGAAAATTGCGCAGGCTTTCTCTTTCTTTGCAAGCTCTATGAGAGCGTAAAGCTCTCTCTGCGTCGGTTCCTTGCCACCTAGCTCGACCGCAACCTGTTCAATATCGAACATATCAAGAAAATAGCCAAATGCTGGATGATATACAAATACTCGAGCACCGGAAAGCGGCGCAAGCTTTGTCTTCAGTGCTGAGTATACGGCATCGATATCTTTCAGATAGTCTTGACAATTGGTCTTGTATAGCTCTCTATTTTCAGGATCTATGGCTATCAAGGTATCCTGAATTACCATGATCTCTGTCTTGGCTTGCTCAATACCAAGCCAGGTATGCTGATCGAGATTTACAAGGGCGGGATCGGAATTTTCTGCATATTTGTCAACTGCATCTTGGTCATGTTCCTTCTCGCCTGGCCGAAGCTTTCTGAATTGGACATCTTTTGTCACATCTATGATCTGAAGCTTTGGAAACATGGCGCGCAATTTGGGTTTAAGCGAATACTCAAAGTCTACATTGATGGAAAACCATAGCTTCGCGTTTCCCAATTCTGCGAGCTGGCGAGGCGAGGGTTCAAAAGAATGAGGATTCGAGCCTGGAGGCATTATGACAATGGCTTCAACTTTATCTCCCGCAATGCGATTTATCCATTCTCTCATTGGAGGAATACTGACCGCTACTTTGATAGGCTGTTTCTTGTTCTCTGAATACCCTAACCCTGCAATTCCCAGAAAAATGATCAGAATTATGCGCATCAAAAACCTTCTGGCATTTGAATATCGATGCGTTTTCATAGTTCCCTCCGCATATGCAAGTCACTTGCAAAACATATCGAGAAAATAGAATTTTTGCAAGTGATTTGCAAGAAATCGAAAATCTCGCCTCTAGCTCCGATTTTGAAGTATTATATATAAAAAGAGTAAATGGAGGTTCTTATGGACGAGCTCATGCAAGCTTTAAGAAATGCTTTGAAAAGCGAAGTCGATAGTGTGACCATTTATTCAGAGGCCGCCCTGCGTGGTGAAGGAGATGTCGCTCAATTCTTCGCAAGTCGCGCAGAAGAGGAAAAACGCCATTACAACTGGCTCTTGAGTTATTATAGAGAAATGCTAGCCGGGCAGATGCCGGCAATGAATCTAGCCGCGGAAATACAGGCGGGTTCGCATAAAAGCCCGATATTCAGCCATGATTTCCTGAAAAGGATTGCTTCAGATCGCCATGTCAGTGCTGCGGTTTCAAGCGCTGTCCTTCTCGAACTGAATAGTACTCAATACTATAGCAATATGGCTAATCTTGCAAAGGAACCTCACCTCAAGGCATTCTTCAACTCGATGTCTGAATGGGAAATGCGACATTATGAAGAGTTATTGAAGATTCAAGAAGAATCGAAAAGTTACTGGTTTGAAGTGCAGAACTTTGAGCCTTTTTGAGAGCCTTTTCAGGCTCTTTTAGATCTGAGCTTTTTCGAATGATCTCGGAATGGCCTCATCGGAACAGGCCCATGGGAAGGCCCCTGTCGGAAGGGCGCCTCGGAAGGGTTCCATCGGAATGGCACCATCGGAAGGGCCGCAAGGGCGCTGATCTCCAGAGGATTAAAATCACTCTAAGCCAATGCCCGTACTGATTCGCGCTCTACGATGGTTGTTGAGAAAAGCTCTACTTTTCCTTGCATGCTCCCTCTGGCAATCCAATCGCATACAAGATCGGCGCTCTTCTTGCCCATTTCGAAGATCGGCTGATGGACCGTGGTCAGGCCAGGAGTCGTAAAGGCTGAAATATCGATATCATCGAGACCAATTACACTGATGTCTTCGGGCACTCTAAGGCCTGAATCATAAAGCGATTTTATCGCGCCTATTGCAAGCTCATCTGTTGCAGCAAACACCGCAGTCATAGGCGATCTTCTGTTCAAGAGTGTTATCATACCCGAGCGGCCAGCCTCGGGGTTGTAGGAAGGAACGCGAACAATGAGTTCTGGGTTGCAAGCAATACCATGCGCCTTGAGCGCTTGGCGATAGCCTTCTTCTCGCTGCTTTCCGAAACTAAAGTGTCCTCCTGTAATGAGCCCGATATTGCTGTGTCCTTTCTGTATAAGGTATTCGATCGCCAGGGCAGCGGAGGCTTCTTCTTCTATGTGAACCGCAGGGAAATCGAATTGCTCCTTTTCGAATGTGCATAGCGCGACAGGCAAGCCTCTCTCTTGGATATGCTGATAGACCGCCGGGCTGTCTAGCTCATGAATAAATATTATGCCATCTAGCGTCTCGCTTTTTAGTCGGCGCAGAAAAGCTTGTTCGCTGGCCTCAGACCATCGAATGAAAAAGAACTGAGTCTTATAACCACATTGCTCAAGGAAAAACTCCATCGATGCAAAGAGCTGTCTCTGAAACATATTGAACAGATGAGGGATAACAACGCCAATTGTAAAGCTTCTCTTGAGTACCATCGACCGCGCTACATTGTTCTGCACATATCCTTTTTCTTTGACGATGCTGAGCACGCGTTGACGCACTTCGTCGCGCACATATTCCCTCTCATTAAGGACGCGCGAAACGGTAGAAGGCGAAACACCAGCAAGCCTGGCGATATCTTTGATACTGGTCATATATTTTATCATAGCCTCTGAAAAGATTTTCATCTAGAGACAGAGCTTTTGTCTGTGCGACAAATTTGCGCAAGGGTAATTGCCTCGCCATCTTTGACCTCTGCCCTGAAGGCTCTCATTGACGAAAACTGAAGGAATATCGCACAATATAGCATCATGATAGTAGAAAAACGCCTTTTATCCCTTTACATATGTCTCTTTGCTGTCTTTGCCCTTTTTGGTATTTCCATGACAGTCATAGGGGCTACGCTTCCAAAGATATTCGCGGAATTTGGCTGGTCTTATATGACGGCAGGAATGGTCATAGCGGCGGGTTCGGTTGGATATTTTCTATCGAGTTACCTTGCTGGAATTCTCTTCCCCTTCCTGGGGCTCCGCTTTTTGATTTCCTTATCGCTGATCCTTATATGCTTTGGGCTTGAATTCTTCGCAAAGACACCTACAGCATGGCTCAATACGATGCTCTATTTTATAATTGGAGTAGGCCAGGGTGGAATAGAAATTGCAGTCGACTGGGCTGTACTCCGCATGGAAGGTCCTGGGGGTGGAAAAGCTATGAGCCTGATGCATGGTGCCTTTTCGATTGGAGCCGTAGTCGGACCACTAGTAATAGCTATATTGATCAGTGCTAACCTGGAATGGACGCTCGTTTATCGAATTATGGGTGTATTATTCCTTGGTATTGCGATTTTCATGCAATTCATGCCTTTTAAGTTGCTCGGAAAGGGCAGAGGACAGATAACAAATAGATCGAGGCGCGATCTTTTTCATCAGCCGATGTATTGGCTTGGATTTTTTGCCTTGTTTGTCTATGTGGGAGTTGAACTAGGTATTTCGAACTGGATTGCTGAGTATTTTGTAAGTGTTTTCGGAGCTCCCATACCCACAGGTTCCTTCATGGTCTCTCTATTCTGGGCAGGGCTGCTAATGGGACGTTTTGGAATTCCAATAATTCAGAAATCCATCAAAAGGGAAAGGATCTTGATAGCTCTATCGACACTGATGGCCATTTCTTTGATAGCTTTCAATATGATCGGCTTTATTGGAGATGGAAAGCTTGCCAGTGTTATTGCCGGAATTTTGGTTATCCTTGCTGGCTTTGGTTGCTCTATTATCTATCCAACTATCATGAGTATCATTGGTGATTATTTCCTTCATGCTCAGAGTGAGGCTGTTGGTTTTGCGGCAATGGGTGGTGGCATAGGTGGATTTTTATTTCCATATATGATGTCGGCTGTCTCAACAGGATGGGGAATTCGCATAGGGTTCGCAATCTATGCTCTCTTTTCGCTTCTTATGGTCGTTCTTAATATCTTCCTTGTACGAGCTCAAGAGCAAAAAAGTATCGGTGTATCGGAGCCCTGATCTATATAGGAATAGGATAGGAATCGTAGCATGAAGGCATTTCATGCGCTTATAAAGGGCGAAGTCCAAGGCGTTGGATTTCGTATGTCCGCAGTGATTCGTGCTGAACGATTAGGGTTAAAAGGCTGGGTACGAAATACCGAGGATGGTGATGTAGAAGTATGGGCGGAGGGAGATCCTCAAGCTCTGGAGCAATTCTATTCCTGGCTTCAGGTGGGACCTGCAGCTGCTCGCGTCGATCGAGTCCTAAAGACCGATGAGATACCAAAGGGCAACTATATTAGATTTTCGGTTAGCTTCTGATTATTGATGTTCAGAGCCTTTGATATAGCTCTATTTCCCCAGGGGCAT
>Ga0302245_1002460_pt1 | contig 10764 bp, 5 predicted proteins | sample AAG_UR_Thr_MG_FD_193512 | JGI IMG/M metagenome (GOLD analysis project Ga0302245, IMG submission 193512) | Enriched activated sludge microbial communities from anaerobic digester in WTTP, New Holstein, Wisconsin, United States - AAG_UR_Thr | ecosystem: Engineered > Bioreactor > Anaerobic >... | reverse complement strand
GAAGTAAAATAATATACATATCAACCATCACGGGTTCCCCCGCGATATTCATAATGGATTCCGATGGAGAAAACCGGCAGCAGTTGCAGCTTCTGCCGGTTCCGGCAAACCCGGCATTCCCCTTCTTTTCGCCGTACCCTGAAGAAGAGAAGATATCATACCTGAATAACACCTTAGTGCGCACGGCGGACCTCGTGAAACAGGGAGAAACGAACACCGGCATAGAGACTACCAGGAAGTTCTCGTGGGCGAGATACCGCTCAGGCAGTCTCGAGGCGAGCCGCCAGTTCCTGATGAAACAGGCGGACCCGTCAATGGGATTCGTCTACAATATAATCATTACTCCCAACGAGCTCAATCCCGTGTCCAACATAATACTGACCGAGACGATCCCGTCCCTTCCGGATGCCTCTGTAAACTGGGTGCTTGAATCCGCATACTGGAACGGGCAGGAGTGCATGCCTTCAAACGGAGCCACCACGGGAACCCTGAAATGGATTCTCGGAACTGAAATGCCCGTTGCCGAAGGCGAAGAGGAAATCATAGGCGGCATGATGTCCCTTACCCTGAAACTGACCGGGGACGGACCTGCCGGAAGCATCAGGAGCATTAACGGAAACGTCGTTGCCGGAGACAAGATCTACACGGTCTCAGGGGACGCGTACGTTACCATAGGCAACCTCGTGATGCCGCCCGACACCGACGGAAACTGGATGATCGACGACTTCGAACTGCTCCTTGCTATAGATTACTGGGCGACAAACAGCCGCATAAACGGGTGGCCTGTTGACACAGAAGATTGGGATATGTACCTTCTCCTCGTGATAGATTTCTGGGCAAACGACGGGTATGAATACGTGCCGGGGGAAGGCAGATGGCGAAAAAGTTAACAAGATCAATTTGATTGCATTTTTAAATTTGCAGCGTGTCGGATCCCGTATAACGGAACAAGCCGACCGTTTGCGGTTGAAAAGTTTTTGATTATTTTCTCAGGAAGAGATCCTGAACGAAGAGATCTCAGAATTACCTCCTCCCTTCTGAGGGGAGATATGGATAAGGGATAAAACAAAAGAAAGATAACCCCTCACGGAGAGGGGCAAATGGGTATTCTCCCGGAAGAGAAATAAAAAATTTATACAGGAATAATCATCGACACAAGGAACAAATTTATCACTACATATAGGAGAGAAAATGGGTAAGATGAAAATATTTGCGGTAGCAGCTTCAATGCTTTTATTCTTCCTCGGCACGGCTTCAGCTCAGCAGGTTGCCGGTGAAAGAGACCTCCCGGACGTATATACCCCCGGGGCAAATATCAACGTCATCCTGAATATAGACGTACAGGAAGGCAACGAACCCAACGGCCTCATAATAAACGAGACTCCGCCTTCCGGATGGTCTATAACAGAATCCAATCCTCCCTTTGAGAGCGTCGTTTCCGGCGTCTACAAGTGGGTATTTTTCGGAGGAAACGTACAGGATGTTGTCATCACCTATACCGCCAGCGTGCCTTCGACGTCTTCCGGCCAGCAGGTATTTGCCGGAAAGATAAAGTATAACGACACCCTCGGCAATCCCGTGGAGAACGATATAACAGGGGACTCGTCGATACTTACAACAACACCCTCTATCATAGCTCTCGCTCCTCCTTCTCTCGATTTCGGCCTCGATCTTGTCAGCCTGCCCTTCTCGGTAACCAACACGGGCGGGCCCAACCTCCAGTGGAATGCCGAGACAACCCAGGGTTGGCTTACAATAACGAGGACAAGCGGAGTTCTTGGAAGCGGCCAGAGTGAAATTATAACCGCCAACGTAAACAGGACAGGGCTTGCCACGGGCACCCACCTTGGAAACATCAACTTCACCAGCACCGGAGGAAACTCAACCATACCCGTCACTCTGATAGTCGGCCAGGTCTCCCCCGTCCAGAGTTTCTTTGCATATCCTGCACTGGGAGGCGCCATACTTGTATGGGAAAATCCTGCCAACTACACTGGAACGATCATCTTCAGGAAAGCCGGAACGGCCATGACTGCAGATCCCCAGAACGGGATATACTACGGCACGCCGGGAAACCCTGACGGATACCCCACTACGGTTGGAGGCGGCACGTGCATATTCAAGGACACCACCGGGATTAACTTTTTATTCGACGCCACTGCTGTTGGTACGACATACTACAGGATATACAGCTACTCGGACATAAATTATTCATCCCACATCCAGGCAAGCACGTCTCCTTCGCAGGTCCTCAGGATAGGCACAATAAACAACTTCGGGCTCGAGTACCTGTTCAATGTCATAGGAACGGGTACACTGATGGACGGATTTGAAGCGGTCATACCGGCAAACTCACTGACTGGAACCCTGCCGGCTGACTTGAATTTCGGGATAATCGACCCGGCCCTGGCGCCGGAGCATCCCGGACTTGCGGGATTTGCAAATGTTTACGGACTCTCTGCCGAGGACGTTGAAGTTCTTCCCGGACAGCACATATTGGTCAGGATACCCGTGTACCAGGCCGACCTGGATGCCGCCGGGGAAAAAAGGATAGAAGATCTCAACGTCTACCAGTGGAACTCGGACACGAGGGAATGGACACAGCTTGAAATAACCGAAAGGGAAGATACCAACCTCGCCCAGCCCATCGGGTTTGTAACGGTAAAGGTCACGTACCTTGGAAAGCTCAACTACTTCACCTTCGGGGTTCCTATCTTCAACCCCGGCAACGGCAGCGACTGTTTCATAGCAACCGCCGTCTACGGAACAAAGATGGCCACGGAAGTGGTTGCGCTCAGGAGATTCAGGGATAACCGCCTCATGAAGAACACCGCAGGAAGGGCCTTTGTCAAATGGTATTACAGGCACAGCCCGCCCGTGGCAGATTTCATCAGGCACAGGTCGGTTATCAAGGCCACAGTCAGGGTGGGTCTTAAGCCCATTTTTTGGATATCCGGTTTGTTCCGCTGATATCAGCCGTGGGCAGAAAGAAAGATACGCCTTGCCCGTGAGTTTTGAGGGTTCAGGCAGAAATTGAAAAATGGAAAACACCCGGCAAACCTTAAAGCAAAGAGAAAGGTTTCAGGGTTTGCAGAAAACGCGAATCGGACAATAAAGAGGAGAGGATATTACATGAAAAAACTTGCTATTGTTTTGCTGTCGCTATTCATTCTGTCCGCCTTCAGCCTGAGAGCAAATATCATAACTAATACTCTCACCAACCTGACCATTCCAAACCAGGGGATACTTCCGAATACATCCAACAGCCCCAGGCATCCCTACTATTCCGTTATCGGGCAGGATGCATTCTCCGAGGGCTACGTCATCATTATGGGGCTTAACATCGCCCGTTCGAATAACCCGCCTGCTCCTGCAGATCCGACCCCGGCCCAGAGGCTTACCGGCATAACGGTTAACATAACAGGCAGTCTTTACATAGATTCCATAGTCATCACCGACAGGTTCGGAGAGATCATCGGGGTGACAGGTTTCTCTTACTCCGGTAACGACGAGCCGCCTGTCAACGGGCCTACCAGGATAGACATTCAGAACCCTCCATTGATACCGCTGGCACAGGCAAACGCCGGCTTTTACTTCATAGCAATAAGAACACTTGATTTTACTCCCAACGGAACATCTTCCACCTTCAGCGTAACCGCTGGAGATGTTACGGTAAATCCGTCTCCGTTGCCTGCTCCAAACCCGGCAGACGTAATAAACAATGCCGTAACAACAAACCCGATCACCTGCGAACTTCTCGTTACCGATATCATGCCGCAGAGCTCCAATAACCATGCTCTCGAACAGCCTGATTACCCGACCTACAACCAGTTGCAGCCGGGAGAACAGATCAGGCCGAGGTATGACAGGAACCAGTACGATGTAGCCCCCGTCTCTTTCTCGAGAAGCGTGCCACAGGTAATCCCATGGGAAACAAGGACGGCGATTCTGTCCATAGCGGCTTCGCAGAGAAACGCGCAGGCAAACGGAAGCCAGACACCCACGTACAGCACCGACGTACTTTCAAGCATCACCCTTACAGTAACAGCAGGAGCTTCGGGAGCGGAACATTTTAACCCCAACAAGACCTTCAGGCTTGGAGACGACCAATCGGGCCCCCATGGGATTACCATATGGAGAGACTCCAACAATGACGGCATATGGGATCCTGCCGTTGATGCCAGTATCGTCACTCCCATAGGCAACTTCACGCAGGAGACGACAACCCAGTGGACACTGGCCATATTTATGAACGATTTGCTCGAGGGGAATCTTGAAACTCCCAACGTTGACGATTATTTCGTAGTAATAGAAGAAAGAAGCGATTATTCTGAAGAAGGGTACAGGCAAAAGATGGGGCAGGATTACAAGATATGGATAAAAGAAGGAGATATAGGATTCGGTCCTGTCGGAATACCCATAATGCATGCCGGCATCAAGGAAGGCCAGGTTAAAACACTCTTTAACAACCTATATCTCGAGAACGTCTCCCAGGAAAGAGTGGATCCTGTCGAGATATCTGCAGAAGCCGACATGACTTACAACGTCATCCCGGCCATAGGCATAAACATTGCCTCCGGCGGCGCCAGGTACGACTTCAGCGCAACAAAACTCCAGAGCATAAGGATTGAAGTGCTCTCGATCGAGAATTTTGATCCTTCCGTCGACCTTGCCCCCCTTAGCGACGACATCCTTTCGGGTCTGACTCTATGGAGAGACAATAAAGCAACTGGCAGGTCGGGAAGCTTCGACGCGGAAGACACACTGATTCCCGTAAGCTCAACCCCATGGATATACGAAGGCAATGTCTTCGACGCTGACCTGGGCACGATGGTAAACAAGTACTCCACGACACTCGTTCTCCAGGCATGGGCAACCGACCAGGGACTCTTATACCCCTTCGATTTTGTAAGCCAGTTTGAATACCCCCACGGAGGCACGGCGGAAAACAAGTACGGGTACAGAGGCACGGATTTCTTCATCTCTTTAAGAACCAGCGAATTCATGAGCTACGGCTCAAGGTTCCGTATAAAGGTGCCGCGTGAAGGACTCTGGACAACGGCCGTGGGAAAACAGGCTTACAACACCCTGCCGATAATAAGCGGGGAGATGACGGGCAACGTATTCACCAGGATAACCTCGCTGACAGGACCGGGAAATCCCGGGCTGACCGCCTCAAGCGCACCCACCCCGCTCTTCAAGCTTGAGCTTGACGATAACGGCTCAAATAAGACCGTAAGGATAGAAGGAATAACGGTTGAATTCTACGACAGGGGCAACTTCAACCTCAACGACCTTGCCTCTTTCAACCCGCTTTATCCCGACTTCAACGGCTCGACGGGCTGGTTCGACATTACAAATTTCGATACGGAGGCCCTGAAGGAATGCGGGCTTGTAGTTTACAGGAGCACCCCGGCAGGAGACATAGATTATTCAAGCCCGGTCATGATAAGAAGATACAGGTACCTTTCCTGGCCGGGCGCACCCATGGGATACCAACTCCAATTTTCCAACGCAGTCAACCTTCCCGCAACCCTTTACGTGGCGATAAGGACATCCTCAACCTTCACGCCCGGGGACTCGTTTGACGCCGGCATAGTGGGATGGGGCCTGAACCAGTTATCATGGAGCACCTGGGGATCAAGAGCCATACCTTTTGTAGACATAAACGATACAGCCTCCACATCCTACGCCAGATGCCAATCCGGCATCTTCAATCCTTCCGGAACAGGGTCTGTAAACCTGGTTGCGGAAAGCGAGTACGACTACATAAGGCTTGACTGGTCAAACGCGACAACCCTTTCATCTGACTCATTCGTAAGGTACGAGGTTATAAGAAACGGCCAGGTCATAGCAGTCATAACCGACATAAACCAGACATGGTACATTGATTACCGACAGTGGCCCGACCCGAGCGAAGGAGTTGAATACACATACAGCGTCAATATCATATACGACCAGGCAGGAGAAGAAGGCACGTTCCCGTCCAACGACGTAACGAGCAAGATACTCGCTTTCAGGGACAGCCAGCTTCCCACTGACTTCAGGCTTGCCCCCGGAACATCCACGGTGGACATGCAGTGGACGGACCTTTCATACAACCCCAACAATCCCGATACTTTTGACCTGCGGGCAAACACTTTCCGGATAAAGAGAACATTCCTGAAAGACGGCACGGAAGCAGAGACTATAGTCGCATCCCAGTGGTCGGTGCAAAACCCTTTCAACATATACTACGAAAGGCTTGACAGCGGCTTTCCCTCAAGTAACGGGCTGGAATCCGGGATATACCTCTACGAACTCTACCTTCAGAAAAATACCGCGGCAGGGATTGCAGAATCCAATCCTGTCAGGAGGTCCGTTGCCGTCTTCAACGAAGACCAGCCTGAAGGCAAGCCCGGTTCAGGCGGAGGATGTTTCATAGCAACCGCCGTATATGGCACGGAGATGGCGGTGGAAGTAATATCCCTAAAGAGATTCAGGGACAACTTCCTCATGAAAAGAAGATTAGGAAGGGCCTTTGTAAGATGGTATTACAGGCACAGCCCGCCCGTGGCAGACTTCATCAGGAACAGGGGCATCATGAAGGCCACCGTCAGGATAGGGCTTAAACCCCTGGTCTGGATTGCAGGCTTATTCTAACAGCGGGGCGCACACATGTCTATAATCGGCAGAATCCACGGGAACCGTGTTGACAAAACGGTAAGTCATCTTCCCTTGTCATCCCGCCTGGACATGTCGCTCAAATGCCTGGTCGCGGCATTTTTGCTATCCGCGGCTTGCCTTTTTTGCAGTGATTACCCTTCGATCATGAGGCGAAACCTCTTCGCCCCGGCGCCCGCTACCCCGAAAAACGGGACCGGCAAAAGCAGCCCGGCAAAAGAAACACTGCCCGTTGTCAAGATGCCCCCCCTTGAAGAATCAATAGATCTTAAAGGCACCCTTCTTTCAACCTCATCCCAGGAAAAAAGCGTCGCCGTCATTGAAGACAAAAGGAGCAAGGAAACCGATTTTTACAGGATAGGCGACATGGTCAATTCGGCTATCGTTAAATCCATCGGGGAGAGCTCAATAACGGTGGAATACGGTTTCCAGGAATTCGAGGTAACCACACGGGGTATCTTTCCCCTGCGTGTCTATCCGGATTCTGAGTACGACGTAAGCCTTGAAGAATCCATTCTTGAACTGGGAAAAGAGATATCATCCGGTTCCGGGTTGAAAGCCGTTCCTGCCATTGAAAACGGTTCAGTCAGCGGTTATATGGTCACGGGCATAGGGGCTGGAAGCATACTGGAAAAGCTCGGGATCAAAAATAACGACATAATAACAAGGATCAACACCATAAGCCTCGACTCACCCGAAAAACCCCTTTATGCGTACGAAACAGTCATGAAATACGCCATAAGGAGAGTCACAGTCCATGTATTGAGGGAAAACCTCCCTTACACACTTCTCTACCGCATCCAATAATTTCAGGAGAAGTCAATTCCCTTCTTTTTCACCTGAAATGTTTTTTTCCTTCTACCCCTGGGGAAGAAAGACAAAGGATGAGGGGTAGTTATTGTTACGTTGGTTCGCTCCCCGTTCTTCTCATCCTATCTTAATGCCCCCCTCACCTCAATCCTCTCCCCCAGGAGGAGAGGAAGAAAAGCATGTAAGCAACGGGATCTTTTTCCTTCTACCCTTGGGGGAGAAGGCCAGTATGAGGGGGTTAGTTGCTTTTATGCTGGCATGTTTCTGTTTTTTTGTTATGCTCTAAATCCCCTCACCTCAGTCCTCCTCCGCTAAAGCTGCGGACGGGCATGCCCTCTCCCCTATGGGTAGAGGGTGAGAGGCCGGAAGATGGAAAGACCCCCTCACCTTAATCCTCTCCCCCAGGAGGAGAGGAAGAAAAGCATGTAAGCAACGGGGTCTTTTCCTTCTACCCTTGGGGGAGAAGGCCAGGATGAGGGGGTTAGTTGCTTTTATGCTGGTATGCTTCTGTTTTTTTGTTATGCTTTAAATCCCCTCACCCTCCCCTCCTTCGCTAAAGCTACGGACGGGCATGCCCTCTCCCCTGTGGGTAGAGGGAGAAAAAGATGGGGAGGGAGACAGGCAGGAAGAGAAGCTTTGAAGAGTTTGGGATGTTAATATATCAGGCGGGAAAAACATATTTACTGGGACAGGATAAGAGCTTCCTCAACAACATCAATGCTGACAAGGAATTCGTCACCAATCCTCTTGACGGGATAAACCATGCCGGTCTTCTGACCGCCGGCTATCATTTCTGATGTCCTGAGCATAAGTATAATCCTGCTATTTTTGTACGGCACAGATACAGATGCCTTTCCCTTCCATGAATCATCGGGACAGTCAAAAAGTTTCATAAGGCTCCTGACGCTGATATAACCGGTATCATCTATTGAGTAAACTGGAAGTTTATTCTCATCTATAACCCTCGCGAAATTTGCCGGAGTTATCTTTGAAGGAGGCACGGTCGGTTGAAAACGAGGAAGTTTCTCTATCCTTTCACTGACCGCCTTTTCAGACTTCACTTGTTTCACCAGGGGATTTTTCACCCTTGATTCATACTTTTCAATATCAGAGAGAAGCGAGAAGAATCTTGGTGAGCTGACAATCTCTCTCATAACCCTTTTTTCCGTGTAAAACTGGCATAGAAGGGAAACGAAGAATAATATGCAAAAGCTGGCCATTGATACGATAAGCACCTTCCAGGCGTTGAATTCCAGCAGGTGGAAAAACGCGCCATCCTGTCTTTCAGCAGCAGGAATTTCACGGGGTGGATGATGATGGGAGATATGCTCCCTCTCTGCGGCGGGTTTACCTTTTTCGAGCGGCACGGGTCTGATGTCCGAAGTATACAGAATTCCCCTGTACGCGGCTTTTCCTGAGGTTTCATCACTGGTCTTATTCACCGGTAAAGAGGGAGGCGGGCGCCCCCCCCAGGGGACCGTCTGGCTGATCCTTCCGGTAAACTTCTCATCCTCGAGAAGAACCTCGTAATCCCTTAGAAACACCCTTATGAGATGCTGGCTTTCAGACGGTATATGTGTAAAATTAATCCCGTAGAGAATCTCGTTTTTCCTGTTTGCCTGCATGTTTACCACCTCGCAGTGGGAATTGAATATAACGCTTCCCATCTGAAGGTTGCTGAAATGAAAAATCTTCGGATCAAGGTCAAGTTCCATGATATAACCGCTCTTCTTCTCTGCAAGAGGGTAATATGTGGCAATTTTGGCGCCGCTTTCGGAAATCTCGTGGGCAGAAATGGCCATCTTGCCGGATATATCCTTCATGTCGCGCAGGCACCCGACTATCTCCCCGGTATTTAACCTCTCGGCTCTTCTCCTGTCAGGGAGGATCCCGCCCTTCAGGTAAAAGACGGCGAGATCCGGCTCGGGAAAATAGAAGACTCCGTTGGAGAAATATTTTGAACCGCCTTCTTCAAATAAAACCTGACCTTCAACAAGACTTGATATGGAAATATTGGAAAAAAGCTTGAATATGACCTCCCTGCCGGGTGTCCTGCCCCTGAACCTCGCCCTGACCCTTCTCGCCCCGATCTTCAGTATAAATGAGGAAACACCCTCCAACTCCATGGATCAGATACCTCCCGTGACTGCTTGGTCAACGCTTTTCTATGGCTATTAAGGAATTATGCACGGACACATAAGTGCCGGCGCAAAGGTTATTTTGACAGCCTTAAAAGGCCTTTTGAAAGAGTCATGAGGAAACCAAGTCTTATTTGCAGGGACATATAATTTTAAAGGCCAACAGATTTGCGCAGGATAAGTATGACGTCGCTTATATCCACATACTCATCGCCGTTCATGTTGGCAAGGCCGTTGAGGGTATCATTGTAAGGCGAAGAATAGGGAGTCTCGTTCACGTTTATCTCAAGCCCCACAGACATACGCAGGCAGAGTATCACGTCGGAGATATCGGTAAAAGTGTCTCCGTTTATGTCTCCCGACCCTCCTGCCTGTGCCTGTCCGATGGACGTATCCCCGACTGCCTGTATTTCTTCCTCATCGCTTACCTTGAGCGTTCCTGAAAAATATTTTGTTCCGGTCTCTCCGGCGGGAACTGAAGCAGAATAAGATATGGTGAACGGCCACAGCCCGGAGGCTGAAAAATAAAGCCACTTGTAGGTATTTGTTTCAGGGTAATACTTTTTCGAAAAAGGCGCGGGAGAAACTGATGTATCTATCACCTGCCATCCTGCGGGGAGAGTTTCCATAATCACCGCGCCATTAGGCATGTTGAACATATCTGTCATTATGTCAATCTCAACGTCAACTGTACCGGGAGAATTATAAGATTCAGGCAGATCTCTCGTGATACTGCTCTGCGAGAAAAGAGCAGTAGATAAACATACCAGAAAAGCCACAGAATATATGAGCCTTTTCATAGATATATATATACCACGACTAAATCGTTCTGTCAAGGATATGTTACTCTTTACTTGTCGCCCTGAGGTGTTTCTGATCATGGTCTCTCCCCTCACCCCAATCTTCCTTCACCAGGGCTATGGCGGATATGCCCTCCCCCCGGGAGAAAAGGACGAAAGATGGAAAGACCCCCTCACCCTATCCCTCTCCCCCAGAGGAGAGGGTAAAAGAGTGTGCTCCCTCGCCCCAATCCTTCTTCACCAATGATATGGCGGATATCTCCTCTCCGGGGGAAAGGAGTGAATTAAAATCATCTGTTGAATTCCAATTTTCAAATATCTTTGCTTTCCCCCTCTACCCTAAGGGGAGAGGG
>Ga0302245_1002455_pt1 | contig 10777 bp, 7 predicted proteins | sample AAG_UR_Thr_MG_FD_193512 | JGI IMG/M metagenome (GOLD analysis project Ga0302245, IMG submission 193512) | Enriched activated sludge microbial communities from anaerobic digester in WTTP, New Holstein, Wisconsin, United States - AAG_UR_Thr | ecosystem: Engineered > Bioreactor > Anaerobic >... | reverse complement strand
GGATTTTTTTATATGCCGCGACGCCCTTGTTTTCCACCCTTTTCCAACGGACGGGATCGTCGATCCTCTCGTGAGTCCCCAGAAGAAGAAGCCCCATGGGCCTGAGTCTTTCGTGGAACTCCTCGAGAAGTTTTTTCCGGTCTGCGTCCTTCAGAAACGACACCAGGTCCCGGGCGACCACCACATCCAGTTCCGGCAGAACGGAATCGTGGAGCACGTTGTGGTATTCAAAAAATATCCGGTCCTTGATGGCGGATTTGAAGCTATAACCGTTTTTTCCCTGCACCAGATGGGAGCGCAGATATTCCGGCGCGTCGGCCTGGGGAAACACCAGATTCGGCGCGGTGGACACCGCCAGAAGGTCGATATCGTGGGCCCAGATCTTTATCCCCCGGTCGGGAAACTTTTCGACCAGCGCCGCGGCGATACTGTAGGTTTCGAAGCCCTTTCCGCAGCCGGGGTTCCATACGGTGACGGTTTTTCCCGCCGGCTTTTCCAGTAGGCCCGAAAAGGCGTCGGCGAGCTCCCTGCTCCAGAACCTTCCCGAATCGGTGGAATAGAAGGAGGCCAGGAAAAGATCCGCCTCCGCCGGGGAGGTGATCTGCAGATCCTTTTCTCCCCGCTGGGCCTTCCACTCCAGAAAACGGCTCCGATACCATTCGCGGTTCCCGGGGCCCACGAAAAAAGACCGGAAAGTCCGGAGGGTTTCCTCGATGAAGGCGGTCTCCGGGCCGTCCTCCGCCGCCGGGGCCCGCTCCTTCGTCCGGGCGACGTCCACCGTGGGGACCTGGGGTTCCGGTTTTCGGGAAACCTCCTCGGTGGAGAAGATCTTCTCCACGTCGAGAAGGATGTACAGTCTCCCGGAGTTTTCCGCCACTCCGCTGACGTGCTTGATGTTGACATCTCCGAAAAGGGGATGGGGAGGCTGGAAGTTTTCGGACGAAACGGATACCACCCCGTGGATGGCGTCCACGATGACCCCCATATCCCCCCCGGCGAGGCGCAGTATCAGCCCTTCCTGGATCTCCCCGGAACTCTGGGGCGCCGGAAGATTGAACATGATCCGCAGGTCGATGACGGAAATGATTTCTCCCCGGAGATTGTAAACCCCCCGCACGAAGGGGGCGGCGTTCGGCACATAGGTGTAGTCCGAGTACTTGACGATCTCCTTGACCTTCATGATGTCGATGCCGTAATCCTTGCCCCCCAGGGAAAAGGTTACCATCTTGAAGTCTGTCCCGGTTTTTTCCCCCGTCGTCCCGTTTCTGCTCATGGTGTCGGCGCCGTTCATTGCAAAACTCCCACGGTTCTCGATGATCCCCTAGCCCATCGGGGCTTCCCGTCTTCTGCGGTTTTCGATTTCCTTTTTCAACCCCAGATCCAGAAGCTGGGGAACGTCGATGATCAGAGACACCGATCCGTCCCCCGTGATATTGGCCCCGGCAATCCCCGGAACTCCGGTAAAATGACCCCGGAGAGGCTTGATGACCACATCCTCCTCCCCGATGAGGGAATCCACGATGAGCCCCATCCGGGTATCCCCGCTGCCGACGATGACCACGTAATGATGATCGGCGTTTTCCTCCGTCGGGATGCGGAAAAGCCGGTTGAGCCGCATGATGGGAACCACATCGTCCCGGACGTCGAAAACCTCGTAATTGCCCAGCAGTTTTATGTCCGCCGGCCTGATCCGGTGGCTGTCGACGACGGACGATATGGGGATGACGTATTTCTCCTTCCCCACCCGGACCAGCAGGCCCTGAATGATCGCCAGGGTCAGGGGAAGTTTGATGACGAACCTGGTTCCCCGTCCTTTATCCGACGAAACCACGACGCTGCCGCTGAGCTTTTCGATCTGGCGGCGCACCACGTCCAGTCCCACCCCCCGTCCGGAGATGCTGGTGACCGTTTTTGTGGTGGAAAACCCCGGTTCGAAGATGAGGTTGTAGGCTTCCACATCGGAAAGGTTCTTGTCGGGATGGATGAGCCCCCTCTCCACCGCTTTCCGGCGGATCTGTTCCACGTCTATGCCTCGGCCGTCATCGGCGATCTGGATGACGATCAGGTTTCCCTCATTGCTCGCCTTCAGCAGCACCCGGCCCTCCTCGGGCTTTCCCGCGGCGCGCCGGGCGTCGGCATCCTCGATCCCGTGATCGATGGAATTCCTGACGCAGTGGATCAGCGGGTCCAGCAGATCTTCGATGACCGATTTATCCAGTTCCGTGTCCTCCCCCTCGATGACCAGATCGATCCTCTTGGAGAGGGAACGGGACAGGTCCCGCACCAGGCGGGGGAACCGGGAGAAGATCTGGGAAATCGGCACCATCCGGATCCGCATGACCCCCTCCTGCAGCTCGCCGGTGATTCTTCCCAGGTTCTGGGCGCTTCCCCGGAATTTGGCCACCGACGACTTCAGGCGGCTTTCGAAGGAGTCGAATAAGGATAAAAGCTCCCCATGCCTGTCGTGGCGCTCCCGACCGGCCCGGCTCCCGGATCCCCCCGCCCCGTTCCCCCCGCCGTGGCGGGGCAGTGAATCGAACAGCTCCCGCATTTTTTCCGCAAAAACCTCTTTCGCGGTTCTGAACTCGGCGAGATGCTCCTGGAACAGATTCGAAACCTGGTTCAAGGCCGCCTTGGTGATGACGGTCTCGCTCACCAGATTCAGCAGATTGTCGATCCTGCCGCTGTCCACCCGAAGAATGGAACCCTGGCTCCTGGGGCCGGTTTTCCCGTCGGCATGCTCCGCCGGTCTCGCCTCTGCCGCAGCGCCCTCCCCGGTCCCGGCCTGCTCCTCCACCGGATGGGCTGCCGCTTCTTCCGCCGCCGGGCCCTTCGCGGCGGGGCGGACCCGGGGAGGGGCGGGAGGGGGCGCCTGGGGAGCCGGTGTCGGCGCGGGGACGGAGGCCGAAGCTGCGCCGCTCAGCTCTGCGGCTCCAGGGAGGGCCTCGATCCGGGTCCCGGTGACCACATCGGGGATATCCAGCGCGCCGCGGATCTCCGCCGTTTCCTTCCGGGATGCCAGATAATACACCACGGTGGGGAAAAAGGTGTCCTCGTACAGCTTCTCGAAATCCGGCTCGGTCTTCATGACCTGCCCCAGACCCTTCAGCCGGGCAAACACCTGTATCCCCCCCACGGTGTTCATGGGGTTGTTTTCATCGAAAGACACATCGATCCGGTACACCTCGCTCCCCGGCTCCGAGGCGGACCGCATCTCCAGGATATCGTATTCGGACAGACTCCCCGCCTTCTCCCGTTTCGGAACGGTCTGCGGTTTGGACGGACCGAAACCGGAAGGAGCGGCGGCATCCCGCTTTCTACCCGGCAGACAGCCCGCCAGGGAGTCCCGGACACCGGAGATGTTCTCCCCGAAGACTCCCCCTTCCCGTCGATGATCCAGCATGTTCTTTATGATATCCACGGAGGCGAGCAGGGTATCGACGATGCCTCCGTCCACCGCCACGGAGCCTCCCCGGATCTCATCCAGCACGTCTTCCAGGAGATGGGTAAAACCGGTCAATTCGTCCATCTGGACGGCTCCGGAGGCGCCCTTCAGGGTGTGGGATGCCCGGAATATCTCGTCGACGGCGTCCCGGTTGGCCGGGTCGTTCTCGAGCACCAGGATGTTCTGCTCCAGAAGATCGACCTGCAACTGCGCTTCGACGAAAAAATCCTTGAGAAGCTCCTCGTTGTTCGGATCCAGATAATCGCTCATTTCGCTCCACTCTTATTTATAAATCCATTTCCGTCAAGGGACGAGATCGGCGGAAGCTCCCGGTTTATGAATAGTCTCATTCGTACGATAATAAATAAGTATACCATAACAGGAGGTTTTTCACATGCCCCATCGGCCCCGTTTCCGCTCACTCCTTCTGACATGTCTCGGGATCCTGGCGGCATCGGGGATCACCCATGCGGCGAATTTCAGCGCGCCCCGGATGGAGCTGTCCACCTGGGGGAGAATGCAGGACGGGGATTTCGGCCTTTTCTCCCGGGCGTATGTGGAACTCCTTCTGGAGGGGGGGGACAAGTTCCGGGGCAGAACGGAATTTACTTTTCAGGACAATCATCTTGAAGACAGCCGGCCTCTTCCTCCGGCATACGACGCGGACGAACTCCAATGGACCCTGCAGAAAAACCTCCGGTTCAAATCCATCAGCGTGGAAATGAAAAAACTGTTCGGGGGCCCCATCAACCTGGAATACTTCACCGGCGCCACGGACATTTTCGCCTCCGGATCGGATTTTCTCCGGTCCTTCGACACCGACGATTTCACCTCCGCGGTGACGGGGTATGAGTACTTTCCCCAGGGGGTCATATACGAGGGCCTTCATGCCGTCAACGGCACGGGCCTCAAACTCCGGGCCCCCGGTCTGGCCGGCCGCTTCGACCTGTCCCTGTACACCTACCAGGACGCGTATTTCCCCAAAGGGCGGTATTCCTCGGATTTCCGCCTCCTCTACAACGCGGAAAGCCTCAAAATCGAGACCTTCTTCGGCGCCACCTACCCCTCCCCGCCCTACGGCCTGTACCGGGGCGGCCTGATGTTTTTCGTCTCCACCGGCGTGGGGGGGGAGTTCTTCGCCCAGATCGGCATCCCCCGGTGGGATCCGGATACGGATGCGGATTTCGCGGCGGAACTTTTCTACCTCCTTTTCGAACCCCGGGTGAGGGTGGACCGGTTCTCCGTCATCCTCACCTTCTTCTGGCACCCCCTGTATTACCGTCAGGCCGCCACCATGGAGGAGGGCACACTGGATTTTTTCGTCAAATTCATGTACGGGGACCACCGGAAAAAGGGAATCCGGGGAGGATTGGAGAACAAACTGGGCCTCCAGACCCGGACCCGCGACGAATACCATGTCCAGGTTTCCCCTTTCCTGAGCTTCCTCACCTCCGGGGTGGCCTGGGACCTGAAATTGAACATTCAGCTCCAGCCCTTTGCGCTGGATGAGCTGATTCAAGCCTATATCGGGATAAAGACACAGTTATGAAAAGGACCACAACGACGCCGGGACGAGTTCTGTCGGCGATCATCCTCCTTCTCGCCCTTTCCGTCCCGGTCCGGGCCCTGGAGGTGGGGACCGATTTTTCCCTGAGCAACCTGAATTTTTCGACTTCCCGGACCCCCGCCGAAACGGGTTTCCAGCCCTGCTATGTGCCGCTGGAGTATGGGGCCTATCTTCATCATGGAATTGACGACGGCACCGGCATCACCCTGGGTTTCCGGTCCGACCGGATCCTGAAAAGGATGCTGTACGGCCTGTTCTCCTACTCCAGCGATTACTATGTCCTGGAGGGCGGACCTTTTTTCGGTCTTTTCAATACCGCCGAAACCCCGGTCAATCCCGGGATAAGCGCGGCGGTCACCCTCCAGATCCCGGGACAGGTCTTTCTGCGTCTGGAAACCACGCGAAACCTGGCGCTGGAGAAGATATTTTCCGGTGACGGTCTTTCCCCGGGGCTCAGTTCGGTGGGAGACTACGTCCAGGAGGACAGCAGGTTCGCGCTGGGATTGTACGCGGGGAACACCATCGTATCCTTTGCGGTGCGTTCCCGGCTGTACACGGTGGTGGACGCCGACTATGGGACGGTGGTGGACAGTCTGACCGATTACACGATGGCCACCGACATTTTTCAGAAAAACGCCCCCTTCAAACCCATGATCTCCTTCACCTATCGCAGCCTTTCCAAAAATTTCATCGATGCGGCGCCCCGGACCCGGCACACCGCGGGCAGTCTCGTGCTGGGAACCCGGGTGGATCTGACCTTTCACCGTCACCTGACGGCCTACATCGATCTGGAGAGCGGCTTCTACACCTTCGGCTTGGACGATCTGATCGGCGAGTTCGGGGGGGACCACTTTTTCTTCACCGGGTCCCTGGGGTTCCGGCTCGACCTTGATCTTCTGAAATAAAAAAGCCCCGGCCCGGGCCGGCCGTAGAAGCGGTCCACGTAATTTTTACCGTTCCGGAAGCCCGAAATTAAAAAAGCCCCGGCCCGGGTCGGCCGTAGAAGCGGTCCACGTAATTTTTACCGTTCCGGAAGCCCGAAATTAAAAAAGCCCCGGCCCGAGACCGGGCGGGGCTCTCTGCCGCAGCGCCGGGGCGCCCCCGGCGACGGTTCAATCGTCCAACGGTTCAATCGTCCAACGGTTCAATCGTCCACGTGCATTTTCTTGTTCTCCAGATAGCGGAGAACCTGCAGATGTCCCAGCCTCCGGATTTCGGCGTTCCGGCGCGCCTCTTCCCTCTTCTGCAGAATGCCCCAGATCCCTTCGTCGTCGATATCCCGCTCCAGTGTGAGAAGGGCCTTGTCGTAGATTATGGAAATGTCCTTGAAGTAGCCGATGAAATCGCCGCCCTCGTGGGAGCCGTCCCGGTAAATGCGGATACCCACCAGTTTCCGCATGGGAGCGGATCGGGGATACAGGGGGAATACGCGGAGTTCCCGGTTCCGGGCTTCGGAGATGTAGTTGGGGTTCTCCCATGCCATTTTTCTCCAGCCGTCGAACTTCATGGTCCCCAGGTGGATCTCCTGCTCCTCGTTGTTTTCGTCCTTGAGAATGACGCTCACCGTGTGGGGGAAATTCAGCCCGTGGACGTTCATGGACAGGGATTTCAGCACCCCCACGTTTTTGACGACCCCCACGCCGTCGAACATTCGTCCCCGGCCGGCCTCTTCGGCGGCGACATTGATCTTGCCGTCGGAACCGATGGTCCCTTTATCCAGGTACGCCGGGATTTCGAAGGGGGGAGCCACGAGGGCCCAACCGTTGTACATCTCCGTGGGGAAGTGCACCCGCACGCCCATGACGGTGGCGCCGGCAAAATTCGGGGCCCCATCCCGGACCTTGGCCTGTTTGGCGGTGGACAGGGACTGATTAAAAACGGTCCGTGACGAAGAGGAAAAAATGATGTCCCAGTTGGGGATCGCCAGGGATGTTTTCATCATGGCCTTTTCTTCGTCCGTGTAACTGGAACCGGACACACCGCTGAAATCCACCATGGTCGCGCTGTTTTCTTTCGGCTTGTCGGAAGGGTAATCAGCAGTCAGGCTCGAAAAATCGAGCAGCACGGCCTCGTCCGCCGCAAGCGGAAAGCCCACGAATACGCACGCAGTCAAAACTACAGCTATAAACCGTTTCATCCGATGCTCCTTCTCTAAAAGACCAATATATCACAAATTATACAAAACCCCGCCGCTTTGTCAACGATTTTCCCTGCCTTTTTCCGCCGGCGGTTTCCCCCCGGAACCCCCCGGCAGATGGGCCGGCTCTCCCGGGACCTGGCCGTCGATGGTGACGATCAGATTCTCCAGACCCGGGAAGTTGAACATGACCGTCTTTTTCACCGTCTCCAGAACCTCCTGGAAACTCATTTTCACCTCTCCCCCCAGGAAGATCGCGTCCGGGGAAAGATCCAGATAGGCGGCGCCCCGCCGCACCAGCGCCGAGCGGACCCGGGTGTTTCGGGGGAGGACTCCGGAATGCCGGATATCCGCGGGGCCCAGGATCAGCTCTTCCACCACGAGTTCCAGATCCTTTTCGATGCTTTTCTGCCGGACGAGGCTCCGGGCCTCCCCCGCCAGGGCCCCGCCGGAATGCTGAGGGAAGAAAAGCAGGAGTTTCTTTTCGAAGATGCCTTGAACGAGAAAAATCGCCAGTGACAAAAAAAATATCCCGGCGAAAACCGCCGCCGGGACGATGAGTTCTTTTCTTGCGCTCCCCAATGCGATCACGGAGACCCCCCTCTTTCGTGGGTTTCCTCGAAAAAACGGACGAAAGAAACCACGCCATTATAGATGGCCTGGGCTATTTTTTGCAAGTGTCGCGGATCCGCCAGGAGTTCCGCCTCCCCCGGATGGGTGACGAAACCGATCTCCACCAACACGGAGGGCATTTTCGCCTTCCGGACCACAAACCAGGATTCGTCCTTCAATCCCCGGTTGTCCGAAACCCCGCCGATCTCCGCCTCCAGCCCCTTCAGTATGTACTTTGCCAGAAGAACGCTTTCGATGGTGAACTCCTCCTCCAGCATGGTGTTCAGGATGGGGAGAATCTCCTTCGACTCCCTCTCCACCTCCTTTTCGGAGATGAGACTCCTGCGGTAGTCCGGGGGGAGATACCAGACCTCGAAGCCCTTGGCGGCGGGGTTGAGGGACGCGTTGGCGTGGATGGAGATGAAAACGATGGCCTCGTTCTCGGCAAGACGTATCCGGTTTGCCAGCTCCGGTCTTTCCTCCAGGGTGAGGTAACTGTCGTCGGTGCGGGAAAAGGCGATCTGTTTGCCGGGGAAGTGGTTTTTCAGCATTTCCCCCAGCATCAGGGAGGTTTCCAGAACGATGTCCTTTTCGTACAGGACCAGCTCCTTGCCCCCCGTCAGGTGACGCCCGATGGTTCCGGGATCCTTCCCCCCGTGCCCCGCATCGATGAAGATGGCCCCCACCCGGGGTCCTGCTCCCTTTTTCCCGTCGAAGAAAAAGGCCTTGAGGGTCTCTTCGGTGCTCCGGGGCAGGAGAAGGACCCCCTCCCTTTTGGATATGGGCTCGCAGGGGACCTGCCGGGAAAAATCCAGAAGGAGCCAGGGTTCCCCGACCTTGAAACTGGCGGTCCGGTAACCCCGGGAGAGTCGGGCGGTTTCCCGGTAGGGTTCCCATCGGAGTTCCATCCCCATGGAATCCAGAAACTGCAGGAGTGGTTTCTCATCCCCGGAGAGACGGGGAATGACGAGAAGAAGCGTGAGGATGGGGAGGATCAGTCCGCCTTTCTTTCCCATGCACCGATTCTCGTCCGTTCCCCGGCGGGGTCTTTCTCCGCCGCCAGGGTGTCCAGAACCCAGGCGGCGCCCTGGATACCGCCCCGGAAAAAAGCCTTCCAGAAGGGGACGCCCAGGATCCCCGGGCGGGGGTCCGCTTCGCCGTAGATGCGGGACAGCCGGTCCAGCGCCCCGGCGACGCTCCGGTGGTTCCAGTCCCGCTCCTCCCGGTCCAGATACGGGGGAGCGGATATCCGGAACGGTCCGATGACGGTGAGGATCTTTTCGCCGGCTCCCCCCCCTTGCGCCGACGTCGAAGCGCCGAGGCTCCTCTCCCCCTTGGGATACGCGGCAAAACCGGCGAATCGGGACCCGAAAAGAAAATCCTCGGTTTCCTGTTCCCCGGGGGACAGACGGAGGAAAATCCGCGACACCCCATCCTCCGCGCCCCGGACCGCACCCTCCGGATCAGGCAGCGCGGTGATGATGTTGCCGCACTTCTCCAGGTTGTTTTCCGGGAACTTCACCAATGCGCCCTTTTCCACCCGGAGAAAGAGGTCCCGCACCCCCTCCACCTTTTCCGCCGCCTCCATGCCCGATATTTCCTCCACCCTGCCGGGGATGGATATGAAGGCCCTTTCCGCAGAGGTCCAGTTCCGCCGGGGACGGAGGTCCCCCGGAGGCAGCCCCACGGCGATGTTCAGGGCCCCCCGGGTCACTTCCACACCGCTGGAGTAGGGGAAGGTCCAGCCGGACATGTAGCCCCCGGACAGGCGGGCGGCCACCTCCCCGACCATCGGACCCCGGGGAGAGTAAAAAATGTCCCCCTTGGCGGCGCCGTTGCGGATGCCCAGGGCGGCTATCGCCTTCCTGAAGGTTTCCGCCAGGGCTCCGGCGACCTCCGCGCCGGCCCGGGTGGGCATGGTATGGCCCAGTTCGACGAAATAGGGGGGAAAGAAAATGTGGCGGTCCGCGATGCCGCAGATATGGACCTTCCCCCGGTACACCAGGGCATCGAGACTGAACTCCGGCCCGGGGATGAACTCCTCGACGATGACCGCTCCGGACCGGGAGAAGGACAGGGCCTTCTCGGCCCGGGACCGGAGCTCCTCCGGGGACATGACCTTTTCCACCCCCCGGGCCCCCATATTGTCCACCGGCTTCACCACCACGGGGTAGGTCCAGGCCGGCAGCGTCACCTCCCGGATGTTCCGCTCGGTGTAAGATCGAAAGTCCGGGCTGGGGACCCCATTCTCCCGGAACAGCCGGCGCATCCGGGATTTATCGGTGGCGTTCAGGGCGGTCTCATAGGGGATTCCCGGAAGCCCCAGGCTCTCCGCCACATAGGCCACCGAGGCGGAAAAATCGGTGCCGGCGGTGAAGACCCCGTCCAGTCCGCCGTTCCGCGCATGGAAGGCGGCCCTTTCCCGGAGTTTTTCCCGGTCCTTCAGGTCCACCTGCTCGAAGATATCCGCCTGCCCCACCCCGGGGGCCCGGGGGTTCGCGTCGGCGACGATGAGCTTCCAGCCCATCCGGCGGGCGATGCGGAGAGCGGGAAGCTGCATGACCCCCGCGCCGAGAATCATCACCGTTCTGCGTGTCTTACCCATGCGGCAGCCTCTGGGCGTAAATCTCGAAGGTGTCCCCCAGGCCGAAGAACCGCCCCGCCCACCGGCAACCCCGCTCCCCCAGGAGGGCCCGCAGGGCCGCCGGGTAGCGATCGGGATGAATCCCGGTGAAACGGATCCTCCGGATCCGGAAGCCGAACATGTCCAGCGCCCTCCGGGCCGAGGAGGGATCCCAGAGGGTGTAGTGGTCCCGGGGGCTCCGGGCGTGGAATTTTTCCGGATAAAAGCGCCCGGTGAGCCCCCGGGCGTTGGGGGTGGACAGGGCGAGAAAGCCCCCGGGTTTCACCAGCTCCGCCGCTTTCTCCAGGCCCCGCCGCAGAGGATTGAAATGCTCCGCCACATACCAGAGGCTCAGGACATCGAAGCGTTTCCCCTCTTCCCAGGTCAGAAAAT
>Ga0302245_1002433_pt1 | contig 10844 bp, 18 predicted proteins | sample AAG_UR_Thr_MG_FD_193512 | JGI IMG/M metagenome (GOLD analysis project Ga0302245, IMG submission 193512) | Enriched activated sludge microbial communities from anaerobic digester in WTTP, New Holstein, Wisconsin, United States - AAG_UR_Thr | ecosystem: Engineered > Bioreactor > Anaerobic >... | reverse complement strand
CAATTGGCGGAAGGTCGGTAAATGACAATGCATATTGATCTACTGTTTCAAGGTCAATACCCTGGCGGGGACTCATGCCGTCATCAACTTCAATACGATTCACAGCGATAGGCACGGCCATGCTAAGCTGCCTCCTCAATAACCTGTTGAGCATTGCGCTTCCGATCCTCATAAAACCTTTGCTGAGGTTCTACTACCTCTGGGGCATGTGCAACCAGGTATTCAAGTAGTTCGCCGGTCAGTGGCATTGAGCCGGAAGCGGCAAAGCCGACACTGGCACGGCTGATACCCACTGCGTTTCCAAGGTCGGCTTGTGATATGTTTTTTGACTGCAGCCAACGGTTAAGCGGGCTATCCATTGCTCTAGGCATGTATCTTTTACCTCCTACGTTGCTAAAACTACTACTAATAATACTACCAGCAGAGGTCATTGTCAAGGTTTAGGGGTTGACATTTTGGGAATAACATGTGATACTTAGTAGTAGTAGCACCGTTAGCTACCGGAAGGGGTGATATCTTTGGCTCGAATCAATAGGGCGTTTGCGGAGCAATTTAGAAGTTGGCTTCGTGATAACAAGCTCTCAGGAATGAGTGCGGCATTCGCAACCGGACTGGAAGTCAGTGTGGCAACAGTCAATAACTGGAAGCGGGGATTAGAACCAGCGCCGGAAACATTACGCCGGTTCTTTGCGCACTTTCCCAGCGAAGATCCAGAGGAATGGGTTAAGCTGATAGAAGAGAGTAACAGCATCGCAGCCTAACGGATTGGGCCGGAGGAAAAATATTTCAAAAAAACTATTGTGCATTCCGCCGAAGAGGTGGAACAACTTAACTGGCACAAACAACCATCGTTGTATGATAATTACATTTTAATGCAGGCTAAACAATTGCTTGTGTGACAAACCGACCCAGCAAAAAAAATCTGCACTTATTTGCCGAAAACGCCCAAAAACCGCGAACAAAACCCGATCTCGCGTACTTATAATTATAGGAGTGCGAATCCGCGCTCCCTATTTCTCCTTTCTTCACTCTTGAGCCTTCGTGGATAACTCGCGAAGGCTCGTGCTTTTTAAGCAGTATAGTTGCACCCGAGGTGACGGCTTTCGACGGGACTTGGGAGCGGCATGTGGCTGTGCCGTTGCGCTGGGGACTCTCCTCCTGCATGCGCATTAGCGATAGTGCATATACATGTAGAGAGTTAGCACACTCAATACACGAGCGATCAGGGTATCTCGATAACTACCCTCAGCCGTGATGGAGTTCGCCCCAGTGCGTTGCCAAATGTGCAATTATACGATCATACCGAGACTGTGTAGGAAACAGGAAAAAGCACAAGTCCCGCTTTTTGGGGGCATTTGGTTAACATAATATATATTATGGTGCGCTTTAAACTAGTAAACTACTGTCCACTAAACGCTCAGAATCGAAAGGCATAAATGTATGGCGGAAACCCATGATTTATGCGGGAATGTGAAAACCAATGATCTGCACGGCGCATAAAACCAATGGAGAACCTTGCAAGGCGAAAGCGATGAAAGGCTTTACTGTTTGCCGCGTCCACGGCGCGAAGGGCGGTAGGCCGCCGAAGCACGCGCGCTACTCCAAGTGTTTGCCTTCCGACCTCAGAGATCGGTATGAGTATTATAAGTCCGATCCGCAGTTTCTAAACTTGCTAAATGAGATCGCGGTCGCGCGTGCGCTTTTCGATAAGTTCGTTGGTAACTTCGCCGCAGGTTCCGCGATGAGCGCGGAGGAGGCCGAAACGCTTGGTGGTTTCCTTGAGCGTATATCGCGCCTGGTGGAAAAGGAGCACAAGCGCAGGTATGGCGAGCAGTATACCATTAACCTGGATGGTCTCAATGCGTTTGTTGCGCAGGCTGTAACAATAATTGGAGAGGCGATAGATAAGCATGTCACCGACGCAGGCACGGCATCCCGGCTCAAAGTCGAAATTGCAGGAGGATTGGCGAACATACGCGGCGCAGGCGATGGCGTCGAAGCTACTGCCGCAGGTTGATGCGCCGTTTAACTCCGACTACGACTTCCTCTCCCGCGCATGCGTGACGAAAAACGAGGCAACGGGCAAGCTGGAGCCATGGCCAACCGGCGAGCGGTACGAATACCTGCGCTATATGGCCGAGACGCGACTGCAGCACAAGATATACGTCGTGGAGAAGTCCAGGCGTATGATGGCTACCTGGTTGTTTGTGTGCCTATACCTATACGATGTGCTTACGCAGCGCAACCACGCGAACTTCGTGGTGTCCAAGAAGCTGGAAAACAGCGCCTACCTGCTGGGGCCCGAACGCATGCTGGGGGTATACGAGCGTATACCGGTAGACGTATGGCCGCATAAGCCGAGGTTGGAGGCGACCGGCAAGAACGGCTTGGGATACGAGCTGCTTACCTGCCCCGATACCGGCAGCTTCGTGCAGGCGGTGGCGAGCGGTGCGGACCAGCTACGACAGTTCACCGCGTCCAACGTGTTTTTCGATGAGTTTGCCTTCCAGGAGCGCCAGCGTGAGGCTTGGACTGCGGCGAAGCCCACGGTGGAGGGCGGCGGGCACATAGACATAGTGAGCACGCCCGAGCTTGGGGCTTACATGTATGATTTAATTTACGATACAGGTAGGGCATAGGAGGAGAGAGATATGGATAGTTTCGACGGATATCTTGAGCGGTTCAACGCCGCGTATGCCGAGCAGCCTCATAACAGGTTCAGCGTTATACCTGCCTGGCTATTGCAATGATCGGAGTGGAGGAGCGAGAGACGGCGACCGGCATCCACGTGGTGCGCCTGCACTACACAGCCGATCCTCTTAAGCGTTCGCAGGAGTGGCTCAAGGAAGCCAAGCGGGGCATGAGCCCTCGCGCCTGGGCGAAGGAATACGAGATCGACTGGACGGTGGCTAGTGGTCTGCCTGTCTACGCTGAGGACTTCCGCCGAGACTGGCACGTAAGCGAGGTGCCGCTAGATCACTCGGAGAACGTGGAGATGCTGCGGGGCTGGGACTTGGGCGCGACGCATCAGTTCCCGGCATGCGTGTGGGGCCAGCTGACCAACCGTGGTAGGACGCTGATGATCCTGCGTGAGATGGTCACATGGGATGGTCGGGGAGACCCGGTAAGCGCCGACGTTGGTAGCTTCGCCGATGCCGTCATTGTCGAGAGCAACACGTATTTTCCGTGCGAGCGCGGTTGGATCGACTATTCTGACCCGGCAGCCTGGACTAAAAGCCAGGTGGGGCAGGAGGCCAAGAGCGCCGCTGATGAGCTGAGGGAGCGCAAGATATACCCGAGGCGCGGCCCCGTGACGTTCAAGGACCGACAGGCGGCGATCTTGGATAGGTTGCGTATGGCGCAGGGCGGCGAGCCCGCGATACTGATAGACCCGTCTTGCAGGATGATCATAGAGGGTTTGGCCGGCGCTTACAAGTATGAGGAAGTAGGAGAGACCGGAAGGTACAAGGCAACGGTGGAGAAAAACGCCTGGTCGCACGTAATGAACGCGCTGGAATACCTCGTTGGTGGTGTCTACGCGCCGGAGCGTAAGGACGAGGACGAGCACCGCCGGAAACGCCGAGTGAAAAGGGACAAGGTGACGGGTTATTAATAATGAGGCCGTCGAAAGTTATAGTTCTCCGGTATGCTATAATTGCAATTGATGCGTTGGAGCGTTGGAAATGCGAGCAAGAGATGCTTGAGTCCAAGCGCGAGATCGGCAAGCACAACGACCGCCGCGACAGTAAAGGAACGGAATAGTAGATATGTCCCAAACCCATGAGATGATAACCGGCAACACTCTGCCGTATTTACGCGCCATACTGCGGGATGCCTATGGTAATCCGCTAGTAATCACTGGCGATGTCACATTTTATATGTGGTCAACCGATGGTGTCGTGAAGATAAACGGCTCTGCCGCTGTAGTTACTGACGGCGCTCGCGGCAAAGTTGAGTATAGATGGGCTAGTAGCGACGTGGATACCGAGGGGACTTATCTCGGCAGGTTTCATGTGGTTGACGGGACAAAGAACTACGACGTTCCGAACGAGGATGATGAGTATATAAAGGTTATCCTCGGCGGAGCCACGCCATGACACCACCCGGCACCGTTATAGCCATACATGCCGAGGCTCACGGCTCTGGATTCACTTCCGAGGCGGTGGGTTACTTCGTGGTGCGCTCTCCGGTGTGGCGCGACGAGCCGGTTTACGCGGCTAGACCCGACAGGCTCTTGAACGGCATGCACGTGCGGCGGCTGGTGGACGGCAGAGTATTCGACGGAGTGCAACTGGCGGATGGAACGATGCTTGGCGAGAGAGGACCGATACGACTTGAAGACATTATTTATAGTGATACTACTCCTGCTGAGCCTGCATTCTTCTGCCCAGCTTTCATTGTCGGTTTCGACGGACAAGCAGGGCTACAAAGCGGGGGAAGTGTGCTCGGCGACAATTACGGCTCGCAATGATGCTCAGCCGGAGCCGCCGTTTGCGATATCGGCGACGGCGCAGTGGGTATCGGCGGGTGTGACTCAGAGCACGTATGCTACTTCGGAGCTGCTGAGCGTGAGCCGTGCGCTTATGCTTACTAGCGTTTCGTTGGACATTCCGGAGGCGCTTGCATACGTGCCGGGTTCGGCTAATGTCGGCGGCGCGGCTGTGGATGCGAGTGTTGACGGGAGCAGGCTCAGCGTGGTGCTCGGCTCGGAGCTTGCTGAGCAGTCGAGTTTGAACGTGGATATGCAATTTGAGGTGAGATAAATGGCGCTTACTAAAGAACAGGAAGATTGGGTCGCCGCGAAATTGGCGGCTGAGAATGCACTCAAGGATGCCGAGACAATCTATAAGAGCGTGATGGATGCTTATGTGGCTGAGCGGGTGGCTCAGGAAAAGGCACATTCCGACGCTATGGCTGCTATTGATGCCAGGCATGCCGATGCCGTCGAGTCGGCTCGGGTGGCGCTTGAAACCGCGAAGCATGCCGTGGTCGGTGTTCGGGAGGTGCAGTTGTGAGCGTTATTAAACCTAAGTTCGATACTGCCGGTAAAGCTGTCACTATCACTCTCGATAGCCTTGCATCGAGCAAAACCGATGGGCGCGAGTCAGCGGTTGTGGATAACACCACCGCTCTCTATGATTTCGTTACCCTGCATGTGCTGCTCAAGGGCGCGAACTCTGGGACTATCGGTAATGATAAGTGCGTGTATGTGTGGGCCTATGAAGTCCCTCTTGATGACGACGCCACTCCCGATGATCTATATCCGGGCAACGTCACCGGTTCGGACGCGGCAATAGCGGCGATACAGGAGGGGGCGCTTCGCTATCTGGGGGCTATAGAATTCGCGGCGATAAACACAGCTTACAAAAAGAGCTTTAATTTGGAGGTTGCATTTGGCGGTCGCGTGCCTCGCAAGTGGGGCGTCGTGCTCAGAAATTATACTGGTATCGGCCTATCCGCGACTGGATCAGATCATGCTCTGCATTATCACGGCGGTTGGTACGAGGTGGCCTGATGATTCGCGGCTACTATGGCTGGCAGAAGCCGCCTCCGGGTGTGCAGATTGACCGGTTGCATTGGGCCACCGACGCGTTAATCGCTCACATTCCATTCAATGAAAATGGGGGAGGGATTGCCAATGACGCGTTCGCTCAGACTCAGCATTCACTAATTAACAGTTCTTGGGTGCCCGGTGCGGTTCGTGTCGGAACGGGTGGGTATATCGATGGCGGAATAATGCCCCGACTGGTAGGCGTGACCGCGATGTCGATCACCATGAATGTGCGCCTGAATACCACGCCGGGTCAGTATGCTCTTTTGGCTCGATGGGAACATGTGGTCGAGAGTGGTTTTGCGTTGCAGATACCCGAGTCAGCTACATGCAGGCTACAGGTATTTGTTGCTAGCGCTCTGTTCGATCCGGGTGCAAATAGAGGCACAACCGACCTGACGACATTTTTCCCCTCTGGTGAATGGGTTACAGTCACTGTGGTATATGACGGCACTGCGCCAGATAATCCGAATCGACTGAAAGTATATCGCAATGCCGTGCCCTGTTCTCTGTATTTCAACGGAACGATACCGCCATCTCTGAGCAGTAGCTCATACCCGGTGACAATAGGTAAGTTTGGCAGCTTGGATCGAAACTGGCCCGGAGATATTGAGTATCTCAGTATTTACACCAAGGCGCTAACAGCAGAGCAGGTCGAAACTCTCTACGAGCAAGGCCCCTACTGCATGTTCCCGATGCGCTCACCGGTGTTCTACTCGATCCCGGCTGCTGGTGGTGGCGCAACGGTAGAACCTCCTGTCGCTAGTTCCGTCGCCGCTATGCTTGCTCCAACAGTGGCAGGTGGTGCGTCGGTATCGGGCGAGATAGCGTCTTCAAACGCGGCCATGCTCGCGCCAACGGTTACAGGCGGGGCGTCGGTTGCGGCTGCTATTGCGTCTTCAAACGCGGCCATGCTCGCGCCAACTGTCACCGGCGACGAGACGTCTCCCGATTATTCGGACGCAATTAGTTACCACGCGCCATATACGGCCGAGGTCATTAGTTCTCGCCTGACAGCGGATGTTGCCGATTCGCGACTGAAAGCAACTTTAGTATAAGGAGTTCGTTATGGCTGTTTCAGCGAAGTGGTACGGCTTGGGACTCAAGTCGTTTTTCAATAAGGAAGTCGATTGGGACACGGATACCATCAAGGTGGCGTTGGTAACGTCTAGTTACTCGCCTGACCAGGATACCCATGACGAGTGGGCGGACGTATCGGCATACGAAGTAACCGGCGATGGATACACCGCAGGTGGGGCCACTATGACATGCGCGGCTCCCGACTACACCGCAGGTACAAATGTTATCAAGCTCGATGCTGATGATGTCACGTGGTCAACGTCCACCATAACCGCCAGGTATGCAATTATCTACGACGACACTCATGCCAGCAAGAGGCTATTGGGTTACGTGGACTTCGGCGCCGATGTAACGAGCACTGGAGGCGACTTCACAATAGCATGGAACGCCGGAGGTGTGTTTACCGATACACCGGCTTAAAGGAGAGAGACAAATGAAGATAGGAATCATGGGGTTCGGCGTTGTTGGCCGGGCATTGTTTTCGTACTACCGAACCAAGCATGAGGTATGGCACTATGACATCGCGACCGACACCAAGTCGGAACTCGACGCTCTTAACCGCAATGCCGATGTCGTGTTCATATGCGTGGGCACGCCGTATGCGGGCGAGGGCAAGGGTCTTGATACGTCGGATGTTTACGCCGCCGTGGACTCGCTTACCGGTTCCAAGACCGTCATCATAAAGAGCACGGTTAATCCTGGAACGACCGATGACATTCAGGCGAAGCACCCGGAGCACAGGGTGTTCTTCGTGCCGGAGTTCCTTAGCGAAGACACGGCAGCCGATGACTACGCGAATCCGCGAAGGCCGCACATTATAGGATGCACCGAGGCAAGTTGGCCAAGCGCCGAATGTCCTGTTAGTCCGTATCTGCCGCATTACTCGATAGTCGATAGCGACGGATGCCTGCGGAGAATAGTTTATATTCCAGCCCGTCAAGCCGAACTACTGAAGCTCGCCACAAATGCGTTCTACGCGCTTAAGGTGACATTCGCCAACCAGATGTTCGACCTCGGGATGACTCAGGAAACACTCGACGCTCTGGCCGAGGACCCGTGGATAGTCGCGAGCCACTTCAAGGTGGAGCATAAAGGCGACAGGGGTTACGGCGGCAAGTGTTTGCCGAAGGACACCAACGCGCTTATCACGTATCACTGTCAAACTGTGGGTACTTCCGGATTCATTCCTACCTACTGCGATATTTACAACGACATACTAAGGAAAGCAAATGGCTCAAGCCACAGCACCGAATCAGAATAAGTCTATCCGCATCACGCTCAAGAACGACGAGCGCATGAAGCTAGGCAAGGAACTTATAGAGAAGATAAGGACCGCTCGCAACTCCATGCGCACTCTGCTCGACAAGATAGACGAGCATAACAAGCTCTACGAGGGCAATCTGCCCGCGAAGACGTTTCCCTGGGACGGGTGCGCCAACGTCAATGTGCCGCTTATGCAGTGGGTCATAGACACGTATCACTCGCATATAAACGAAGTGATACTTGGTGTAAGTCCTATCACGCTCATAGCTCCGATGGAACCGGGAGACAGGGACCGCGCCCAGATACACGAGAAGCTACTGGACAACATGTATAGTTCTCGCATGCATCTGGAGAGCGTTGCGGATATGCTATTCCTGTATGCTTTGCAGTTCGGCACCGCCATAGCCAAGGAGCCATGGCGCGAGGAATATCGAACCGTCTGGGACGAGCAACCGATAATCGACGAGTTCGGGCAACCGCAAATCGATATGAGCACCGGCGAAGTAATGACGGAGCTTGTGGAGTTCGAGGAGCCTAAGTACTCGGGCCCCAAAGTAGAGTTCGTTGATCTTAGGAACTTCGTCATATACCCGACGACTGTTCCCGAAATAGAGAGCGCCTCCCTGGTTGGAGACAAATACAGGCTCACCCCGGACGAGGTGCGAAAGAAAATAAAGAGCGGATACTTTGACAAGGAACCCTCCGAGGAACTGCTGCTTCGCTCGGATAACGAGCTTTCGCAAACCGACGAACACAGCAGTGACGTTCAGAACGACTTCGAGGGACTGGACAGCCAGGACTTCGAGGAACTGTGGTTCTGGGAGGTCATAACCGGTTACGACTATAACGGCGACGGCCTCAACGAGGAATGCGTGGTCACGCTCGAATCCACAACCGGCACAATAGTGCGAGCAACGCGATTCCCCTACTGGCACGGCAGGCGCTACTATATATCGTTCAGACCATTCCCGCGACCCGGCAGGTTCTTTGGCCGTGGTCTGTGCGGGATACTTGAGCATCCACAAAAAGAACTCAACACGTTCATGAACCAGTGGCTCGACTCCAACTCTCTTGCCATCTCCAAGGCCTTCAAGATGCGCAAAAACTCCGAGCTTGAGCCGGACGACGTTCAGATACATCCGGGCGCCGTGATACAGCTATCAGAACCGGACGACTTGGAAGAGTTGGTGATAACACCGATATCGTTCGGGCCGGAGATATTCACAATACTTCGCGACTACGCCGAGCGTTCGAGCGGAGTCAATGATATATCCATGGGCCGCGAGACCGAGGAACAGAAGACAGCCAAGGAAGTGACTATAGTCAACGCCGAGGGCGGCATACGCTTCGGCGATGTCGTGCGGCGGCTTCAATATTCGATGGTGGAAATAGCCCAGCAGACATCCGGACTGATGTATCAGTTCATGAGCGACGAGGAGGTGCTTCGCATGGTAGGTAGCGTGGTTAACCCTCTGAAGATGACCAACCAGCCGGGCATGCCCGGCGACATTCCGTTCACGCGCCAGGATTTGCGCAAGACCTACGACTACATACCTCACGGCAATACCGGCACAGCTAATAAGGTGCAACAGCGCGAGGAGGCTCTCGCGCTTTACAACCTCGTTCTGCAAAGCCAGAACCCACTTGTGCTGAACAATATGTCTCGTCTCTATCGGTTCACCGAGGACCTGCTCACCGCGTTCGATCGCGATGACATAGAAGCGTATATCGGAAGCGAGGACGAGGCTGTCCAGCTTCAGCAGCAACAGGAGATGATGCAGGCTCATCAACAGATGATGAAGCAGCAGATGGCCCAGCAGCAGATGGCTATGCAGCAGGAACAGGCGCAACAAGCTCAAGCTCAGCAAGCGCAAGCCCAGCAGTTCGAGATGATGAAGCAGCAGATGGCAATGAAGCAGATGGCTATGCAGGGGATGTTGAACCAGCAAAAGGTCCATGGCGATCTTGAGATGCAAAAAGCGAAGATAAAGCAGACCAAGGCGGCAGCCAGGAGTCGAAAATGATAGACGCCGATATCGAGAGCTGGGAACACATCTTCAACAACTGGCAGGTGGTTTGCGATGAGCTCAACCGGCTTATCAAGGAATGCATGGGCCGTCTCGCGGCGAAGACGCAGACCGCGACCATCGAGGAGGTGCGCGTTTTGCAGAAGGAAATCGAAATATACCAGAACTTAATTGTCTTGCCGAAACGCAAGATAGATCAACTGATAAAGGAGACTCGTAAAAATGGACGATGAGGAATTGACTGGCCCGCCCGAAGGCGGAGAACCTGATATTTCCTCCGGTGGAGACACAGGAGAGAACCAGGAACTGATAGCAGGCAAGTTCAAAAGCGTGGACGAACTTGTCAACAGCTACAAGGAGGCCGAGCGCAAGATAACCGAGCTAGGCAACATAAAGACTCAGTATGAGCAGAAGCTATCTGAGTACGAGAACCGGCCTGCTCGTCAAACTACTGAACCGCAAAACGATCCGAACGCGGCGGTTCAGCAGCTCAACGATGAGTTTTTCGAGAACCCGGTAGCCGCGTTCATGAAGCTGCAGAACTTGACGATCTCTCAGATGCGCGCGCAGGAGAAGGCGGCGCGCGCCAACGTGAAGCGCGAGATATCATCTCGGAAGAACGACCCGCTATTTCACAGGGTATCCGACGACTTCGAGGCTGAACTGGAGTCCGTGGCGGACGAAATGCTTGCCAACCCGGAAAGCGCGAAGCAGGTGGCCGACTATGTGTACGACAGGGTCTGCGGTCGCTACGCTAGAAGCAACGCGTCGAAGGCAAAGGAAGACCCAGTTGAGCGCCGACGGTATTTGCAGGACCTCGGTGTAAGCGAGCCGGAAAAAGACGAGCCAAAGAGCAAGGGAGACGTGCAGACGGATGGCGTCGATATGCTTCGCGGTCTAGGACTGAGCGGCAAGATGATAAA
>Ga0302245_1002420_pt1 | contig 10891 bp, 7 predicted proteins | sample AAG_UR_Thr_MG_FD_193512 | JGI IMG/M metagenome (GOLD analysis project Ga0302245, IMG submission 193512) | Enriched activated sludge microbial communities from anaerobic digester in WTTP, New Holstein, Wisconsin, United States - AAG_UR_Thr | ecosystem: Engineered > Bioreactor > Anaerobic >... | reverse complement strand
CTTCGTTACAGGTAATGAAATAGGCATATCTGAGCCTTACCTCCCTGCCGGGAGCCAATCTGAAAAATTTCCCAGATGGATTTTCCATGAAATCATCCCGCTCAATATAAAGTTCCCTGCCAAAGGGGACTTCTCTGGTGCCAGCGTCAGGGTCTTCCGGATTGTTGATGGCTTCCAGTTTTTCAGTCTTGTTGTCAGGATAATTGGTAATAATCACTTTCAGGGGGTTCAGAACCCCCATCACCCGACGTGCTGTTTTGTTCAGGTCTTCGCGGACACTATGTTCCAGGAGGGTCACATCACTGATCCCCTCCACTTTGGTCACCCCCACCCTTTCCGCAAAATTGCGGATAGAGGCCGGCGTATATCCCCGGCGACGCATTCCCGAAATCGTCGGCATCCGGGGATCATCCCAACCGTTGACATACTTATCGCGGACCAGTTCCAGCAATTTCCGCTTGCTCATGACCGTATAGGTCAGGTTAAGGCGGGCAAATTCGATTTGTTGCGGGCGATAATCATCCTCTTTTAACTGGTCTATAAACCAGTCGTAAAGCGGACGGTGCACCTCAAACTCCAGGGTGCATAACGAATGGGTAATCCCTTCCCAGAAATCGCATTGCCCGTGGGCAAAATCATACATCGGGTAAATGACCCACTGATCGCCGGTGCGGTGATGGGGGGTTTTCATGATCCGGTAAAGAATCGGATCACGCATGTGCATGTTGGGAGACGACATATCGATCTTAGCCCGCAAAACACAATGACCTTCATCAAACCCGCCATCCTTCATAGCTTTAAAAAGACGAAGGTTCTCTTCCACACTGCGGTTGCGGAAAGGACTCTCCGTACCCGGACGTGTGGGGGTTCCTTTCTGGTTGCTTATAGTCGCGGCATCCTGATCGTCGACATAGGCTTTCCCCTCCCTGATTAACTTAAGAGCAAACTCATACAGCTTCCCGAAATGATCGGAGGCGTAATACAGCCGGTCACCCCAGTCAAAACCCAGCCAGCGGACATCCTCCATGATCGAACGGACATACTCATCCTCCTCCTTTTGGGGATTGGTATCATCGAAACGGAGATTGGTCACACCTCCATACTTCAGGGCTGTGCCGAAGTTGAGACAGATCGACTTGGCATGACCAATATGAAGGTATCCGTTGGGCTCGGGAGGAAAACGGGTAAGCACCCGGCCCTGGTTCTTCCCTTCACTCAGATCCTTCTCAATGATTTGATGGATGAAATTACTCTTTTCGGATATTCCCTTTCCGATGGTTTCCTTTGCACTCATTGTTTTTCTTCAAATCCAGATTATCCTGTATGCCGCCGCGATTCCGGCAACGGTTACCGTCAAACGGCGGGTCAAAGTTAAAAAATGATTGCTCGTCATGGACGAACCAGCTCAAAAATGTAAAACAGGGACTCCAAATTCTTAATTTCGCATCGAAAAAGGAGAAAGATGAGCGACAAAGTGAGTATTGAACTCGAAAACATGAAGTTTTATGCCTATCATGGCCATTACGAAGTGGAACAGAAGGTAGGGAATCACTTTCTGGTGACCCTGATATGCGAAACTTCATCCCTTGATGCCCTCAAAAGTGACCGGCTGAAGGATGCATTGGATTACCAGCAACTCTACCAGATTGTAAAGCGTGAAATGGAAATTCCCTCCCATTTGCTGGAACATGTTGCTGAAAGGATGGCCACCTCCCTGTTTGCCGAAGTTCAGGGGATCACCCGCATCAGGATCAAAATATCAAAAATGAATCCACCCATGGGAGGAGAAATCGAAAAGGTGAGCATAACCCTGGAAAGAAACATTTGAAAAAAGTTTTTTATCTTTGTTGCCGGAACAGCCAAAGACAAGGTTCCTTGGCCGAGTGGTTAGGTAGCGGTCTGCAAAACCGCGTACGGCGGTTCGATTCCGCCAGGAACCTCGAAAATGCCTGACAGTCAATAATTGTCTGGCATTTTTTATTATTTCCTCCGGGATTTTCCGTCACCATTCCGTTGCCCTGCCCAGATTAAAACCAGCTGTTCCATCCCCCCGGTCTAATCATCCGGAATGTTGCAAATGAGTCTCATTTTTCCTATATTTGATCATGCCGGAGTTGCCGGGAACATCTTCTCCGCAATTAACCGGCGATGATTACCTAATACAAACCATTCACTAAAAAACATGAAATGACCATGAAAGATTTTGCACCAACCATGATGAAATTGCGAAGCTATTCCTTGCGACCGCTGAAAACGGACAATAGCCGCAAAAATAACCACATGGTCATTGCATCTGTTTTGCGGATTTCACCATAGCAACTAAATATTTTAAACAGATGAAACCCAGAGACTTTGATGATTTGATCAAAACATCCGAAGGAATTACGGATGATCAGGTGAAGAAGGAGATTCAGGAAAAGATCAGGGATTTGCAGAGGGCGACCCCGCTGGAAACGGACAAGTGGATATACCGGTCTGTTGTGTGGGCACTGGGCCTTGCCGCACTGTTGTGTCTTTTTTTCACCCTGTGGATTTATCTGGCGTGGTTTGCGAAAAACCCCGCCTCCGGAAATGAGATCAACATTCCCGACATTTTTCTGGCCATCGCCTCAGCAAGCATCGGAGCACTGGCAGGTCTGCTTGCTCCTTCGCCGGCAAAAGGGAACAATCAGAATTGAGTGTCCGGGCTCTTCCTTGCCGGTGATGATGCAAAGGATTGAACTGCCTCTGATGAAAAAAATGCATCATCAGAAGGATTTCCGATACTTTGACTAGTTTTATCGCCGGGAAAAGGAGCCTGAATGACGGGAAGGGACTGCGTCAGTTGAGGTCATTGGTCTGCTGATCCCGTCAGGAGTCAAAGATGACCAACGGAGATTTGTTTACATACATCATACTGGGCGCTACCCTGGGACTTTCGGCAGGGATATCGCCCGGGCCTTTGCTGACCCTGGTGATCAGTGAATCTCTAAAACATGGCCCCGGAGGAGGGATAAAAGTAGCGCTTTCACCCCTGATCACCGACCTGCCGATCATCCTGGCCTCCCTGCTGATCCTGGCCCGACTGGGCAAATCACCGGCCGCCGTCGGAATCATCGCCTTTGCCGGAGCAATTTTCCTATTTTTCCTCGGATGGGAATGTCTTCAAACAAAGGGCCTGGCAAATTCCACGGAAAATGTGCAGCCCCGGTCACTCAAAAAAGGGATTGTGGCCAACCTGCTCAATCCCCACCCCTACCTTTTCTGGATCACGGTAGGTGCACCTACGGCAATCAAAGCCCGCCAGGACGGGGTGATTACGGTAATCCTCTTTTTTGCGGCATTTTATATCCTCCTGACAGGTTCCAAAATTATGGTGGCCTGGATGACCGGCAAAACCCGCTCATTCCTTTCCGGCAAGGCCTACCGGTGGATCATGAGGCTGCTGGGGATCGTCCTGCTTCTGTTTTCCGCTTTTTTTATTTATGACGGGGTTCAGATGTTCTCCGGGATATAACCATTTTTGGGGATCCCTGCCAGATAATTTCAAAAAATGAGTAGCTTCGGCACTTGAAAATAAAACACCTCTCTACTGATGGAGTTCGGAAAAATAAATACATCGGAAGGCACACAGGTCTGTTATTCCGTTTTCAGACGGAACACGGCTGACGAGTACAATCTTGTCATCACGCCGCCTCCCGGGACCTCCGCCGCTGTTCAGTTCAACTGCATTGAACAAGCCGCCCTGAGGTTCGCAGAGGAGTTACATCTCGGGCATGCCGTTATTGTGTTCCAGCGCTTTTTTGCCAGTGACATCGCGAACCAGGCCTCTTTTCTGGAACCGGTTTTAAATTTTAACGGCGGAACTTCCGTTTCAGTGATTCAGCAGCCTCCTGCGGAGAGAAACAAACTCCTGGCATGGATCTACCTCATTGATTTTCACCAAGACCCGGTGGAAGTGCAGCTTAACGGCCGTTCTTTCCATCTTTCTCATAACGGGTATCGCCACATCTACACTTCGGGACTGATCTCGACGGCTACTGACAACTCCTTCCTTCAGATGGAGGCTATCTTGGAGGACTACACGGGAATGCTGGGCAGGGAGGCCTTGACCCTTGAAGCCAACTGTATTCGCACCTGGTTATTTGTCAGAGATATCGACAACAATTATTCCGGCATGGTGAAAGCCAGGAATATGGTTTTTGAACGGGAAGGGTTGTCGCATGACACGCATTTCATTGCCAGCACAGGCATTGAAGGTCAGTCGGAAGTGGCGCATTCCCTTGTAAACATGGATGCCTATGCCATCGGAGGAATCTCCCGGGACCAGCTGATCTTTTTAAAGGCTTATACCCACTTAAGTCCCACGCACGATTACGGGGTGGCATTTGAACGCGGCACCGCCGTGGATTACGGCGACCGTCGTCATGTTTTCATCTCCGGAACTGCCAGTATCGATCACAAAGGCAGGATCCTTCATCTCAATGATATTGAAAAACAAACGCAACGGACCTTTGAGAACATCGGTGCTCTTCTTGAAGAGGCTGGCGCCTCAATGGAGGATGTTGCTTCCATGATTGTCTATCTCCGTGACCTTGCTGACACGGGATTTATCAGGACCTTCCTGAATTTACATTACCCGGAGATTCCGGTGGTGGTGGCCATTGCCCCTGTCTGCCGCCCCGGCTGGCTGGTGGAAGTGGAGTGTACGGCTGTCGTGACCACAAACAATCCGGACTTTGGAAATTATTGACCGACGGGCACTCGTCACCCTGGAAGTGTTTCCTGGCTCTGACGGATCTTCCCACAACTGCCGCCTTCAGGGTGCTAAATTTTCCAGAAGTACCTACCCGTCTTCTGGATATATTGCCGGAAAGCTTCACCAAACCGTCTCTCCAGGAAAAGTTCCTCCCCCAGAACGATCAGATGATAGATATAAATACTGAAGAGTCCGGGCAAAATAATCCACCATTTCAGGGTATAGAGCATTGCCGCCAGGGTAACCAGGTGAACTCCTACATACATCGGATTCCGGCTGTAGCGGTAGATGCCCTTCGTCCTGAGAACCGTTTCTCCGGTGGGCAGTCCGATCCGGATGGATTTCCCCAGGGTGAAGGAACTGATCAGGATCAGAACCGCCCCAAGGATAAGCGCTATCAGCGCCAGATAATCAAACGCCCTGCCAGCCGTTTGGTGCAGGCTCCCTTTTCCCGCCAGCGAAAGGGCCGGCATAAGCCAGGCAAAAAAGCCCGCTGCCTTGCCCACGATGAACAAAAAAGGGTGAATAGTAGGTCTACCCGCAATTTCCTGCATCAATCCGTTGAATTATTAATTTCTCCATTTAATTCAGCACTTACCTGTTCTTTACCAGCAGTTTGGGTTCCATCATCATCCGGATGGCATAACGGACCCCTTCACGGCCATAGCATTCCTTCCGACAAGTTAACTCCAGCGGCAGTGGCCCGTGCAAAAACTCACCCCATCACAGCCTCAAAGTTCAGTGGCATGAAAAAGAACGTGCGAACCTTTTCTTTGATGAACTTTTTCTCCTGCCATTTAACGACCTGGTCATCCCAGAGAATAGGGTCAAATTCCGGACAACATTCGGGTTTCTCTTTTCGGATTCATGGCTTGTTTATTTTTTAGTTTCACATATGCAACTTGCATTTTGCTGCCGGCATCTTTCGGTTGTTTATCGCAGAACAAGAAGAGGCAGAAAAGGAGGATTTCCCTATTAAACGGTATCCGGGTTATCCTTAACCTCAGTCTTAGCCTCAACCTCAGCTAAACGAACCGTTCCCGTTTCTGAAGGTTAAAGAGCCCGTACAGCAGAAAAATGACCATGCCCACCCCCAGGAAGATCCTGTTGCGGGTAACGATGCTGCTCCAGATGATGGGATTGAAGTTTTCGGGAAGTTCCAGGGGATTCAGGAATATGTTCCATTGTGACCGTTGCAGGTTTTCAGACAAGATCAGCAGGGCCACCCCGATAAGGATCATCACCACCGCCGTTCCGTTGCCGTTTTTTATCACGGTGGAAAACATAAATGCCGCCGCGCCCAGAAAACCGATAGGAAACATCAGTTGAAAAGCCATTTCAAAAGGATTGACAGGGTATAACAGGATGGACGAGATATAACCATACGCAATCAGGAGGATGAATACCTGGACGAATACCATGATGAGCCGGACCAGCCATACTTTGTAACGGTAGTTGGGAATGCCGAAGAGGATTTCCAGGATCCGGGAATCTTCGTCATTCTGGATTCCGAAGACCGAGGGATAAAAAACCAGCAGCACGCCGGGGAACATGATCAGGTTGTAAATGTCCCCTTCACCTATTGCCTGGTTGTTAAATACCTGCATAATCGCAAAAAAGAGGTAGAAAGCAAAGGATGCCAGCAGGAACCAGATAAATTTTCCCGCAAAAATAATTTTCAGGTTGTAGCGGATGGTCCGCCACAGGTTGATCAGTGAATTTTTCTGAAACAGCTTCATGTCATTCATTTATTTCCGTACATCAGGCAATATCGCGTAACAGGCATAGATAGGCATCTTCGAGGTGGGCGCGTACATTGACGGCACCGGGCACCGGTTTTTCCTTTGCTATCGCGCGAACTTTGATGTTCTCACCATCGCGCAGGTGATTGGTGATCATCTGCTTGTTCGGGAATTGTCGAATTCCGCGGCGGAAAGTGTAAACTGCCATACGAATCCTTCTCCCAGGCTGACCATGTCATTGGGGGTTCCTGCATATTTCAGGCTTCCCTTGTTGATGACGGCGACCTGGTTACAGGAGCTGGAAATGTCTTCAATGATGTGGGTGGAGAAGATGACGATTCGTTCACGGCTCAGTTCCACCAACAGGTTCCTGAACCGGATCCTCTCCCGCGGGTCCAGTCCGGCGGTCGGCTCATCCACCACGAGGATCCTGGGCAGGTTGAGCAGGATATGGGCAATTCCGATCCTTTGTTTCATCCCTCCGGAATAGGAACCGATGTTTTCATCTTTCCGGTCGTACATATGGACCGCCTTCAGCACATATTCAAGCCGCTCACTCCGGGTTTTCACATCGTTGATCCCTTTCAGGATGGCCTGGTAATCCAAGAATTCCCAGGCGGTCATATTTTCATAGGTGCCGAATTCCTGGGGAAGGTAACCGATAAGTCCCTGAAGTTCCTCCCGATATATTTGGGTATCGAGGCCATTGATATAAATTTTGCCGTAGCTCTGCTCAAAAATCCCGGTGATAATCCGCATCATGGTTGATTTCCCGGCACCGTTGGGACCCAGCAAACCAAACATCCCTGTGGTGATTTCCAAGGAAACGCCATTAAGGGCTTTGAAGGGTTTTTTCCGTTTTCCGATGACAGGTATTTCTTTGACAATCCGGAAATAGCCCCGCCGGAGTTTGCTGAACCTGCCGGTTATCCTGTCAACGTTGACATTCTTGTTGTGAACATACTCCGAGGAGCTGTAGATGATCAACAAGGTAAAAACAAGAATCCCGGTAAAAACTACCATTCCCGGATTATCCCATTTAAGATAGAAGATGACCAGGAATAAAACCGGCACACCCCACATCAACAGGTTGTATCCCCATTTCTGAACCTTAAGTAGACCTGCCTTACCGCTTTTAACGTGCTTGTTGCACAATACGGTACGCAGGGGTTGCCAGAGCAAAAAGAGGAAGAAATAGATGATTACCGACAGGATGAGCATCCAGAAGTTGTGCTTCAGATGGAAGAAGGTGAACCACACCAGGAAACCGAGTAGCGGGATCTGCCAAATCAGGTCATAGAAATCGCGGGGTTGGGTATACTCCCTTTTCAGACCCATGCGCTCCCTGATTTTCAGGCCTGATTTCCACTCCCGCACAAACCTGGTGTCCCGTTCATAGATCTTCACCAGCTTATGAACTTCGATTTTTATCGGGTCCTTTTCGCCGATCAGTTTGGTCCGGGCTGTCCGCAGGCTGTTCTGGACAAACCAGGTCAGTCCGGGAATCAGAATGATGACCAGCATGAAGGTCAGGAGTTGCCAAATGAAGGAATCGACCCGGGAAAAGATATACCAAAGGGCTGCCAGGAAAATGAGAAGGTGAATGATCTTGATTTTCCAGGAGAGACTTCGCATCCATTCCAGGGCATTTTCAAGTCCGGCATACAAGGTAGGCACAAAGACAAGTGTGAGCAGGGTACTTACGGACAGTCCCCCGATGACTGTAATGGCAAAGGGGGCGCCGATGGCTCCCACGTATTCCGACTGGCCCAGGGCAAGCGGGAACATGGCCACGATGGTAGTAATGGCGGTGATGAGGATGGGACGCACCCTGGAAAGACCTGCCTCCAGGAGAGCCCTGGATTTCCGGTGGCCCCGTTTTCTTAAAATATTGGTAAAGTCGATCAGGATGATTCCATTGTTGACTACCACGCCCAGAAGAATGATAAAACCGGTAAGCGTATTCGCATTGAAAAGGCTGTTTCCGGTGATGATAAGGGCCAGAAAGGAGCCTATCGCGGCCAGGGGCACCGAAAACATCAGGACAAAGGGGGTGGAAAGCGATTCAAATACGGCTGCCAGAATCATCAGGATCAGGATGAAGGCTGCGGCGATGAGAAAATAAAATTCATTGAACTGGTCTTCTTCATGGATCACCTGGACGGCCACCCCTGCAGGCAGGTTGTATGCCTCCACGACATCATCGATTTCCATCCTGTAGGCGGTCAGCAGGTCTTTTGACTGTTCCGCCTCCGAAGCGAAGCGATAATTCACCTCGATCTGCTTTTCCTGATTTATCCGGGTGATGTTGGCCATGCCGCTGGAATAGATGATCTCAGCCACATCCTGGAGGTCGTAAACGCCACTGCTGCTGTTGATTTTCAGGGACCGCAGGTCGTCAATGGTTTTGTCTCTATCTTCTTCATCAGCTCCTTTCTCCTTCAGAATGATATCATACTCTTCGGTCCCCTGCTTGAAGGTGACTCCCGAGCTAAACTCCCTGCCGAAGGAGCTCAGTTCCCCGGAAATGTTGTTCAGGGTAACCCCGTATTCTGTCATCAGTTGCTGATTGAAGAGAAGGTGGACTTCCGGCCTGTTGGATCCGACACTCACGTTGACGCTGGAGACTGATTCCAACTCATCGATGAAATAACGAAGATCTTCCGCCACGCCACGCATCACGTTAAAATCCTGTCCCTTGATGACAATCCTTTCCTGGTTGGTGCCGATTCCCAAGAAGCGGCCGAAATTCCCGGCCATACCACCTGCACCGCCCATGCCTCCTCCCCCTAAACCCCGGCTGGAAGTGGGTTGCGTCAGACTGATTTCAGCATTGCGGATATTCGTGAGCCGGTTTTCCACATCGGTTTTGATCTCGGCAATCTCTCTTTTGGCGATTTTAAAATAATCCTCCTTCAATTTGATGGTGATGACGGCTTCCTCTTCCTGGATCCTGGAAGAATAATCCTGAATTTCCTTAACTTCCGGAATCCGGCTTTCCAATTCCCTAACCACGATATCGGTCGATTCGAGGGTCGATCCCGTTGGCATGGTCACATAAACGGAGAACGTGTCCTGGTCAACTTCCCGAAGGGCATTGACGCTGATGGCCGTCACGATGAAAACAGATACGAAGAAAACAACCAGGGCTCCGATCACCGTAGCTGCCGGATTGCGCATGGCAGTTTTCAGAAGGACTACGTATACCTGGATGATCCGGTTGTTGGTGGTCACCTTTTCATAAAAGAGGTTGTGGCCGTGGTCTCTTTTCAGCAGCGCCCGGGTGGCCATGGGAATCAGCAGCAGGGCCACGATGGCCGAGATCACCAGGGTCGATACGATCGACACCCCGATATGGGTTCCCAGGATCCTGATCATGTATTCCGAAGAAAAAATGAAGGGTAGGAAGACCGTCACCGTTGTCAGGGTAGCTGCCACCACGCTTCGCCACACTTCGGTGGTTCCCTGGATCACAGCCTTGTCAGGGGTGTATTTTTTGCCCGCAAGCCTGTAGATATTTTCCAGCACCACCACACTGTTGTCGAGCAGCATACCCACCGCCAGCGCCATCCCCACCAAGGTGAGGCTGTTGATCGAAATGCCGAAGGCATAAAAAAGGTTAAAAGCTGAGAACACCGAAACCGGAATGGCCAGGGCGATGATGCCCACAATTTTGAGATTTTTCAGGAAAATCCAGAGGACAAAAACCGCCAGGAGTCCCCCGACCAGCGCCAGGGAAATGATCTGGTCGATATTCTTCTCCATAGTATCGGCCATATTGGTCTGGATGACAAGTTCCACCTCCTTGGAAGCCAGCTTGCTGTTCAGTTGGGCGATAATTTCCTTGGTCCGGTGGGAGAGATCGATCAGGTTGGCCTGCGAATCGTTCACCAGCGACAAAGAGATGGCATCCAGACCGTTAACACGGCTCAGGGTTGTCTCCTCCTTGACGCCGAAATAGATGTCAGCCACATCTTTGAGCAGGATAGGGCCTTCGGCGATGACAATGTTCTCGATGTCGGTAACACTCTTGTATTCCGAGGAGACATGAACATAATACAGCCGGCCGGATTCATGGAGATACCCGGCAAAGGTCCTGTTGAGGGAATTGGAGCTGAGGGCGCTGCTTATCTCGGAGCGGGTGATGCCATAAGCATCACAGGCTGCCATGTCGACAGTGATTTCTATGGAGCGCTCTTTTCCGCCATAGACAGTGGCGGAGGCAATCCCGTCAATATTCTGGAGTTCATTGACCACCTCCTGGTCGACTATGTTACGGATACGGTCGGTACCTCCGGTTCCCCTGATCTGGATCTCCATAAACTGGTTGCTGAGTTGATTCGCATCGACACGGGCAACCGTCACGGTGAATCCTTCGGGAAGGGTCGACCTTACCTGGTCTATCTTCTCC
>Ga0302245_1002399_pt1 | contig 10940 bp, 10 predicted proteins | sample AAG_UR_Thr_MG_FD_193512 | JGI IMG/M metagenome (GOLD analysis project Ga0302245, IMG submission 193512) | Enriched activated sludge microbial communities from anaerobic digester in WTTP, New Holstein, Wisconsin, United States - AAG_UR_Thr | ecosystem: Engineered > Bioreactor > Anaerobic >... | reverse complement strand
TGCCAACAAAAATCTATTTTAAACACTCATCAAAAGAGTTTCACAGTAATGATGAAATATTGGAGGAACTTAAAAGAATGGAATTGCTGCACGAGGTAATTGAATTTCAGGGGATGGGTTTTACAGAACCACAAAGTCATGGATTTATCTTGCATTTTTCCAGAATAAAGAAATTATTGTCAGGTAAACCTGAATTTATTGAAAATGATGCGCTTTATGAAAAGCCGATGACTTTAAACCAAGCATGCGAATTCTTGAGCATTTCCAGACCAACACTTTATAAGTTAATTGAGAATGGAGAAATTAAAAGCATTGAAATCTTAGGCAAGAAAAGAATTCAGCTTTTCGAACTCGTAAACTTTATTTCACAGAATAAAGATAAGGTATAATTATTTGCTTTTAGAATTCAACGGGAAAGTGCTTTACCGAATGGCGAAGACTTGCAAGGAAATGATTTAATGTTTTCCACCAACTGTTATCCACATCGCTTTCCTATTAATACTATTCCAATGCTTATTTCTCCAAATTTCTCCAAATTTTTGGAGAATTTTTTGTGAAACGGGTCAGCTTTAATAATTCATGTGTGTCAGGATTTGCGGAATTTTTTTTTAAAAAATTCATAAGTCGTAATTTTCGCACTTCTTCTACTTGCTGTGGATTATGGAAGTGTTTTTTGCTGTCTGAATTTCAAATTTTTCTTGTAGAATTTTTAGGGGTCTTTTACAAAAAGTCATTAGTCAAATACAATACATAGGTTGCACCCCAAAGGCTATTGGATAAATAACCTACTGCCCCCCGTATTCGGGGGGTTATGATGGTATGGAGGTAGTGGACATTATTACTTTGGCAAGTATGGCAACAGAACAAGAGGATTGTACCATAATCAACCAGCCACGGTCATTCACAGATGGTGTTGGAAAGAATGTACTGGTACGTATTTAACCTGACACCATTGTTCTGAATATGGGGTTCATCATTACATCTCCTAACGGATTTTGAGAGTATTTATAAGAAAATGACTTACAATGGAAAAATCAACTTATAACACGTATCCAGCAGACCTTCCTGAACTGATTAAAGCAATGCAAGCTGGAAAGTATAAACATCTTTCGATATTCTTATATCGTGACAAATCCTCACTTGATATGGGATTTGGTCAGCGATATCTTTTGGTAAGCAATTCAGGTTTTGGAGTGTACGATTTTAAAAGCGTGGATTACAATGGTGGCTTTCTTCAATTGCTGTTTTCCAATTCTGACACGGGTTGTATAGCTGAATTATATATTGATGTCAACAATGAACATCCTGAGTATCTTGCCATTCGCTGGAATGACATCAAGGATATGGTTTTCAATGACATCGCAAGTGATTATGATGCTGCTGACCTGTTGGAACTTGACGATGAAAAATGAACCTTATATTAATGCGGAAGGACATCAGGTACTTGAGTATATATCACCTGATACCATTGTTCTGAATTTGGATTTCATCAAAACCAATGGTAAACGACTTACCAAAGGTATGCCTTACCTGAAGGTCGAGAAGAAAATAATAGGTGAAGATATCGCTGCCATCAGGCTGCTTAACTTCCAAGATTACGAAGGGATTATTTATTTGAATGTAGAAGACTTGAAAACAGGTAAATGCAATAATCTTACTTGGAATATGGATATCAATGATGAAGGCATGTGGCTCTGGGCATTAACGGATATGGATAGCTTGAGCACATGAATGAATGTTGCCCCATTTAATAAGCTACATCCTTAAAGATTTGCTACCCTAAGCCATCTGTTTGTAATAGATGGTATATCCAAATAGTTCTTTCTGTTGAAGTCAATATTCCTGATGTTGAGTTTTCAGTAGAGAACAGAATTTAAAATAACAAGTTCATTTAACTACAAGAATATCTTGACCAATCAGAGCAGTACTATTAACCCATCCCCTGCCAATAACTTCACCAGATTTATTAATAGCTTGAACTTCGTACCAAGGGGAATTCAATTTGGTTTTAATCGATAAAATCCTAATCCTACAATTTGCAGGCAAATATTTAATCTTACTCATCGCTGCCATTGGGTCTGAAGGTTCAAATTCAGGCATTAATGGCGTTTCTTTGGTAACGGAGTATGTTTGATTTACTTTCAATGATTGAAAGTCCGCATATTCTTGTGCTTTTTTAATTGTTCCCTTCATCGGGAAACTATATTCCTTAGAAACACTTAGGGTTGTCAATCTCCCTGCTGTTCCTGTGCCGAAATGTCCAACCCCTTTACCAGTAACATATTCACCCCTTTCTCCTAAAATCACTTTTACGGTTGAAGGTTGAGGTGTCGCAGCAGTGTAGAGTACGTCAATAGTAATAATATCTGATATTTTTGCTATTGGCGGAAAATCATTTGGGAGACTTCTCGCTAAATCTTGGTATTCATAATACCATTTCTCATCGTTCAAAGTTATTAGCGTTTCATATTTGCCCTCTTTAGTTGAAAATCTCACCTCGCCAAGGTCACCGCTATATTTTGTTGTATCCCCTTTTTGATAATAAATTCTGTAAATACTTAATAATAAATTAGTCCCATCTGGAAAATCAGTTTCAATATTTACTTTGATTTGTTTTTCTGCAGTAGGTACTACAGAAATACTTATTCTATACTCTTTCAATTTTGTTTGGTTATTCTCTACTAACTCTTGCGGTGCATCACTTCTTTCAGCTTGTGCTGACGCGCCAATTTTATTTTCTGCCCATTTCGTACCCATTAACACATTTTCATATTTGAAGAAATTTGAAAATCCCTTATCTGTGAAATTCACAATTGCGTACTCGAATGTCTCAACATTCATTTCAGGAAGAAATACTGCAACGGAGAACTCTTTCCAATCTTTATATCCAATCTCCCAAATTGACTTTGCTGTTCGAACTATTTCATCATCAGTAGGCAATGAAGCTACATCAAGCAAGACTTTACACATCATTCTTGAAGTATTCATATAGCTTTTATCCTGCTTGCTAATGATTTTATATTTAAGTAAGTCTCCCTCTTTAGTTTGGTTTGATATGCAACTTACAATTATTAGGCTGGTTAAAAAGATTGACGAAAGAGTTTTCATAATAACCTTTCTTAATTATAAATAATTACTTGTTTCCTATCACGACTAATATGCTAATTTACAACATTTATGAATAATAATTATTTAATACGATGAAGGTATACATAAAGACTAAATCACACTTCTAATTAACTTAGATTTCGTAAATTTGAATAATATAATAATCACATTTATAAGCATATCATATAAAAGAAATCAATCATGAAAAGGCTTATCCTTACAACATTCTTTGCCTATCTATTTGCGGGACTAAGTGCACAAACTATAGGCTGCCAACTTGCTACTATCAATGACGGGAAACACCACACTGAAACTGAACCTATTGTTAAGAGATACAACAACATTCTTAACCAACTTGATAGCAAATACATTGAAACTAAGGATAGGATTGGTGATATGTTAACAGTTGCCAAAAGAGAATTAGCTAATGATGGCTTATCCGAACCTCTTATAAATATTATGGAAGGTATAAATCTTCTCAATGATAAGTACACCACAAATAAAAAATTCGCTGATAATGTCACACTTTACATAATTCTGAGACATAAAGGACACTCCCATTCAGCATCAATACAAAATATGCAAATGCTTCTTAATGCTGGAAGCATGGATGAAATAATGAAAGAGATGGGACTTAGATAACCTATCTCGAACAATCCATCTGAAAAGCATCATTTGCTCTCTATTATACTCGATAACAATATTTGGAAAAGAAAGAGGCAGTCCTCATTGTGTCTCGCTGCATTTTACCCCGTGCTGTGGGTAAGAAGGACTGCCTCTGTGTTGGTCGCCCAACAATTATAAAAAGGCGGCACTGTTTGTGGAATAAATATGTCTTGCTGCATTTCCTCGTGCTAAAAGGAAAGGTGTGCCGCCTCTTATGTATAGGTCGCCATGACCATATAAGGAAAAGGCGACACCAGTTATATGATGTGAAAGTCAATGTCTGCAATACACTCCTGTCTGTGGAGCAGGTAAGGTGAGAAGTGTCGCCTTTATAAGAATTTCAATGAGCACATGTTATCGCAGGCTCATTATGCCTTAATGATTTTATTGATTATTAGCACCAGAAACTGCGAAACACATGACTAAATTAGGCAATAATTAAATCCAAGTCAAGCATATGCCATTTTTTTCCATGGGAAAAATCATAATTACTCGCAAAAATCTATTGATATGAATTGGGAAAAACAAATGCAATAATACTTAGTGGTTATTGGTTTCAATCATATGACGTTAACACTCTTTCAATTCTTTTAAATTCGTTGTTTAATCCATTATCATAAATTTCCTGAACGATATTTTTTGCAATCATTTCGCTTTCTATAGTTTCTTTATGTTCTTGTTGGCGTAAATATTCCATAAATATCTTAACTGTCTCAAGCCTTTGCCTTAAATTTCTATTGCCATTAGTGTCAGCTATCGGAAAAACTTCCTTTAATCTTGATAGAAATTTATCATCATAAATCACTGTGTCTTGTAATGTTAATTCAGCATATGTAAAAGTGTACAATAAGACATTTATATAGTAGTGCCCTTTTAAAGAGATGCATAAAGATTGATTTTCGTTCGATTCAAAATCAAATTCTGTATCTGAAATATAATCGTCCGTCTCGATTAAATGATGCTTCAACAGCCTTTTAATCTCTATATTTAAGACTGATTGCTTGTAGCCAGCACTTGAGAAGATGTCGATAATATGTTTATATGAGACAAATTTTTCAGTATACCCTTGTACCTGAAGTTTACTATCCAAATATTTTAATAATTTAATCTTAGTAAAGTGATTAGTGCTGCCTTCTGCTGGTGAAAAGAGATTATTAACCAAGCTAATCTCTTGATTATAATACAATTTATTATACAAAGCTATTGCTTTTAAAAATTCCCAAAAAGGAATTGGAATTGAACTTTCAGGACTTGAACGTTGTCGTAAAATATACTGCTCAACCTGTGTATGACCAGACAATAAAAAATTCTTAAATATTTCAAGACCTTCTCTAATATTTGGGTAGGTCGTTTCTTCCAAAAACAACAATAATTCTGAATTATCCCTACCAAAAAGTGATTGCCTGATACTTAATAGGAAATCTCTTACAGCCGTATTATCAAACTCAATTTTTATAACCCCCGATAATTCTCCTTTTGTTTTTCCTTCTACCTGCATATTGGCTAAAGCATAATTAATTCTCTTTTGCAGAATTTCTGAGTAGGATGGTGCTGTAACATGGTAAACATTACAAGCAAATGCATCAAAGGGAGGCTGATATCTCCATTTGTAATAATACCCTTCCCTTAAACTAATAATTACAGCGCATTTTGCTTTCCTATTTATACTCTGAGCAAAGAGAAAAACATCTTTTTGTGTCTGTGTATCAAATTGGTCGGCATTATCAATAACAATACAGAGACGTACCCTTCTTTCCCTTATTAAATATTCAGATGTTTTAATGAAGTGATTTTCATTGTCTTGCAACTTGACCTCAAAAAACTTCGTTAGCTTTTCATTGTACTGAATATCGTTATTAGATAAATCATAATTCCAGATTGTCTTGTTGTTCCTTTCAATTTCCTGATAATATATTCTTTTGAGTGCTGTTAAGTTAAGAACATCAATATTAGGACATGTTTCGTAAAAAATGTTTAGCAAATCTTTATATATCTTATAATTACTGTCAAATAAATCAGCTTTAGTATAACTCCTAAAATCTACGTAAATGACTGGTCTTTGTTTTTTGAATTCATCTGTAATGACAGCTTTGAATAAATAGTTTATGAAAGTAGTTTTTCCCGCTCCTTTAGAACCTACTATTATGATGGGTTTTGGTGCTGCAATTTCCTTTAATTTAATGGGATAATCCTTAATCTCATTTGTAATTGAGTTAGCCAAATTCCTTGTATTACGAATTGGAATAATGTTTTCAATTTTTGGTGGGAGGTCAGCAAATAACTTTTCTATCTCAGACTTGTTTTTTTTGATTTCTGAGTTTTCGATAAAACATTCCTTTATTAAGGTCTCGTCATCTAAAATATCATATTTATAAATTTCACCAAAGATTTCATCAATTAGGGAGGTTAATTCTGCTGACAAGGGATTTCTAATCAGTTCATCCCCTCTGTTTGGAGCACATGTGAGAACCTTTTGTCCTGAGGGGATTAATTCATCGCTGATGATATTAAATCCATTGTTTTCAATAATAGAAAATTTGGATAAATGGTCGTAGAAATCAATATATCTACTTTCAATATCCTCTAATCCATTAAAAATAACACACTTGTTTTTCTTCCAATCAGTACCGTCACTATTGTAAAATTTGCCAATAATAAATTGATGTCCATTCGTTAATACTCCATATGGTACACTTACTTCAAAGAGATATTTACGAATTTGATAGATTATCTCACTATTCCCCTTCAAGAGCGTTCCAATAGTTGCAGTTTTATGCTTTGTGGGTAATTGGAATTCAGCAAAACTTTTCTTTGCTTCAATAACAAATTTGAAAGCTGGAATACCAATTAGATAATCATAATAACCTTCCTGCGTATGACCTTCTCTTTTAATATTTTCTTCTTCCCACCCTAAAATAGACTTCAGTATTTCATCTATCAGCTTTGACCGTGTATCTGATTCGGACAGGTCGATAGTTTTGTATGCGGTAATTTCGTCCTTATAAGTATCAAATGACGCTTTAGATTTATCAATATTCTTCATCCTGAATTTGATTTAAGAACTGGCAGAATTCAAAATTAACTAATTTCTATCCAATAAGATAGGATTTAATCAATTAATGCGGAATTGATTATGCAACCACCTATAATATAAATCATTGCTATGTATTCAGGTGTTTAAAAACTCAAAATATCATAAGTCTGCATCAACTCTTCCTTTGCAATGCCCAGATATCTCCTTGTGATGGCAGGATTGCTATGATTAAACAACTGACTGAGCCGAACAAGAGATAGTTCAGCATTCGAACCAGAACGTTCAAAAATAGTCCTTCCGAAACTTTTTCGTAAACTATGCGTGCTGAAGTTCTTGATTTTAAGATTGTATTGCTTTTTCAAATCCTTTAAAATCACATTAAGCCGTTGCAGACTGTAAACAGTCCCTTTCTGGCTAACAAAAGCGAAATCATTCAGGCTGGCAGGATTAATTTTGTTGTAGCAATCAGATATATGCTTCTTTAATTGCTGGTTTATTTTAATGTCCCTTCGCTTCTGGGTCTTCATTTCGGTAAGTTGAAGTTCATCTTTGCCGAGCAAATCATCCCATCTTAATGAAAGTGTATCACTGGCACGCAGACCAAAAAAACACGAACATGCTATGTAAAGAGAAAGTGTATACTTTTTATCATCATATAATTTCCGAATTAAATTCATGGCTTCGTTCCATTCAAGATAGTCTGCGGTTGTGCTTGAAAATTTAGCGCTCATATTGTTTCAGTTTTGTGGTTATTTAATCAAAAGTGAATGTCGATTCCAGTTTATTTTTTACAAATTATCCCTAAATTACTGATATTCATTTCTATAAGTAGATTGTGCTCTATTTCAGTTCTAAGCAAAAGTGAATATTGTTCTTGATGACCATATCGTGTTTTTATCGCTCCTGATGTATTCATAAATTCAATTTAATTGGATGAAAAAGATTGAAACCGATACTTCTTTAATTCATCGTAATTGATGATAGCTTTCCTCATGGGAACTGCATTAAAAGCAACAAGTTCATTCCCATCGATGAACATTATCAGCATGCATGCCTCATTATAATCGTGCTCAGAATAAATAATTTGATGTCTTATGACGATTTTTCTATTCATGCAGGCGTCCATAATAATGGACTAATATAATAAATAAAATTATTCTAAGGCAATTTCATCGTCAAAAATCCGTCCATTTTCATGGACAGTTGTTAACTTTATATCAAATTTTCACTAATGAAACCGAAGCCAGCAACTAATACCAAACCAAATCTGTCTGAAAAACAGTATCAGCCACCCAAGGCTGTAGCACCAGAAGACAAGGAATTTATGTTAGCTGTTGCAGGGAAACTACTTGAATTACAAAAACAGGAAGGCATTCTTACTGCTGAACTATGCAGAAAGATTAAGATTTCGAGATATACTTATTTGTTGATTACCACAGGTCAGGTCTATTGGAATTCAGAAAAAGTCTTAAAATTGATAAAACATTACGGTTGGGATGCCGCTTCATTTTTCAGGTCTTTGTAACCTATTTTAAATTTCTGTGATTTTTTCGCTTTGTATTCGCTGCATGTGGGCACAAAAAATGCCGAAATAGCACTGAAAATCTTCCAGTTCAGCGTTAAAACAGACATTTAATGCCAGATGTCGCATTAAAAAGGGTAGGATAAATTGGCAATATTGGTGCTGAATAGAACAGAAAAGAATATTTATCGTAGGAGTTGCCTCACAATCTATAGGTCAGGGAGTATTTATAGGAAACCCTGACCAAATGATAAAAAAAACGTATCCGCAGGAATATTATAAGAAACTTGACAGCATTGCTGCTTTAATAAAAGAATATCGTCTCAACTCTGGATATACCCAGACAGAACTGGCTGAATACCTGAATTTGCATCGTAATACCTTGAGTAGAGTCGAACGAGGGTATGACTGTCATATTCTAAATTTAATCGACATCGCCCTGACATTAGATATTGATTTAAGCGAACTATTTTATGAGGAAAAGTAATTCATGAATATGCTTGATGATATCTGACTAATAAGTTTCTACTCAGAGACTTTTTGTTATAAGCCTCATTTATTAAATTTCGACCTTATCCTTTAATATGATTAAAATGGAAATGGGTAGAATACAAAACCTTAGTACGGATTATAAATATTCAACTATCCCAACAAAAATTCTTACTGACAGCAAATTATCCGCTACAGCGAAGGGCATACTGGCTTTTCTTTTAAGTCTCCCACAGAACCATAATATTAATAAAAAGGATTTGCCCAAATACTTTAAAGAAGGGTACTATGCATTAAATAAGGCATTTGAAGAACTTGTTAAACACAGAATTGTCCACAAAATAGAAGTTCGGGATAAGAAGGGACATTTTAAGGGATATGAATATGTAGTCCACGAATTCCCCAAAAAACGGTATGGAGACCAGAAAAAGGTATTACCGAGTCGCAATTACCGCAAATCGGATATTAAGAATTCGGATGAGGTCTTAATCAACAAAGTATTTAATGAGGACAGCTTAGTGACTCTGGGACGGATACCAGATAGATTCGTTGATATGGTACTTACAAGTCCGCCCTATGATGGCATAAGGCAATATGATGGTAACAACAAGTTCGAATTTGAGAAGGTTGCGGTTGAGTTGACAAGGGTTTTAAAGGATGGTGGTGTCCTTGTATGGGTTATTGGTGATGAAACAAAAAACGGGTCGGAGTCAGGAACTGGATATCGTCAGGCGATTTACTTTTTAGACTACTGTAATTTGAAGTTACACGATTCTATGGTGTACCTGAAAAACACTACTACCTATCCAGCCAAGCCTAACGGCAACAGATACAGTCAAAATTTTGAAATGATGTATGTTTTTTCGAAAGGAAAGATTAGAACTGCAAATCTCATCTGCGATAAACCAAATCGCTGGTACGGCACAACGAATTTCGGTCAGAAAACCGACAGGGACAAAGATGATAATCTCGTTCCAGTGAAAAAGTTTAAACCAATACCTGAATATTCCCCACGAACAAATATTTGGAAATATGTTACAGGCAATGGTTATTCCACCGAGGATAAGTTTGCCCATCTGCATCCAGCCATCTTCCCTGAGCAGCTTGCAAGTGACCACATTTTGAGTTGGTCTAATGAAGGAGATATAGTTTATGACCCATTTTCTGGCGCTGGCACTACTTTAAAAATGGCGAAGAAATTAAATCGGAATTATATTGGCAGCGAGATTGTTAAAGAGTATTTTGAATTGATAGAAAAGCGTTTAAGAAGTACCTGATAATTCCATTTCCCGTATGTCAGTGATAATCATTACAACCAGTTATTTCGGAATGAACTATTGGCAGTACAATTAAAATCAGATTTTGATTTTGTCATTACTGGGTTGTTCTGCCATCATGACAACAAGCCAACAATCAAAGCAAGAAAAGAATTCCAGAAGAAAATTGGGAATGAGAAGAGTGATTTTATTTTGCTAACCTATGCTGATTATTTTGAGCGTATGCAGAAACTCGAACTTACATGGGAACAGAGAGAACTGGTAATGATGCTCTGGGCGAGGTATTGTGGACTGAAATTGAGCAATACGCTTTTCAAATACTATTGAAAAGCTATCTCCAAGTAACTTTTTCTCAAAAATCTGACGTCCTAAGTGGCTTCTGACTTGCCTGAAGATGTCATTTTTAGCTTTTTTTCGAAAATTCCTACTATCAAAATATGGACGTTCGTCACCACTTGCCAAATTTCAACAAAATCTGCAAAACAAAATTTGAAATCACAAAACCCTGATAATCAGCGGAAATAGTTTTTAATTAAAAACACTTATTTATTAAGGATTTCATTGGTCAAAATGCTGATATTCAGGTTTGAAGCACTTGCAATTCTCAAATATCTGTTCTATATTTGCCTTAATACTGGTGACTAAACTGCCCGACCAGAACACTGAACGGGAACGAGCCACCAAAAATAACCACAACAAAAGGAACAACATGGCAAATACTGCTAATGCAGTGTTTGGGTGGTTCTTTGATTGAGTTGAAGGTTGTTTTTGGTGGTTTTTTATTTGGAAATTATTATTAATTAAATATTTATAACGATGAAAAAATCTAAAATTGAATGGACTG
>Ga0302245_1002398_pt1 | contig 10944 bp, 11 predicted proteins | sample AAG_UR_Thr_MG_FD_193512 | JGI IMG/M metagenome (GOLD analysis project Ga0302245, IMG submission 193512) | Enriched activated sludge microbial communities from anaerobic digester in WTTP, New Holstein, Wisconsin, United States - AAG_UR_Thr | ecosystem: Engineered > Bioreactor > Anaerobic >... | reverse complement strand
CGGGAACGGCACTGAAAGGAGGATATGGGATGGAAGCCGTTTTTTTCGTCCCCCTGCCGCCGTCCAGCACTCTGGAACAGCGGACCAGGGCGGTCAAAAAACTTCTGGACGCCTCGGAGTTCGATGCCATCGTCGCCCGGAAAGACAAAACGGCGGTGAAGACCCATGTGGGGGAGAAGCGGAACACCACCCATGTATCGCCCATCCTCGTCAAGGTCATCGTGGAAAGGCTGAAGCGCGGAGGGGCCCTGCCCTTTCTCACCGAAACCTCCACCCTGTACCGGGGACGGAGGTCCAACGCCGTGGACCATCTGAACCACGCCTACTCCCACGGCTTCGGGCCCGATGCGGTGGGGGCGCCCTTCATCATGGCGGACGGGCTGTCCGGGAACTCGGAGCAGGAGGTCCCCATTCCGGGGGTGATCTTCGACACCGTCCACATCGCCCGGGAGGCGGTCTTCGCCGATGCCCTGGTGGTGGTGTCCCACCCCACGGGGCACATGAGCGAAGGCATCGGGGCCTGCATCAAGAACCTGGGCATGGGGCTGGCGAGCCGGAAGGGCAAGCTGCGGATGCACTCCTCGGTGAAGCCCTCCATCAAGGCCGAAGCCTGCACCTTCTGCGGTCAATGCATCCGCTGGTGCCCTGAAGACGCCATCGTCCCGAGGGACGGCAGGGCCTTCATTGTCCAGGAGAGATGCATCGGCTGCGGCGAGTGTCTGGCGGTCTGCCGCTTCGACGCGGTGATGTACGACTGGAGAACCGAATCGGCGGAGCTGCAGCGCCGCACCGCGGAGCACGCCTTCGGCGCCGTCATCGGGAAGAAGGGGAAGCTCTACTGCCTCAACTTCCTCACCGACATGACCCGGGACTGCGACTGTCTCGCCCAGAAGCAGGAACCCCTTCTTCCCGACCTGGGGATCCTGGCCTCCCGGGACCCGGTGGCGGTGGATCAGGCGACCCTGGACCTCACCCGGGAGAGGTTCGGCCGGCATCTGGGGGAGGCCAGTTACCCGGAGCTGGATTCGGGGATTCAGATCGAGCACGGCGAGAGGATCGGGATGGGCAGCCGGAAGTACCGGCTGGTCCCGGTTTAGGGGGACCCATGGGAACGACCCGTCGGCAGATCGAGATCTTTCGCGGCGGCAGCACGACCTATTTCAATTCCAGTTTGTTCTTTCCCAAGAGGGTCCGGGAACGGGTCTTCACCCTCTACGCCTTCGTCCGGACCGCCGACGACTTCGTGGACTCCGTCCCCCAGCGGGGGGAGGAGTTCCTCCGGTTCCGCAGGGTCTACCGGAACGCCCTGGGAGGGATCCCGGCGGGGGACGGGATCATCGATCCCTTCCTGACGCTGGCGGCAGACTGCGGCTTCGAGCCGGCATGGACCGAAGCCTTCCTGGACTCCATGGAGGCGGACCTCACGGTGGGCGCCTATGACAGTCTGGAGGAAACCCTCCGCTACATCCACGGATCCGCGGAGGTGATCGGTTTCTTCATGGCCCGGATCCTGGACCTTCCCGGGGAGGCCCTGCCTCCGGCGGCCATGCTGGGGCGGGCGATGCAGTACATCAATTTCATCCGCGATGTGGGGGAGGACGCGGAACTGGGGCGGCGCTATCTTCCGCTCTTCGGAGCGGATCCCCGGATCGTCCGGGAAGACTACGCCCGGGCCCACCCCGGGGAGTTCGAAGCCTTCCTGGGCCGGCACCTGGATACCTACCGGGAATGGCAGAGGGAGGCGGTGGCGGGCTACCGGTTCATCCCCCGGCGCTGCCGGGCGCCCATCGCCACCGCAGGGGACATGTACTTCTGGACCGCCGACCGGATCGCCGAGCGGCCCCTGATCGTTTTCGACGGAAAGGTGAAGCCCCGCCGGAGCCGGATCTTTTTCCGGGCCCTGCGGCATTTAGCGGCCGGGAGCCCGGCATGAACCGGGGAGTTCTCCGGACGCCGCGCCGCGTTCCGTCGGGAAGCCCGGGGTGAAGCGGGGCGGACCCCGGGGGACCGGGGCAGCCAGGGGCGGCCTGTCCGGCGCCTCCGCAGGCCGGGGGAGAGCCGGCGGCATCGGCGATGCATGGGAGACCGCCGGGGAGCTGCGGCGGTGGGGCGGGCCGGGATGACCGCCGCCGGGGCCGGAAAGGTGCGCCGCCTTTTTATCGCCCTTCCCCTGCCGGAGGAGGTCCGCCGGCGGCTCGCCGGGGAGGCGCGCACCCTGCCGGAGCGGTTTTTCCGGCCGCTGAAAGAAGAAAACCTTCACCTGACACTGGCATTTCTCGGCGACACGCCCGACCCGGCCCGGGAGACGGTGGAGGAGGTCATGGGGGAGACCGCCGCAGCCTTCGCGGAGCGGTTCCCGGACCCCGTGACGGCGGAGATCGGCGGGCCCGGCGCCTTTCCCCACCCGGGCTCACCCCGGGTGGTCTGGATGGGCCTGGCCCGGGGGGCCGGGGAGGCGGGGGTCCTGGCGGAGGCCCTGGGAAAGGGGCTGCGCCGCGCAGGACTCAGGTTCGACGGCAAACCCTTCGCCGCCCACATCACCATAGCCTACGCCCGGCGGGACCTGCCCCCGGGGGGCATGACGGAGGCCGGAGAGGTCTTTCTGGATTTTCTGCGCCGCCGGGGCGCGGTGACGCGGCACGCCGGGGCTGGCGGGGAGGGCGGCCGCCGCGAGGCCCGCGGGGCGGGAGGCGGCGGGGTCGGGAGGGGCAGGTCCATGGACGGGACGGGCGGGACCGAAAAGACGGGCGGCGCGGTGACGGGGCACGTCGGGGCCGGCGGGATGACCTTTCCTCTGGGTGAGATGGTCCTCATGGAGAGTGAGCTCCGGCCCGGCGGCTCGGTTTTCACGCCTCTGCTGCGGGCGCCGCTGGTAAGGATGAACCCGAGTATCCGCGGCGACGGGGATCAGTCCTTCAGATAGCCCGCCTCGTCCAGGATTTCGGCGGTCCACCGGGCGGTATTGCCCACCACGCTGGTGCACTTGTCGGTGTGAGCCCCCGCTTCGTCGAACTTCCGCAGTTCGTCCGGGTCCTTGATGTAAAAAGGGCGGCCCATTATTTTGGTGTGGATCCGGGCGCAGGTCACCGTCCCGTAGGTGTGGATGAACTTCTCGTGAAGCCGGCTGGTGAGGGCGAAGGTCTTCAGGCGGATCCCCTGGGGATCGGCGAAGTTGTCCCGCTCCCGGCCGACGAAGTAGGCGATGATCATGGCCCCCCCGGCGTAGGCGCCGCAGTTGCCGTCGGTTTCCCGGCTGACCCCTCCGGCGAAACCCGTGGCGGATTTGAAGATCATGTCCGTGTCCCTGTTGCGGATGCCCAGGCCGTCCTGCAGCGCCGCGATGGTGCACTGGGCGCAGCCCCGGTAATCCCGCTCGTAATCGAAGCCCAGCTGGTAGATTTTATCGAAGAGGTCCTGTTTTTCCCTGCCGGTCATGGAAAACTCCTTTTGCGTCGAGATATCGGTAGAGGATACCACGTTGCGGAGGTTCCGTCACCGGGGCCGGGAAGGGCTCCCCCGGCGGGCGGCCCGGGCGGGAACCTTCCGACGCGTCGGGAGGGGCCTTTCACTCCCCGCCCCGTGGGGCCCCTCGGGGCCGCCGAGCGCGGAGGCCCGGGAACGCGGCGAAGGGCGCCGGCCATGGAGCCGGGCGATTGTCCGAAACCATGCCCCCTGCCCGGGCTTTCTTGACGAGGGAGGTCCCATTTCCTATTATCCTATACGGCGGAGGTTCATGAAGGACGAGAGCAGGCTGCTGAAGAAGGTGCGGGAGGCTCTGGAGAAAATGGGGCTCTTCGCCCTGTTCCTGGGGGAGGTGGCGAAGTGGACATTCCGAAAACCTTTCCGGGCCCGTCTGGTGACGGAGCAGCTGGAGACGATCGGTGTCATGTCCGTGCCCATCATCCTGCTCTCCAGCCTGTCCATCGGCATGATTTTTTCCCTCCAGCTGGGCAACTTCCTGTCCATGTTCCGGGCGGAGATCCTGACCGGGGCGGCGGTGGCCAAAACCATGTCCCGGGAACTGGCGCCGGTGGTGACCACCCTGATGCTGATCGCCAAGAACGGGTCGGCCATGACCGCCGAACTGGGCACCATGCGGTCCACGGAGCAGCTGGACGCCATGGAAACCATGTCGGTGAACCCCATCCAGTACCTGGTGGTTCCCCGGGTGATCGCCTCGGTGATCGTGTTTCCGGTCCTGACGGGGATCGCCAACATCGTGGGCGTCCTGGGGAGCTATTTCATCACCGTGATGGTCAGGGGAGTGGATGCGGCGGGCTTCCTGGACCAGCTCTACTCCTACACCCGGCCCCGGGACATAAGCTCCGGGCTGATCAAAGCGGCGGTGATGGGGCTCCTGGTGAGCCTGATCTGCAGTTTCTACGGTTATCATGCCCGGGGAGGCTCCCGGGGAGTGGGGGACGCCGCCACCCGGGCGGTGGTCACCTCGTCGGTGGGGATTCTCATTGCGGACTACATCATGGCGGACATCATGATCAAGGTCCTGTTTCGTTGAGGATGATGTCGTGGATGCCATCGTGTCGGTGCGGAATCTGACCAAATCCTTCGGCCCTGTCCGGGTCCTCCAGGGCCTGGACATGGATTTTCCCCGGGGAAAGATCACCTCCATCATCGGGCAGAGCGGAACGGGGAAAAGCGTTCTTTTCAAGAACATCATCGGCATCATGACCCCCGACGAAGGGTCCATCCTGGTGGACGGGGAGGACATCGCCGGGCTCCCGGAGGGGGAGAAACGCCGGGTCCGCCGGAAGTTCGGCTACGCCTTTCAGGACGCGGCGCTCTTCGATTCCATGACGGTGGGGGAGAACATCGCCTTTCCCCTCCGGGAGGTCCTGGGCATGAAGGACCGGAAGGCCATGCAGCGGATCGTCCGGGAGAAGCTGGAATGGATCGATCTTCCGGGGATCGAAGGCAAGTTTCCGTCGGAACTGTCCGGGGGGATGCGGAAGCGGGTGGGGGTGGCCCGGACTCTGGCGGTGGAGCCGGACATCCTGCTCTTCGACGAGCCCACCACGGGGCTGGACCCGGTGCTCAGCGAGAGCATCAACGCCCTGATCAGGAGGGTCAACGAGGAGTTCGGCATCACCTGCATCGTCATCAGCCACGACATCATCGGGACCTTCCACATAGCCCACCGGATCGGGTTCCTGGCGGACGGGGCGATCCAGGCGGCGGGGGACCCCGGAGAGGTGGCCCGGGCGGAGCACCCGATACTGCGGAAATTTTTGCAGAATTCCTTCACCGACCTGCGCCTGGACTGTGAAGACGAAGAGGAGGAGTGATGTCCCGACTGGTAAAAATCGGCCTGTTTTTCCTCCTCACCACGGCGGGGACGGTGGTTTACATGATGCGCACCGCCGACCGGGTCGAGGCCAGGTCCACCTACACGATGGAGGTCATGATGGACGACGCCAGCGGAATCCTGATGGACACCAACATCCGTCTGGCGGGGGTCAATGTGGGAAAGGTCCGGGGCATCGAGCTGGTGGGGGGGAAGGCGAAGCTGACCCTGGAGCTTTCCACCGCGGTGAAGCTCTACGAGGACGCCCGGGTGGTCAAATCCATGGAGTCCATGCTCGGGGTCTCCGCCCTGTCGATCCATCCCGGGGTGAGGGAGGAGAGCCCTCTGAGGGCCGGGGGAATGATCCGCAATTCGGAGAGCAGCAACCTGATGGACCGGACTTTCTCAGGCGCATCCGACGCGGCCGTGGAGGCCGCCCTGCTGATGCGGGAGCTGCGGAAATTCCTGTCCGAGGACGGCGGTTACGAGACCCTGAAGGAGATCCTGACCTCCGCCCGGGACATGACCAGGACCACCTCCAGTCTGGTGGAGAAAAACCTCCAGCTCATGGCGTCCGCCCTGGAGGACATCAACGAGATCACCGACCGGCTGGGCCGCAGTTCCCGGGAGGACGTGGAGCGTCTTTCCGCGATCCTGAAAAACACCGCCTCCCTGACGGAGCGGATGGACCGGCTCCTGGCGGAGAACGACCAGGGTCTGTCCGAGACTCTGACGGGGATGCGGGACGGCATGGCCAAACTGAACGCTGCCCTGGACGACGTCCGGAGCGTCACCGCGAAGATAAACTCGGGCGAGGGAAACGTCGGCAAGCTCGTCAACGACGACCGGCTCTACGACAAGATCGTGGGAATCTCCACCCAGGTGGAGGAGTACGTCAATTCCACCATCGGGATGGACCTGCAGGTGGCCTTTCAGTCCGACTACCTTCTGTCCGCCGGGGAGGCCCGGAGCCAGTTCGGCCTCCGCCTGGAGCCCCGGGGGAAGAACAAATATTACGCCCTGGGGCTGGTGGACTCGCCCCGGCAGAGCGAGAAAAAGGTGACCACCACCACGGTGATCGACGGATCGGACCCGCCGGCCACAGGCACCAACTACATCACCTACGAAACCGAAAGACAGCGGCAGCTTCTCATCAACGCCCAGATTGCCCGGCGCTTCGGCCTCTTCACCCTCCGGGGAGGGGCCATCGAGAGCACCGCCGGCCTGGGGCTGGATTTCCAGCCCGCCTCGGGGCTCTCCCTCTCGGCGGAGGTCTTCGATTTCCGGCAGAAAAAAGGGCCCTATCTCCGGCTTTCCGGCTTCCTGTACCCCTTCTTCAATCCCGCCCTGGCCAACCCGCTGAACTGGATCTACCTCTCCGGCGGGGCGGACAATCTCCTGTCCGACCGGCGGGATTACTTTCTGGGGCTGGGACTGCGTTTCACCGACAACGACCTGAAGGGGATCGCGGGCTACATTCCCATGAAATAATGCTACACATATAGCCGCCTCCGCCGATAATCGTAACGAGGAGTGCGGTGTATGAGTAACATAGACGCCGTAAATCAAAATCAGAATCTGCTCTTGACTCTGCTGCTGGAGTCGGCCCTGAAGCCGCAGGAGATAACGGAAAAAACCGCGGTGGCCAACCCTCCGGCCCCGGAGGCTCCCAAAGCCGATAACGACCGGGTTGATCTTCTCGTCTGAGTGTCTCGGCGCGCCGATTGCTGGTTTTGCGGATGAATGAAAAGCACGATGCGGAGCGATTTCAGGTCCGCGGTGCGGGACTATCTCTACCTTCTGGATAAAGGGTACCCCCAAACACCCGCGGTGAGCCTGGTGGGGGACCGTTACCGTCTGCCCGGAACGGAACGGATCATGCTGATCCGCGGTCTCTGCCCCACGGGAAAAGCCCGGGAGCGCCGGAGCAAACTCACCGCGGTCCCCCCTTCCCCCGAGGTCTGTCTGGACGGCTACAATGTCCTCTTCACGATTCTGAATTACCGGCAGGGAAAAAGGCTCTTCATCGCCTCCGACGGCTTTCTGCGGGACGCGGGGGGGCTGCACGGCCGGGTGCGGGACCAGGACCTTCTGGCCGACATAGCCCGGGACCTCGTGGGTTTCCTGCGCCTCCGGCGGGTGGAAAAAGCGCTCGTTCTTCTGGACGCGCCGGTGTCCCGGAGCGGGGAGCATGCGGCCCTGTTTCGGGAGCTGTTGGCCGGGGCCGGCCTCGCCGGGGGATGCGAGGTCTGCGCTTCCGCCGACGGCCGCCTCAAGGCGCTGAACCCTCCCTGCCCCGCCACCTCCGACACGGGGATCATCGACGCCCTTCCCGGCCCGGTCTACGACCTGGCCCGGGACTACCTGGAGACGAACCACTCTCCGGTGTTCTACGCCTTTCCCTCCGGGGGTTCAGGGCCGCAGGAAATCCAGGACGATCCGTAACATCCTCCGGACAGGTTCGGCGGCGCCCCAGAGGAGCTGATCCCCCACGGTGAAGGCGGTGAGGAACCGGGGGCCCATCTTCATTTTATGGATCCTGCCCACGGGGATGGCCAGGGTTCCGGAGACCGCCGCGGGGGTCAGGTGTTTCAGGGTCTCTTCCTTCGTGTTGGGGACCACCCGGACCCAGGGGTTGGAGCCGGCGATGATCCGCTCCGCCTCCTCCAGGGGAATGTCCCTGTTCAGCTTTATGGTGAGCCCCTGGCTGTGGCAGCGCATGGCCCCCACCCGGACGCAGATGCCGTCCACGGGGATGGGGTTCTTCAGCCCCAGAATCTTGTTGGTTTCGGCGAAGCCCTTCCACTCCTCCCGGGTCTGACCATCCTCCACTGCCTTGTCGATCCAGGGGATCAGACTCGCCGCCAGCGGGACGCCGAAGTTCCCGGCGGGCATCTCCGGGCCCCGAAGGGTCTGGGTGACCCGCCGGTCGATGTCCAGGATGGCGGAAGAAGGGTCCCGCAGCAGGTCTTCCACCGGTCCGTGCAGGGCTCCCATCTGCTCCAGAAGCTCCCGCATGTTCCGGGCCCCCGCCCCGGAGGCGGCCTGGTAGGTCATGGCGGAAACCCATTCCACCAGGCCCTCCCGGAACAGGCCTCCCACCGCCATCAGCATCAGACTGACGGTGCAGTTGCCTCCGATGAAGTCCTTTACGCCGGCCTTGAGCCCGGCGTCGATGACCTCTCGGTTCACCGGGTCCAGAACGACGATGGAGTCCTTCTCCATCCGGAGGGCGGACGCCGCGTCGATCCAGTAGCCCGTCCAGCCCGCCTCCCGGAGCCGGGGGTAGACTTCCCGGGTGTACTCGCCCCCCTGACAGGAGACCAGGATATCCTGCTCCGTCAGGGCCCCGATGTCGAAGGCGTCCCGGAGGGCGCCGGTTTCGGTCCCCACCTCGGGACCCCTGCCCCCCGCCTGGGAGGTGGAGAAAAAAACGGGTCTGAACCCGGAGAAATCCTTTTCCGCCCGCATCCTTTCCATGAGGACCGAGCCGACCATTCCGCGCCAGCCGATGAAGCCCACACCGAGCATACGTTTCACCTCACTTCCGAATCTGAGTCATATATACGCAAATAAACTGACTGAATCAATCGGGAAAGATCATTCCGCCGCCGATTCGCTTCCCTTATGCCCCACCACCCGCAGATGCAGCTCCTCCAGCTGACTCTCCTGCACGAAAGAGGGGGAGTCATCCATGGGGGAGACGCCGAGGGTGTTCTTCGGGAAGGCGATGACCTCCCGGATGCTGCCTTCGCCGCACATCAGCATCACCAGCCGGTCGAAGCCCGGGGCTATGCCCCCGTGGGGGGGCGGCCCGTAACGGAAGGCGTTGAGCAGGAAGCCGAACCTCTCCTCCGCGTCGGCGGGGTCGTAGCCGACGATGCTGAAAATTCTTTTCTGGATTTCCGGGTCGTGGATCCGGATGGAGCCCGAGGCTGTCTCGTAGCCGTTGCAGACCAGGTCGTACATGTCCCCCTTCACGGCGCCGGGGTCCTTCTCCATATCCGCCAGATACCGCGCCTGGGGCATGCTGAACATGTGGTGGGCGGCATCCCATTTCCCCTCCTCCTGGTTCCACTCGAAAAGGGGAAAGTCCACTATCCAGAGAAAACGAAAATCCCCCGGCCTGGCCAGACCCAGGTCCCTGCCCAGCCGGGACCGCACCGCCCCCAGGGCGACGCGGGCGATGTTCTTCGGGGCCCCCACGAAAAGAAGGAGGTCCCCCTCCCGGGCTCCCAGGTCACGGATGATGTCCGCCGCCGTGTCCTCGTAAAACCTGGCCAGCCCCCCCTCCAGACCCGAGGAGGTGACCTTGGCCCAGGCCAGACCTCCGGCCTTGAAGGTTTTGGCCGTTTCCTCCAGCTCGCCGATCTGCTTGCGGGAGTAGCCGGCGCAGCCCGGGGCCACCAGGACCTTCACCGCCCCGCCGGAGGCCAGGGCCTCCTGGAACACCGAGAAGGAGCCGCCCGCGACGTGGGGCCCGAAGTCCTGCAGTTCCAGACCGAAACGCAGGTCCGGCTTGTCGGTGCCGTACCTCTCCATGGCCTCCTCCCAGGAGAGCCGGGGAAACTCCCGGGGAAGCTCCAGGCCCAGGGTGTGGCGGAAAACATGGCCCAGCATGCCTTCGGTGACCCGGAAGACATCGTCCCGGGACACGAAACTCATCTCCATGTCGATCTGGGTGAACTCCAGCTGGCGGTCCCCCCGGGCGTCCTCGTCCCGGTAGCAGCGGGCTATCTGGAAATACCGGTCGAAGCCCGAGACCATCAGGATCTGCTTGAAAAGCTGCGGGCTCTGGGGCAGGGCGTAGAACTTGCCGGGATGCACCCGGGAGGGAACCAGAAAATCCCGGGCCCCCTCGGGGGTGGATTTTATCAGGGTGGGGGTTTCGATCTCGCAGAAGCCCTGGCTCCGCAGATACTCCCGGACCCGGAACGCCGCCTCGTCCCGGAGGCGGAGGTTCCGCTGCATGGCGCCGGAGCGCAGGTCCAGGTACCGGTACTTCAGGCGAAGGTCCTCCTTGGCGTCGCTTCTTTCGTCGATCATGAAGGGAAGGGGCTCGCAGGTGGAGAGGACGCGGATGTTCTCCGCCGCCACTTCGATGCCTCCGGTGGCCATCTCGCTGTTGACCATGGCCTCGGGGCGGTGTCGGACCGTCCCTTCCACGGCGACGCAGTACTCGTATTTCAGACCCGCCGCCGATTTTTTCAGATCCTCCGGGGCGTTCTCGTCCACCACCACCTGGGTCAGGCCGAATCTGTCCCGCAGGTTGATGAAGCCGATGCCGCCGTGATTCCGCAGGCGGTGCACCCAGCCGTTCAGGATGACTTTTTTCCCCCCGTGCTCCGGCCGCAGTTCGCCGCAGGTGACGGTGCGTTTCATGTTTTCCATAGGACTGCAATTTATCATCGGAAAGGGAAACGGTGCAAGCGACGGGGTCCGGGCATCGCCGCATCGGGACCCGTGCTTTACCGCATCAGGCCCCCGGCCCGTGCGGGGGGCCCCGCTCCTCCCGTGCGGCGGGGAGGGACGTCAATCGAGAAACAGCTGCAGGACGATGAGCAACTGCCCCGCGTAGTAGGGCGGGAGGATGAACAGATCGCTGTGGGGGATGGATACCCGAAACAGATTGTGCGCGATGA
>Ga0302245_1002385_pt1 | contig 10986 bp, 6 predicted proteins | sample AAG_UR_Thr_MG_FD_193512 | JGI IMG/M metagenome (GOLD analysis project Ga0302245, IMG submission 193512) | Enriched activated sludge microbial communities from anaerobic digester in WTTP, New Holstein, Wisconsin, United States - AAG_UR_Thr | ecosystem: Engineered > Bioreactor > Anaerobic >... | reverse complement strand
CACAAATATACTCATTTAAATTGTCAAACCCTTATAGTAGTGCAGTTTCCATGCATGAAGCACAACTGTATCCGGGAGGGATTAATCCAATATGCCGATCAAAAAAGAACATCCGAATGGCTGAATAAACAGCGGTACAATTCCGCTGAGGTTAAACAACTATTCGGATGAGCAACAAATATAATCGATTCATCTGGGAATCCCAAGATTTTTACACGTGAATCAGGGATAAAAATCTATCAATAAATAGCGACATTTCAATTCCACATTGGTACGATTAAAAGCAGTTACCGCTAATGCTACAAAGACCTCGCTTCGATGAAAAATCCGTAGGAATTTGCAAAATGTTATCTAATTAGCTAACTTTGTCCTATGAATGAAAAATTTATAAGGGATATATTTTACTATAGAAACTACTATCTGGACTTTTTTAATTCCCTGAAACCGGAAGTCCGAAAGAAGTTTAACTGGACGTTGAAATTGATTGCCACGATAGACAGAATACCTGTTAAATTTTATAAGCATTCGGGAGGTACATCAGGACTTTATGAAATACGAATAGAAGTAGGGACTGATATTTACAAAGTTTTTAGCTTTTTTGATAAAGGACAACTGATTGTTCTTGTAAATGGATTCCTGAAAAAATCGCAAAAAACTCCTAAGAATGAGATTGAATTAGCAGAAAAATTAAAAAAACAATATTTCGATGAAAAAGAAGGTAAATAATTTGACATCCTTTGCTGACCATTTAGATGAGCAATATGGTAAAAGGGGTACTAAAGAAAGGGAAGAGTTCGAAGAAGGATTTGAAGCATTTAAAATTGGAGTAATGTTGCAAGAACTCAGAAAAGAACATGGATTGACACAGGAACAACTTGCAGAAAAATGTGGGACAACAAAGACCTACATTTCACGGATTGAAAATGATGCTTCTGATATTAGACTTTCGACTTTAATGCGAATAATCAGACAAGGATTTGGCCGACATTTAAAGATGAGCGTAGAAATATAAAAAAGCACATAGCGGTAACAATGCATATAAGTAATGGCGGGTTTTGTGGGTTGCCAAGTGCAGTACTTCTATTTAAGTTTCTTCCACGGTTGATAACCAACTGCTTCGAACGCCGCCACTACTCATATGCGTAACGATAGCCGAATTTTGAAAGCAGGTTGCGCAGAAATTTCAATTCCACATTGGTGCGATTAAAAGCGCGTTATCCGGGACAGAAAAAGTAGCTGACGTTGCCATTTCAATTCCACATTGGTACGATTAAAAGCTCGGATCTCCTTCTGTATATAATTGTGCCAGGGATTTCAATTCCACATTGGTACGATTAAAAGGAAAATATTGAACAAGATGAAAAAGATAATTGGGATATTTCAATTCCACATTGGTACGATTAAAAGAAAATTTGGGGCAATAAAACCTCAAATTCAGCTTTTATTTCAATTCCACATTGGTACGATTAAAAGTCTTGCCTTGTAAGCAGGACCTTTTTCTAACTTAAACCACTTCAATTCCACATTGGTACGATTAAAAGTTTAAAGGTCGAAGGAAGCGTCCTTGTAAGCAATATTTCAATTCCACATTGGTACGATTAAAAGTCCCCGTGGAAGCAGACCTGATCACCTGGCCATCCCATTTCAATTCCACATTGGTACGATTAAAAGCGACTAAATGGAATTCTTTATACTCCTGAAATTTCATTTCAATTCCACATTGGTACGATTAAAAGGAAAATATTGAACAAGATGAAAAAGATAATTGGGATATTTCAATTCCACATTGGTACGATTAAAAGAAAATTTGGGGCAATAAAACCTCAAATTCAGCTTTTATTTCAATTCCACATTGGTACGATTAAAAGTCTTGCCTTGTAAGCAGGACCTTTTTCTAACTTAAACCACTTCAATTCCACATTGGTACGATTAAAAGTTTAAAGGTCGAAGGAAGCGTCCTTGTAAGCAATATTTCAATTCCACATTGGTACGATTAAAAGTCCCCGTGGAAGCAGACCTGATCACCTGGCCATCCCATTTCAATTCCACATTGGTACGATTAAAAGCGACTAAATGGAATTCTTTATACTCCTGAAATTTCATTTCAATTCCACATTGGTACGATTAAAAGCTTTACATGCTCTGCCTCCTGCCTGATTATGTCTATTTCAATTCCACATTGGTACGATTAAAAGGCATTAAAGGAGAATGGTATTGATTTTAGGCAGGTAATTTCAATTCCACATTGGTACGATTAAAAGAAAGTGGCCGGACACGGTAACTGTTATTATACCGCCATTTCAATTCCACATTGGTACGATTAAAAGACCGTGATCGATCTTAAGACCCAGGTTCCTTCTCTATTTCAATTCCACATTGGTGCGATTAAAAGCTGTAAAAAGTATTTGCGGTTCCAGAATTCATTGCACATTTCAATTCCACATTGGTGCGATTAAAAGTTTTCATCCATTCTTCCGGGTCATAAAGACCTCCATTTCAATTCCACATTGGTACGATTAAAAGAATAATCTTGCTTTTAAGAACATAGTGATAGACAATATTTCAATTCCACATTGGTACGATTAAAAGAAAGCATTTGAATCTGGAAACCCCTACCTGTTCACGAATTTCAATTCCACATTGGTACGATTAAAAGTATATTAATTTCAAAGAACCGCCGAGTTCGATTCAATTTCAATTCCACATTGGTACGATTAAAAGAGCAACAACACCGTGAAAAAACATTGCTGAATGAATTTCAATTCCACATTGGTACGATTAAAAGTTATATCTCTTGACAACCTCAGGCTCGCGGATGAGAATTTCAATTCCACATTGGTACGATTAAAAGCGCATTAATTACATTGAAGAAATAGGTTTTAGACAATTTCAATTCCACATTGGTACGATTAAAAGAAGGTCCACGACTCTTCTGAGGGATTTTTCTGCCATTTCAATTCCACATTGGTACGATTAAAAGATCGTGTTCTGGCCAGACCCGAATGTCGGGTCACCATTTCAATTCCACATTGGTACGATTAAAAGGTGAGTATGAACAAGAAAGCGATCGTTTTCAAATCGCCATTTCAATTCCACATTGGTACGATTAAAAGATCGTGTTCTGGCCAGACCCGAATGTCGGGTCACCATTTCAATTCCACATTGGTACGATTAAAAGGTGAGTATGAACAAGAAAGCGATCGTTTTCAAATCGCCATTTCAATTCCACATTGGTACGATTAAAAGGAAGCTCCTGAAAGAGGACACCAAACCCACCGATATTTCAATTCCACATTGGTACGATTAAAAGCTTCGAATTCCGGGAAGTATTCGATGTTATCTTCAATTTCAATTCCACATTGGTACGATTAAAAGGGTATGTTTATTTAAACTTTGAAAGCGAGCCACCATTTCAATTCCACATTGGTACGATTAAAAGATCTTCGTGTAATTAAGCTTTCCCATCGTGAAAATATTTCAATTCCACATTGGTACGATTAAAAGCGTTGATTTCACGTTATCAATATAAATGTATGCGTATTTCAATTCCACATTGGTACGATTAAAAGATGTAAGATAACTCGCATTCATCAGGTCGAATAAATATTTCAATTCCACATTGGTACGATTAAAAGCATGTTTGCAAGCTCATCTATATTTCCCGATATCACATTTCAATTCCACATTGGTACGATTAAAAGAAGAGTAGCTATCAGGTATTTCCTGTTGATTCCAGATTTCAATTCCACATTGGTACGATTAAAAGAGACGATCTACAGCAACGCGGCCGGCATGATTACCGATTTCAATTCCACATTGGTACGATTAAAAGAGCAGAGAGCTCATCGATTGCTTTTGCTTTAAAATCATTTCAATTCCACATTGGTACGATTAAAAGGATGACAGGATTCGCAAGCACAATAAAAAGAATTGACAATTTCAATTCCACATTGGTACGATTAAAAGCTCAGATAAATTCACTGCCACCCTGCAAGGCATGAATTTCAATTCCACATTGGTACGATTAAAAGTTGAACCCTCAAAGGCTTCTTCAACAAAACCCCCATTTCAATTCCACATTGGTACGATTAAAAGTCCGGCGAAGGGGCGGATCGTCTCGCGATAATATATTTCAATTCCACATTGGTACGATTAAAAGATTTTGTTTTTAATATATGGGGTGTTATATCATTATAATTTCAATTCCACATTGGTACGATTAAAAGTTTGCCGCCGTCATGGATTCGACACGGCTCGTGGCGATTTCAATTCCACATTGGTACGATTAAAAGCCCGATAATTATTGACGAGAATAACGTGATACAAGGATTTCAATTCCACATTGGTACGATTAAAAGCGAATGTTCACGCTAGAAATAATGAAGCTTTACAAATTTCAATTCCACATTGGTACGATTAAAAGTCAACGTGAATGATCGCTTGTACCTTATCACGCAATTTCAATTCCACATTGGTACGATTAAAAGTCTTCGAGCATATAGGTCTCGAACGAGGCGGCGTTTATTTCAATTCCACATTGGTACGATTAAAAGCCTGTTATTCTTGTACGGGATCATTGATATATGATTATTTCAATTCCACATTGGTACGATTAAAAGATTAATACAAGTACAAAATTAAGAATTTTTTTTGACAATTTCAATTCCACATTGGTACGATTAAAAGAAGGATTTCACCGACTGGGATGCATAGGTTGTCCCCATTTCAATTCCACATTGGTACGATTAAAAGCTAGATCGAAGCGATCAGTTCGGATGTTGTATTCATTTCAATTCCACATTGGTACGATTAAAAGGAGGTATTGAGCAAGCCTTTCTTGTATTGCTATTCATTTCAATTCCACATTGGTACGATTAAAAGTTGTTTTTAACACGTATGGCGTCATACAACTATAATTTCAATTCCACATTGGTACGATTAAAAGTTTCACGAATGTTAAATGTTGTATCGGTTAATCCCATATTTCAATTCCACATTGGTACGATTAAAAGAATCGAGCCTGATAGATAGATACAAGTCGATTACGCATTTCAATTCCACATTGGTACGATTAAAAGCCTGCCGGGGAGATTGGAGAGGAATATTTCCTATATTTCAATTCCACATTGGTACGATTAAAAGCATGACATTGACCTTGACATCAAGGGCAATGCTTTGCATTTCAATTCCACATTGGTACGATTAAAAGACCCGATCAAGAAGATCGTTTACGACCGGGTCGTATCGCATTTCAATTCCACATTGGTACGATTAAAAGCAAAACTTTATTCAGACTCCGAGCGTGAAATGTTAATTTCAATTCCACATTGGTACGATTAAAAGCCCGGGGGCAACGAGATGGTTAACTTTAAGCTGCGATTTCAATTCCACATTGGTACGATTAAAAGTATTGCCGGGGGAGTATTGAAATCATTAACATTAATTTCAATTCCACATTGGTACGATTAAAAGTTTCACGAATGTTAAATGTTGTATCGGTTAATCCCATATTTCAATTCCACATTGGTACGATTAAAAGAGTTCTAAAAATTTTAAATGCACTCCCACCTGATACATTTCAATTCCACATTGGTACGATTAAAAGGTTTAGTCGAAGCGAAAGCATAGTTAAATTTAGTATTTCAATTCCACATTGGTACGATTAAAAGGAAGCACTAACACTCCCTACCGTGGGGCCTTTGTTATTTCAATTCCACATTGGTACGATTAAAAGCGTGATCTCTGTCGACAAGGTTGAAAGCGTTGACATAATTTCAATTCCACATTGGTACGATTAAAAGTGCGCCTCGGCGGCATATTTTGTCGCGGCTCACTGATTTCAATTCCACATTGGTACGATTAAAAGCGGGCAGGCTTGGAGAACGATAAGCAAGGTAAATAAATTTCAATTCCACATTGGTACGATTAAAAGCTCCACTGGTGTCGGGCTCGGCTACCAGCATTATGTATTTCAATTCCACATTGGTACGATTAAAAGCACGTGCCCTTGGTAATCAATAAAAATATATTCCCATTTCAATTCCACATTGGTACGATTAAAAGAAAGAATTGCTGAATATGAAACACGAAGACAGGTAATATTTCAATTCCACATTGGTACGATTAAAAGGCCACGTCGCTGCTCTTCGCCCAGCTGGCATACGTATTTCAATTCCACATTGGTACGATTAAAAGCCCACCTTGTTGCCACGGGTCTTACTGTAACAAGTAATTTCAATTCCACATTGGTACGATTAAAAGAAGATATTTCCTTTTCCTAAACTCTCTCGGGGCATAATTTCAATTCCACATTGGTACGATTAAAAGTCCATAGCGATGTGCGAGTGAACGGATCCCTGCGAGATTTCAATTCCACATTGGTACGATTAAAAGTTCTTCTTGTCTTTTACAAGTGGAATTGTTTTGCATTTCAATTCCACATTGGTACGATTAAAAGGGTAAGCAAGGCCAGCTCCCTGGAGTTAATCTCGTATTTCAATTCCACATTGGTACGATTAAAAGTTGATCGTCTACAACAAGCTAAGTAGCTTTATTTTAATTTCAATTCCACATTGGTACGATTAAAAGTCCCGGGCTCGTGGGTAAAAAAGGGGAAAGATTATTTCAATTCCACATTGGTACGATTAAAAGCGAAAAACGCTTATCCCGTATATCGAGCAGGAGCTATTTCAATTCCACATTGGTACGATTAAAAGAATAATTCTTGATATCGACTCCGGCGGCGGATCTGTATTTCAATTCCACATTGGTACGATTAAAAGCTCGATCACCAGGTCGAACGCTATAGAATATCTTCTATTTCAATTCCACATTGGTACGATTAAAAGTAAATATCGTGTCCTCCCGGATGGAAGAATTATTATTTCAATTCCACATTGGTACGATTAAAAGTAATAAAAAAAATAAAGGTTATCCTCCGGTATGTTAATTTCAATTCCACATTGGTACGATTAAAAGAGCTCATTTTTTCGTGCTTTTTTGGTTAAAAAAGCGATTTCAATTCCACATTGGTACGATTAAAAGGGTGAAACGCCTGTAGTCGGCTAGACTCCGAATTAAATTTCAATTCCACATTGGTACGATTAAAAGAAAGCCGGGCAGATGGAGCCTCTTAAAAAAGATCCGATTTCAATTCCACATTGGTACGATTAAAAGTTTACGCTTCTTATACCGGCAATGACGCAAGCTACAAGAATTTCAATTCCACATTGGTACGATTAAAAGATGAATGCCGGCTTTAAAAGGCTTGGTGTTATGATATTTCAATTCCACATTGGTACGATTAAAAGCCAACCAGTACAAGCATATTCTTCCCGCTTAATTTATTTCAATTCCACATTGGTACGATTAAAAGCCATAGCACTCTCCCCCTTGCTTCGCATCGCTGACACAATTTCAATTCCACATTGGTACGATTAAAAGCAGGCGCAGACGACCTGGTATATAGACGCTGACGGATTTCAATTCCACATTGGTACGATTAAAAGCGCAGCCAACGGAGGAACAGGCGGGGGTTACGAGATTTCAATTCCACATTGGTACGATTAAAAGAATCTTTCAAAGATTGACAAGACAAAACTTTTCAAATTTCAATTCCACATTGGTACGATTAAAAGAATGAATTACGATACAGTTGGAAGATTTTATTGCATTTCAATTCCACATTGGTACGATTAAAAGTCCTGCTGAATTGATTGATGCTACTGTTTATGGCATTTCAATTCCACATTGGTACGATTAAAAGCCAGAGAGGAAAAGCTGAAGTATCACCGTGAGTACAATTTCAATTCCACATTGGTACGATTAAAAGTTAATGTGTTAAGTCTTAAAAGTTGTGCTGAACTCAAATTTCAATTCCACATTGGTACGATTAAAAGGAAGCCGGGGTGCTTTATATGTCAGCTCATACTTTATTTCAATTCCACATTGGTACGATTAAAAGCCTTTTCAAAAGATTAGGTCTTCTATCCTCTCCATATTTCAATTCCACATTGGTACGATTAAAAGTGCAATGCTGTTCGCAGAAGAGACGGGAAATGTATCATTTCAATTCCACATTGGTACGATTAAAAGCGGTGTTTTTAATATCCATCTGGCAAGTTTAGCAAATTTCAATTCCACATTGGTACGATTAAAAGAATGATTTGCTCTAATACTCTAATTGGTTTTTGTGTATTTCAATTCCACATTGGTACGATTAAAAGTAATAACCCCTGAACAGAGTGCCGAGGGTTTGCCTGATTTCAATTCCACATTGGTACGATTAAAAGACTAACGCTTGCGAAGCGTATATGGATGCACTTGGAAATTTCAATTCCACATTGGTACGATTAAAAGACGGCTCCGGTAGATGAAGTTTGCCCTGTATGCAAATTTCAATTCCACATTGGTACGATTAAAAGTTCAGGCGGAGAAACAAGGGTATTCGTTCTTAACAATTTCAATTCCACATTGGTACGATTAAAAGTAATCCCTCCGCAGTTAGTCCAAGTACTTGAGCGTAAATTTCAATTCCACATTGGTACGATTAAAAGTTCCATGCTCCCGATGTTGGAGGCCGTCATTATCTATTTCAATTCCACATTGGTACGATTAAAAGGCCAGATCATTGAAAATTGAATCCCCTTTGCAACGTGAATTTCAATTCCACATTGGTACGATTAAAAGTTTGAGCAGATACCGGAACTGTCCGGGCCTGAATATATTTCAATTCCACATTGGTACGATTAAAAGCCCGTTCCGTTAGTTGTCTTTGAACCTGCTACGGTATTTCAATTCCACATTGGTACGATTAAAAGAACAACCCCACGCTTTGACGAAGGAACATCAGCAATTTCAATTCCACATTGGTACGATTAAAAGTAACATAACACCCTAAAATCATCAAGTTTCTCTGATTTCAATTCCACATTGGTACGATTAAAAGCATGAACACACTAAGCGGTTATATAGAGATAGACTTATTTCAATTCCACATTGGTACGATTAAAAGATTAGCAGGGTTAGGAGTCACGCTTATCGTATTGATTTCAATTCCACATTGGTACGATTAAAAGATAGCGTCCCGCATCTCTGTCACCGTTGGAACCGATTTCAATTCCACATTGGTACGATTAAAAGTGTCCACACGGTTCTTTACTCCGGTGGCAACTCTATTTCAATTCCACATTGGTACGATTAAAAGCCTATATTCATTTTGTCAGGTGTTGCCATGTACTCAATTTCAATTCCACATTGGTACGATTAAAAGACATAACTAATGTGGGGTATATCACAGCCGAAGAAATTTCAATTCCACATTGGTACGATTAAAAGCCGGTTTTCTGATGTCCGTCCTTGCATCCATTACAATATTTCAATTCCACATTGGTACGATTAAAAGCTGAAGTGTCACGTTTCCCCATCGGGTTATATTGAATTTCAATTCCACATTGGTACGATTAAAAGTTTAAAGAACAAGCAGGTTCTGGAACTGTTACAATGCTATTTCAATTCCACATTGGTACGATTAAAAGTTTGATTTGTTTGATTTGATAGAAATGTTTTTTGATATTTCAATTCCACATTGGTACGATTAAAAGGAATTTAGAGTTATATAGCTATCCTTTGTCGATTCGTATTTCAATTCCACATTGGTACGATTAAAAGCATCTCTCTTATAGAGCCTTTATTCGGTCCCGCCGTATTTCAATTCCACATTGGTACGATTAAAAGGGAGTAAAACTTTTCGAGGTCTAATAACTTGCCTAATTTCAATTCCACATTGGTACGATTAAAAGAGTTGAAACTGAAAGAGAACTATCAGCTTCTGTAATTTCAATTCCACATTGGTACGATTAAAAGGATGAAGTCAGAAGGAATATTAATTTAAAAATCAATTTCAATTCCACATTGGTACGATTAAAAGATCGAACTTGGCCAGGCTAAGAAGCGGGTATACTGATTTCAATTCCACATTGGTACGATTAAAAGTGAGAAAAAGAAAGCTCATCAAGTGAACATCACAATTTCAATTCCACATTGGTACGATTAAAAGTCCGCAGGGGTAAGCTCCTAATTGCGAATAATCAATTTCAATTCCACATTGGTACGATTAAAAGTGGATTTGAGGGGGAATTTGTGAATGAAGAATATGTATTTCAATTCCACATTGGTACGATTAAAAGCACCACCAGAACACATTACAATTGATGAATATTATATTTCAATTCCACATTGGTACGATTAAAAGAGTGCTATGGTCAATGAGTTCCGGTTCGGGGATCTATATTTCAATTCCACATTGGTACGATTAAAAGTTGCGATTGTCGGCCTCATCTTCACAATTCTCGTCTCTCATTTCAATTCCACATTGGTACGATTAAAAGAATAATAAAGCAACCTTGTCACTCATTATTTCCTGATTTCAATTCCACATTGGTACGATTAAAAGCTGTAACTCCTCTATCGCTTTCACCTGCGGACAAATTTCAATTCCACATTGGTACGATTAAAAGAATGAACACTTGCCTCATAGTATTGACCATTGTCCGCATTTCAATTCCACATTGGTACGATTAAAAGACCGCATCAGCCGGTTAGTAATCCCTGAACCGGAATTTCAATTCCACATTGGTACGATTAAAAGAAAAGAAGATTATCAGACATCTACAGTAGATGGTGCAGATTTCAATTCCACATTGGTACGATTAAAAGGTCTAAGCCTCGTCTAACTCCAACAAAAAAGGGGTGATTTCAATTCCACATTGGTACGATTAAAAGTACGAGTGGACTGAGTTTATCGTTGGCACGACGACATTTCAATTCCACATTGGTACGATTAAAAGCCTGGGCTATTGTGCTGACATCGCTGTCGGTTTTGGCAATTTCAATTCCACATTGGTACGATTAAAAGCGACGAGATATACAGGCTTCAGTTGATGACTCCCGTATTTCAATTCCACATTGGTACGATTAAAAGCGGGA
>Ga0302245_1002383_pt1 | contig 10997 bp, 10 predicted proteins | sample AAG_UR_Thr_MG_FD_193512 | JGI IMG/M metagenome (GOLD analysis project Ga0302245, IMG submission 193512) | Enriched activated sludge microbial communities from anaerobic digester in WTTP, New Holstein, Wisconsin, United States - AAG_UR_Thr | ecosystem: Engineered > Bioreactor > Anaerobic >... | reverse complement strand
ACGAGGATAAACAAATTGCCTGGCTATGCATAGTTTACCTTTCTTGTAACTGCTGAAGACCAGTTCATCCAGTTTCCCGCTGTAGGTGCGGATTCCGTATTTGAATTTTACTTTCATTTTGCCCTCCTTATGTTTAATGTTTTGAGAAGAAAATTATAAAAAAAATTATTTTCCTCTCTATATATATAAGGGTGACGAACTCCGATTTTTGTAATTTAATATATAAATTATTTAGTATGTTTAAGATAAAATTGCTATCTTTACAAGTTATTAGTATTAATGAAATAAAAATATGTCACAAATTATAAAAATAAAAGTGTTTTTTTACATTTATAACTTATTGATTATGAAAAAATAACAATAATTCCTATTGATTTAGTATTATGTTATGAGAAAAAAAATTCGGCATTTTGAAGTTTTTGAGTTATAATATATATAAATGAGTAGGTGGAAAAAATAGAGGTTGGATATTTTTTTTCTCTCATTTTTCCTCCTATCTTTACAAGTTTTTAATACTAATGATATAAAAATATGTCACAAATTATAAAAAAATAGGACTCTTTTAACATTTATAACTCGTTGATTATCATAATATAAGGATTATTTATATTAATTTAGTATTATGTTATGAGAAAAAAAATTCGGCATTTTGAAGTTTTTGAGTTATAATATATATAGATGAGTAGGTAAAAAATATAGAGGATAGATATTTTTTTCTCTCATTTTTCCTCTTATCTTTACAAGTTTTTAATACTAATGATATAATGCAATATCATAAATTATAAAAAAATAGAATTTTTTTTACATTCATAACTTATTGATTGTCATAATATAACAATTTTTACTATTGATTTAGTATTATTTTTTGAAAAATAAATTCGGCATTTTGAAGTTTTTGAGTTATAATATATTAAAAGGGTGGGAAAAGAGAGGGTAAATAATTTTTTATATAAAACTGAAAAACTACAAAAAAAAATGTTAATTTTCTAGGTTAGAAAGTAATTATATATATAGAAGCGAAAATAATATTCTCAGCTTCAAAAAAAATTTAAGGAGGTAAAATGAAAAAACAAATAATTTATATAAATAAGGAGGCAAAATGAAAAATCAAATAAATTATAGAATTAAAGAGGAAAAAATGAATAAACAAATAATTTATAGAATTAAGGAGGTAAAATGAAAAAACAAATAAATTATAGAATTAAAGAGGAAAAAATGAAAAAACAAAACATTAATAGCCTTTAGGAGGATTTAAAAAAACTTCTAAATTGGCTAAATGATAATGAACAAGATTTAGGATCAAAAATTATTCTATATTTATTAGACCATCCCAATGAAAAAATTGAAGCAAAAAAATTGGGACTCTTATTGCCTGAAAGAAAAGGTAAATGTAAACAAAAATATTCAACTTATCAGGGCAATAATAAATCCTTTCCTATGATAGATAGTAAATGCTACTTTGAATGCAAATCCCAATTAAAAATATTGGAAAAAGAGATTAAATAGTGTCTTAATAGTGATGAGGTTAAGTCCAAACAAGACTAGTATAACCAAATCCGCAAATATTTAAATAGTTGCACAACAAATACAGGTAAAATAAGAAATTTTCCGGATATAAATAATCGTGAATATCATAGGCTTTATAATGCTTTAAAAAGAGTATATAAAAAAATGGATAAAACTGAGCCGGATTTAGTTATTTTCCTAAAGGAGAATATAAAAACCGGATATTATTTTGAATTTAGAATACAAGAAATTAATAAAAGGAGGTAATATGAATAACGATTTTTTCAATCAATTAGATGAATTTTAGGGCATACAAGAGAAAGATAAGAGAAACTTTGTCACTATTGGCAAATCCGTAACTCAACCAGATAATTTATACTATACTTATTTAGAAAAAATAATTAGTAGTATAAAATGTGGAACATGGAAATATTAGATTGATAAAATACGAAGCGAATGTAATGAATAGAAAAAGAAAAATTTAAAAAAAGGATTACCTTATTTTATATACGGGATAGTCAATAAATCTAGAAAAGATAGTAATGTATAGCAGATGAATGGACTAATTATTGATTTGGATAAGGTTAATCAAATAAATGAAACAAAAAATTTGTTAAAATAGATAGATGAGATACGTTATATTTTCCGTTCCCCGATAAGCGGATTGAAAATTATAATTCCCTTTAGTTAGCCAGTAAAAGATAAAAATTTATTTATATTGCTACAGAAAAATATGTCTCAAAAAATTGAAGAAAAGACAGGACTAAAATGCGATAATACAATGGGGTGGTCACAAGCTTGCTTTTTAAGCTATGATCCATCTTTAATAGATTTGGGCAGCAATCATTTCTTAAATATTGATGATATTTCACTAAAATCGATGGATAAAGTAGCTGTGAAAGAAAATCATCAAATAGTGAATCCAATAGATGAAAACGAAAGTATAAAAGAAATCAGAGAGGCTGTAAAATAGCTTGCTACGATTAAAATAGATTATAATGACTGGATTAAATGTGGACTAGCTTTATTTAACTACTTTTCAGAAATTAATAATCTTTAGGAAGGCAAGAATCTATGGCTATAGTTTGCCAATAATCCTAATTATGATGATAATATTCAAGGACTTTCCTCGCAATGGGATAGCTTTCAAAAATCATCACTTAAATATGATAAGCAAAAAGTAAATATTAATACTTTATTTTACTTTAATAATAAATATAAGGAGAATATTAAAATGACAAAAAATACTAAATTAGAACAAAGTGAGTATAAGGCTCAACAGGATTTATTCAATCCTAAAAAAGATGTAACATTAGATAAAACGCAGCTTCCCCAAATCATCAGGGATATTATTGAGATAATGAATAAAATAACTTGTTCGCCAGAAGGGTTTAAGTTATTAAGTTTATTAGCGGTAAGTGCTGCTACAATTGGGAATAAGGTTTATGTTTTTTCAAATAAAAAATATTATGCCAATATTTATGCACTGCTTATTGGACCATCAAGATTAGCAGGTAAAAGTACCTGCATTGATATTGCAACAGAGCTGTTAAAAAGTAAGGAAAAGAGCCATGATATATTTAATAAGGTAATTTTAAAAGATTCAACTCAAATATAGTATTTAAATTCACTAGAAAAAAATCCTAATAAATTATTGGTATGTGATGAATTCTCCAGTTTCTTATAGAATGCAACTAAAATATATAATAATAATATGTTACAAAATTTTAATTCGATGTTCTGTAATAATGATATTATATATAGATCCTCAAAAAATAAAATCTATATTAAAAATCCAGCCCCTTCCATTTTAGGTGCAATTACTCCTGAGGGATATATGAAAACTTTAAATTCTAAGTATAAATTTAATGAAGGATTTAATCAACGCTTTTTATACGTTTACATAAATTCTGAAAATAATATAATAAATGAAAATGCCAGTGATAAAGAATTATAGTTTAAAGAATTACAGAAATATAATAAAATGCTATATACTTTTTATAATTTAAAAGCAGAACATAAATTAATAATCCCCGATGAAGCTTTTGATTACTACAATAATTATATAAAAAATATGGAATTAGATGGTAAAGAATGTGACAATTATATATTAGAAAGTTATAAGATAAATATATATAATGATTATTTTTATAAACTTCTTATAATTGTTTATTTAATAAAGAACTGGCAATCATTGGAAAAAGCATCTAAAAATAAAGATAATGAGGCTAAATGGTTCCAAAAAAATCAAGTTGACCTAGAAACTGTTCAGCAAGTTTTATATTTATGCGATTATTTTTTTGAAAACATAAAATTAAATATTGATGCTTTGTATGCACAGGACTTAAATCTACAAGTCAAGATTTATCAATATATAAAAAAGCAACCAGATCAGAAAATATTGCATACAATTTTAAGGAAACATTTCTCCAGTGTTCCTACAAATGAATTTAATTATGCAATTTAGAATTTAATCAAAGGTGGCTATTTAAAATATGGGCCTATACAGGTCGCAAAAAATAATAGAAAAGTCTTTATATATTAGATTCCATAATATTATTTTATTATCAAATTATCATCAGTTTATCAGAGCTTATTTGTCTCAAAATAAGCTATATTAAAGAGTTTGGGGGATATTTATTATCAAATTATCATATTAGTATATACATATATATTATGATATTGTATTATATATCAATTAGTTATAAGTCAAAATTATAATAAAAATATAAAAATAATGCATTTTATATATGTTAAGTAATACATATATATAGAGTTATAATAAATAATAGTAGAATAAATATAATGATAAGTTGATAACTTAATATATAACCTATTATCATACAGTAGGATATATCATATTGGGATAGATAATTTGATGATAATTTGAAAAATAATTATTAATTGTTATTAGTGATCTCTACTTCCTTAGCTTTATCTTAGCTCTTTGTTATCTAATTAGCTAATATAGAGTAAAGTAAGAAACAGGGGTTATATATACATAATATTATTGTAGTAGAAAGTTATTGCAAATATATTATATATAAATATTATAAATGCACAATACGATAAAAGAATTATTATAGAATTAAAAAGAAAAGAGGTATAGAAACTTTTATACTTCAAAAAAGTACTATATAAAATGATACTTAAAGGATAAGTTATAATCATAATCTGAGAATAATAAAGAAAGTCTGATTAGGGGAGGAAGAATAAAAATTATATCTAGTTGTTTAGATTTAACAAGATAAAGAGTTGATTATATTTAATACTTCTTCCCCAAATTTTATTTTCTTACCTTTGATGTTGAGCTTATGTCCAGCTTATGTCCAACTCATGTCCAGCTTATGTCCGGATCGGTCGTCAGTTTATCATAAGTTTGGGATAAATCGGGCAATTATAACAGATAAAGAGGTGAGAGAGAGTTGTTATTTATAAGTCAGTATTCTTTTATCTTTTTGTAATATCCAGCACTCTGGTATATTTTTTAAGAAAGCGGACCGTGATCCAGGTTAAAATGCCTATACCGGATAAAACAATCCAGTGTAAATCAAGATCTATTTTATGCTGAATTAGCCAGTCACCATATACTTCCAGAGCAAACATAGAGAGTAATAATGCGGCAAAACCATTATATTCAGCTTTTAAGGCTTTTTTCCAGTTAAACTTATTAGCAGGAGGGCAATAATTTTTAAATTTAGGTATAAAAGCAGGAGTTTTATGAGCCCAGTCAATGAAATCTTGTCCAAATTTCCTTTCCAGAAAAGCTTCTTCGGTAAATATTATCCTCTCATAATATAAAGCAAATAAGAGGATATAAATCAGCATTAACCATAGATGACGTGTGAACATAACAATTCCTGCTAGCATGAAGAAATTACCCAGATAAAGGGGATGTCTAACAATGGAATACATTCCCGTAGTATTTAAAGTATCTGCTATCTGAGTTCTGGTATTCCTTCCTGAAGTTCTTGGAGGAGTACAACCTACAGTCCAAACCCGAATTCCTAATCCCAGAAAACTAATGAAAAGGCATAATAATTCCCAGAGATTGTCACTCGCTTCAGAATTATTCAAATAATGATATTTTTCCATAGCTAAAAGGAAAAGTGGAATTAAAGCCAGAGGTAAATAACTTCTCCAGCGAAATAGCCATTTCCCTGTTTTTTCAAATTCTTCTTGTATTTCCATAAGAAACTCCAGCAAGCAAAGAAATTAATAATCTAATTTATCAGCTTATAAATGAATCTTTTCTTTTTTAAGATTCAATATAACCATAATATAGAATATTTTTATGCTGTCCAGAGAAATTTACAACTTTTGTATTACCCCAATTTCCTGATGGTATGATATCTTCTGTTACTTTAATTAATGTTTTTGCTTATATAGCTGAAGATTATTTTTATGGGGTAGAAAGTAAGAAAATGCTGTTTATGAAATAGAATTAAGGATAGAAAATTGTTTAAAAATTTTTAAATAAGTATTTTAATTAAGTTAGATACAAGATTTATATAGACAAGCCATAAATTCATATTATCTTGTTTATATCTTTACATACAAGGAGTAAGAAATGGGACGTCACAAACAGAGCATTGATTCAATCACATTGGAAGCTATAGAGCAGGCGATATCATCAATACCTAACAGTTCTGTGGTCAGAAAGTTGACAATTCTGTCTAGTTATTCCAGGCTCAAAACCGAAGAAATTGCGAAGGCTTTTCGAATCAATCCCCGCACTCTATTTCGTTGGATAAGTCAGTTCAAAGATCAAGGAGTTGAAGGTCTGGTAGACAAACCTAAAGGGCGTAAACCGGCTCTCCTGACAGATGAGATGAAAAGACAATTAGTTCAGTGGATAGAGACGAAAAAGGATAGTGATGGTAAGGAGGTATCTTGGACGCTGGACAAGCTCAGGGCAGAACTTGAAAAAGTCTATTCAGTAAAGATCAGTAAACCTGCCCTGTCAGTAAATCTAGCAAAAATGAATATACGAATAAGCGAACTCTTCCCACGCATATCAAGACAAACAAGGGAAAACAGGTAGAGTAAAAAAACTCTAAATTACCTGAAGTTAAAAGCTGAAAAGCAGTAAGGCCTAAGAGTATTATTCTTTGACAAAGCTCGCTTTGGTCTCTAAACCAGTCTGACCCAAGTCTGGGAAATGTCAGGAAAGCTGCTTCAGGTAAAAGTCAAACAAGCTTACCGGAACTTCTATTGTGTGTCTTTGCAGTTATCTATATTTATGACATTACCATTAAACTTTGTATTATATACAAGAAGAGAAAATCATAATAGTGCTTTGTAAATGTTATAAACGAAATAGTCTTTAATCTCATAACTGCATCAAATAATTATAAGTAGTTGGAATGCAATTAGAACCCTGAGTTTTTTTGTATTAATTGAGGTAATGTTTTTTTCCAGTTATTAAAAAGAGGAAAACTGATAGCACCCCTCCTTCCGTAATAACCAAATTCAGAAAGAAATATATCCAAGAGTTCTAAATTCTTATTCATAGAAGTGTATAGTTAAAGCTCTTGAGAATCATACCCTAAAAGGTTAGAATTTAAAATCTAAAAGATATGCTTAGATCTTACACAAATATAATAACTATACTTTATACTTTTTTGGATACACTATTTTTTTTATTATGAAATGAGATTTTTTATTTGGCATTGTCTTCTGTCGTCAATTTTCATAGTTGAAGTTAATTACTGATACAACTGTCTTTATTCTAACTATTTAAAGCTAAGACAAAACAGTTGACAAATTATTATCATTTAACTTATGGTTATTTAAATGTATCAGCAAAAGCCTTAGTCAATTTTTGATGGTTAAAGAATAATAACTACTAAATAGTTAAATAAATAATTCATTAAAAATAGAAAACCTGAGGAGGTTAGAATGAAAGGTAGAATTTGGTATATAGCCTTCCTTTTGCTGTTACCTGGATTGCTGTTAGCTGATAATAACATCAGCTGGGAAGCTATTAATCTTGGAGAGATGGATTTTCCCCGAGCCAGTGTAGACAATCTATTCACACCCTTAGTTAATCCATCATTATTAGGAACTGGTCATTCTGGTGGTTTAGGATGGGCACATACTTTCAGTGATGAAGCATTTCGTAATCATTACTGGTTTTTTGCCAATTTGGGAGATTTCAGTTACAGTTATGAATACAATAGAGACCCTATCCTGGATAAGAGTTTCAATTATCATACTTTAGCGACAGGAGGAGAACTTTTTCCCCGTCATATCTTTCCCAATCTTTATGGAGGTTTGAATTATCGGTGGAAAAATAATAAGTTTGACGAAGGAGCTTTTCGCACCGCTTTCACCTATAGACCAAATGCTCTTGCTTCTCTTGCCTTCAATTGGGACAACCCTTATAAAGATTCTCCTGCCTATCATGGTTCAGTAGCACTTCGTCCTTTTGCCTTTGTTCCTTCCATCAAAGATTATCGCTTAGAACTTTCTGCTGATATTGATTATAATAAGAAGGATGGAGAATATAAGTTTAATGAGCCAGTTATTGGATTAAACACTCAAATTGTAGATGGTATAAAGCTTGGAGCTTCCTATAATCTTGATACAGAGACCGCTTGGTTAAACTTTAGTTTGAATATAGGAAATGTATCTTTAGGCTCAACTGGAATAGTTAAATCAGATAATTATGTAGCTGTTCCCTATATTCATCTAACGGAAAAATCTTTTCCTCCTTTTTTAGGCATCAAGGATAAAAAATGGTATTCTATGAAACTTGAGGGTCCTATCCAAACCTATAAATCACCGAAATTTGTAATAAATAAGTTGAAAATTTATGAAAGCAAAATCCAGAGTATAGAAGAAGTAAAAGATTTACTTAAACAGGCAAAAGAAGACCCCGCAATTGAAGGAATACTTTTGCAGAATCCCGCTTCTACTGGTTCCTTTGCATTGCAACAAGAATTTACAGATGCAATTAAAGATTTTAAAGAAAGCGGGAAGAAGGTAGTCTTTTATTATGATAATATGTCTGGTGGAAATTATATCTTTGCCTCTTCTGTAGCAGACGCTATCTATCTAAATCCTATGGGTATGATAGATTTAAGAGGAATTTCTATTACCAGTCCCTATTTTAAGGAATTACTGGATAATCTGGGTATTGATGTGCTCAATTTCCGCAGTCATAAATATAAAGATGCAGGGAATATGTTTTCTGAACCAGAAATGACAGAAGCAGAAAGAGAAGCATATGATTCCTTGCTACAAAGTATATACGATCAGTTTATTGCTACCATTCAGGAAGGAAGAGGTGCCAAACTTAAGTTTTCAGTGGAAGAAACAATTGATAATGGACCTTATTTTGAAGCTCAAGATGCTCTAAATGCTGGATTGATAGATGGTATCATCTTTGCTGACGAAATTAATAGTGTATTGAAGAAACAATTTGGCTTTAATGCTCAGGAAAAAACTTTAGCTGAATATGTAGATTACACCTGGAGCTATCCTAAAGAAACTCCTATCGCAGTTATTTATGCCTGTGGTAATATTGTGATGGGAAAAGGAACTCCGGGCACTAAGATAGCATCTCAAACCACGGTAGATTTAATTCGTAAAGCACGTCAGGACCCCAAATATAAAGGTATCATTCTAAGAGTTGATAGTGGTGGTGGTTCTGCTCAAGCTTCAGATATGATTTTACGGGAATTGCAACTCGCTCAAACCGTCAATAAAAAACCAGTGGTGGTCTCTATGTCTGGAACTGCTGCTTCTGGTGGTTACTATATTTCCTGTGGTGCTGATCGTATTATAGCTGAACCTTCCACTATAACTGGTTCTATTGGAGTTGTAGGTCTCGTTTTTACATTTCCTCGTCTCTATGATAAAATAGGTATCAATTGGTCTACAGTCAAAAAAGGTGAACATGCCGATTTTGGAGCTACTTATCGTGATTGGACTGATGAAGAAAAACAGTTGATGACCAAAACTATTGAGTCCACCTATGATCGTTTTGTAGATAAAGTGGATGAAGGAAGAAAGAATCTTACAAGGGAACAGGTAGATGCAGTAGCTCAAGGTAGAGTCTGGACTGGCACTCAAGCTAAAGAAAATGGATTGATTGATGACCTTGGTGGTCTGGATAAAGCCTTAGAACATATGCAAGAATTAACCAAAGCTAAAGGTAAATTGGTTCTGGAAGATGCTACCACTTCTAAAGGTGGTTTCTCTATGAATATGAATTTTAATCTTAATGGTATAACTACAAATAATATCCTTTCAGAAACAATGGTAAATGACTATAAAGCTTTATATGAATGGTGGAAAGATTATCAAAATGAATCAGTTCTAATGCTGTGTCCACTATCTCTTAAGGATATAGAGTTTTAAACATCTTTCTGCGCAACCAGTATGATACCCGTGCCAGAAGAATTGTAAGTATGTATATCTAATTGCATCATAAGTTCAGCAACAGGCAATATTAAAAGATAATAGAACGGTAAAACTGTTAGCCAAAGCTTACTTTTAGAAAGCATTCCAAGGGGAAGTCTGATTAGCAAACGCCAGGACAGGCTTCCCCAAAAACCATAACTATAAACACTCTTCAGAATCTTAAAGCCACAAAACTGAACTTTCTCTTCCAGTTCTTTTTTATTATATCCTGGTCGTATATGTTCCTCAGTAAATTTTGCAGTTTCATCCTTATCTGAAGGGGTGGAAATTATGAGAATCCCCTTATCATCCATTCCCTTATAAAAGTTCTGTAGGACAGCTATATCATCAGGAATGTGTTCTAAAATGTCTATGGCAGTAACTAAATGGTATTTATTGTCAGGAATAAATGTCTGAAGGTCTGCTCTTTTCCAGGAAAAACGACCAGGAAAAACCTGAGAAGCATATTCTGAAAAATCTTTCAGGTAATCTCCATTGATATCAGTAGCAAAAACTTTCGCAGAGGGATATTTTTTCAAGACATAACAGGAATACTGACAGAATCCAGCTCCTGCATCGTAGTAGAGAAATCTATCTTCCGGTTTGAATAATCGGTTTATTTCTCTTTTTACATAGCGTTGACGCAGCAAAAGCAGATCTAACAAGCAATAAAACTTTTCTCTAAGAGAGGGAAAAATCCTGATAAGATTTGCCACTCTATCTTTCAAAGGTTCATATTCCATAACATTTCCTTTTTATGTGTCTGTTTATCAAAAAAGCTGAAAGTATTAAATTAAAAAATCATTGACGATTTTAATGCTATAAGAATTAAGTCAACTTAAAAGAAAATATGATAGTAAAAAATATAAACAGCATTAAGCACTTCAACCTCCATTTGCATACCAATGTATCTGATGGAAGACTCACTCCTGAAGAAGTGGTGAATAGAGCTCAAGAGATAGGACTGGATTTAATTTCCATTACTGATCATGATAATGCAGATGCCTACAACCTCTTACCGCAAGAGATTGCACCTTTAAGGATAATTCCCGGTATGGAGATTAGTTCTCTTTATCAGGATT
>Ga0302245_1002381_pt1 | contig 11006 bp, 9 predicted proteins | sample AAG_UR_Thr_MG_FD_193512 | JGI IMG/M metagenome (GOLD analysis project Ga0302245, IMG submission 193512) | Enriched activated sludge microbial communities from anaerobic digester in WTTP, New Holstein, Wisconsin, United States - AAG_UR_Thr | ecosystem: Engineered > Bioreactor > Anaerobic >... | reverse complement strand
ACCCGCGCCTCCAGGGTCTGTGGCACCCGGAACCAGAGCCGGCCGCTTGAGTAGATCTCGGCCATGTCAGTCGCTCCAACGCCTGTACCAAAGGCTCCAAAAGCGCCATAGGTGCAGGAATGGGAGTCAGCTCCCACCAGGAGCAGGCCGGGAAGGGCGAAGCCCTGCTCTGGGAAGACCTGATGGCAGACCCCGGTGCCGCAGTCGAAGAGGTGAGATATCCTCTGCTCTCTTGCCCACTCCCTCACCTCTCTTTGCAGATCGGCTGCAGTTTCATTGTTTGCAGGCACGATGTGATCGAAGGGCACAACCACCCTCTCCGGATCCCAGACCCTCTCCGAGCCCATCTCCCGGAAGGATCGGATGGCCAGGACAGATGTCCCGTCATGGGACATGGCATAATCTATATCCGCCTCCACGATCTCCCCGGGCTCTGCTATCCCGGGATGGCCGGAGGCACGGGAGAGGATCTTCTGGCTTATGCTCGCCAAGTCCCGCCCGCCTCAGTGTTGCTCGCTCTCTCTCTCAAATGTCAGTCCTCCATCATCTCAGACGCCCTTCTGCCGATCTTCGATCCGATCTGAGGGCTTGCACTGGATCTCCTCCTCAGAGGGCATCATATAGGCTATATCCTCTGCCGGATGGCGGTAGAGCCGGGAGCCGAGGCGCTTTTGATCCAGGATATGCCCTATCAGGCCGATGCTGCGGCCCAGGGCGAACAGCCCGTTCAGATATCCCAGGCGCACCACCTCATCGATCTCCTCCTTGCTGAAGGCGCCGCAGGAGCTCATCAGATCGATGAACAGAATGCCGATGCATCCATCGACATTCAGTATCAGGTTGCCCTTTTTAGCTGTGGTGAGCTCTTCGACCAATAGGGCGTAATCCAGCAGCTCAGTCGAGGGGAAGTGGGCTCGGGCATAGCTTATGAGCAGCTGAACTCTCTTATCAGGGTTCTTGACGCTCTTTATCTTGTGGCCGATGCCAGGGATGTTAATCCCCTTCCTCTTCATCTCATTCACAAACTGCTCCGGGGCCAGGCCGGTCTCCTGTGCCCGCTTGAACTCCCGCGCAGCATCGTCGATTGCTCCCCCAAACCGGGGGCCAATGGTCAAAAGGCCACTGCATAAGGATGAGATCAGATCCTTTCCTGCACAGGAGGCCACTATGGCATTATGCGCGCCCGAGACCGCCGGGCCGTGGTCAGCTACGATCTGTATGACCAGCTCGATGAATTTGGCGGCATAATCGGGCAGCTCCTTCTTGAACCACAGCAGGCCTATGACTCCACCGATCCCCATCCTCCTGTCCAGGACATCGGACAGCCTCCTTCCGGCATACAGAAGCTCCTCCCCGCTATCATCGGATATTGTGCAGATGAATGTGGTGGGCTTGCGGATATCCCCCGAGGCGAGGGCTTTGCTGTAGTCAGCGGGGATGGAGGGCACCTCCGGCTCCTCGAACCTCTGCACAATGCCCTGAGAGAGAAGCATCTCATAGACCTGGCGAACCACATCTCCATAGTCATCGAAGGACCGGGGCACATAGGCGCCAGCCTGGCGGAAGGCATCGTTCTTGGCCTGAGCGGTCTCCTTTTCTGTGTCGGCCTTGGCCCCGGCATGGCCGAACTGGACACTGGCCGGAAGGAAGGGAGAGCAGGTGCCAGTGACCCAGGCCACCAGGGGCTTGGTGATCCTCTTATCTTTCAGGGCCTGGATTATCATATACTCATCCTCCCCGCCCAGCTCGCCCAGGCAGGCGATCATCTTGATGGCCGGATTTTTCTCATAACGGAGGATATGATCGAGCATATTCGATCCAGGGTAGCGATCTCCTCCGATGGCCACCCCCTCATAGATGCCATCGGTGTTTCTGGAGATGATATTGAAGGCCTCATTGAGCATGCCGCCGGATTTGGAGACAAAGCCCACGCATCCAGGCCGGTAGAGCCTGGAGGCGATGATATTCTCGATGGTGCCGGCGGTGTTCCCTATGCGGAAGGCGCCGGCGGCCATTCCTCCCACTGTCGCCGGGCCGATGACGATCTTGTTCAGCTTTCTGGCAGTGGCGGCCATCACTCTGGACTGCCTCTCAGGCACCCCCTCAGCGATGACGGCGACGACGCGGATGGTATCTTCCGACAATGCCTCCATTGTGGTCTCGAAGGCAGAGCGGTGACTGGCGAAGTTGACCATCACATCTGCCTCTGGGCAGGCCGCTGCTGCCTGGGAGATGCTCTTGTACATGGGCAGGATTATCTCCTTGGTCCCCCAGAATGCCTTATGGATCCCTGCTCTGCTGGGATTTATGATGGCTGAGATGCTGGGCGACTCGCGTTTGCAGATGTAGTCGAAGTCCAGCATGCGCTGGATGGCATTGGTCTGATAGCCATAGACAAATGCCTTTGAATTTTTATCAAAGAGAATGTATTCTTTCCTGCTCATTGGTTCTCCTCCAGTGCCAGGGGAACAATTCTTGTCATATGCGTCTCCGGTCCATGCACCTTAATGGGAACTCCAAGCCTCTTGCCCAGATCGCGCATGAGCTTTAAGCCCTGCTCATAGTTGGGACCGCCCCGGCGGACATAGATCCGGACCCCGGACTCTTGCAGTTTCTGCTGGTACTCCTCCAGAGCCATGACCACTCCCTTGAAGGTCTTGGCCACATCGGTGAAGTTGGCAATAGCCCCACCGATGAGGAGCACCTTTCCTTGAGGGTGCTTGCTCCTGGTCATCAGGTCCAGGATGGTGCTGGTGTAGTGGTAGGTCTCCTCGGTATTGGGGTCTCCACTGTACTCGCCGTAATTGGCCATCTCACAGGCATATCCAAGGTCACAGATGGTATCATCATAAATCACACTCGCCCCTCCTCCCGCGATCATCGTCCAGATCCTTCCCTCCGGGTTGAGGATGGTGAGCTTTAAGGAGGCCCCGGTCTTGGAGTCGATCTGACGGATGAATAGCTCCTCTTTGGAGGGAGTCTTTCCGAAGGGGTCTGGGAAGACCAGGCCCGCCCATCTCTTCCTCTGCCAGTACTCCTCTGCATCATCCAGTTTTGCCACTATATCCAGGGGGACGATAGAGGGGCCTTCGAAGGTGAAGGGGTTGATCTCCAGGTAAGCGAATCCGGTCTCGCTATAAAACCGCCATAGGGCGATGATGAACCTCTCTATTGCCGCCTTTCTCTCTCCCAGCTCTGCTGGCAGCAGGGAGCCTATGTCCAGATCGTCTATCCCTGCCAGGGTGTCCACGTGGATGGAGAGCATCCTGTCCCAGTTCTCCTCCACGCTGATGCCGCCGGCCATTGAGAATAAGATGTTATCCCCTTCATAATCCGAGCTGATGGCCACATAATACTCCTCTTTGTGAGGGGTGAAGGGCTCGATGAGAAAGTGGGATAGCCTTCCGGTTATTCCTCCTATGGTAACCTCCAGGCCCATGTTCTCTCTGAGATATCCCTTTGCCCTATCCCAGTCAGCATCCAGGAGAACCAGGCCCAGCTTCCCTCTCTTGCCGAAGAGCTGATCCGGTTTGACCACCAGCCTGGTCGTCTTCAGCCAGGGGTTTGCTCCCTCCAGCTCCTCCAGATCTGTATCAGGCCCAACCAATACCAGGTTCCCTTTATATGAGAAATCATTGAGGTACTCGGGAAGGTATCTAGCCAACAGATTCTTTGCGTCATATTCCCTGATGCCTCTTTGCGCCATGTCAAAACCACCTTCGCCGCCCTAATGCTCTTCTCATTTACAAACTTTTCTCCGGGGCAAGATATTTGTTTCGGGAAAATATTAAAAATCCTTCTGGAGGATCGGCTCATTATGAGGTACTTCGCTTCCGAAATAGCAATGATCGAGCCTGCAGATGCCGTCTTAGCTGACATAGAGAAGAGGTATCTGGCCTGCCCTGACTGCCCGCCTGAGCCTGGTCTGGACAAGACCCGCGGTTGGCGGGATCTTCCTGAGAGGATAGAGAGGTGCCCATCCTGCAGGAGGGCGGCGCTTGATGCTGTAATGCTCGATGCTCTTCATGTTCTGCATGAATTCGGCCTGCGCGACGAGCGGGATACGCTAAGAAGCGTCGGATCGCCGCTGGTAGTTGTGGGCTATCCCCTCGCCTACCCACCCCGCCTGGGGCGGGAGGAGCTGATCGTTCAGGGACAGAACATATCACAGAAAGCCGCTCAGGCGATGGTGGAGAGGATCTCGGAGATCAGAGGGGTTATCCTCTCCCAGGGCGTTCCTGGAATGCATAAAGCAGGTGAAAAACCCCAGGAGAATCTGCTCCTGGCCGGATCCGATCTCAGAGCGGACGTCTGCCAGAGCCTCTTTGGGGAGCTTGTCATCTACAAGCACCAGTCGAAGATCCACATCGAGTTCTCCAGGCAGAACGCCCCCAAGATGAGGATCATAGAGCAGCTCATGCTGAAGGGAAGGGCTTGCCGGGTGGTGGACGGGCTGTGCGGCCCGGGAACGCTGGGGCTGATGTGCGCCCTGGCCGGGGCGAGAGAAGTGGTCCTGAATGACGCCTGGCTGCCGGCGGTGCAGGACGTCATCCTCAACCTGAAGGCCAATCAAGAGCTGCTGGGGATAGAGGAGATAGAGTATCCCGAGGAGTCATCTGAGCCAGTGGGGACGGCACCGGTATTGGCTGGCCGTGCCAGCGGTGCCATCGATATAGAGGTCTATCACGGCGATCTGGCCAGGCTCTTCCAGAGGGCGGAGCCTGCTGACCTCTGCCTGATCGATCATTTTCCAGGAATGGATACAGGAGAGATGAGAGAGGCTTGCCGCTGCTGCAAAGAGGTAGTGGTCCTCTAGAACTTGAAATCGATTCTCCAGATCGATGATAAATGGGACAGCGCGGATTCGAACCGCGGTCCAAGAGTCCCAAACCCTCGAGGATAGACCAGGCTACCCCACTGTCCCAACAGCGAGTGCTTCTAGTGGCATGGCGGACTTAAAAGCCTTTTGCTAACCTCTTCTCCGCCCCGGCGATCAGGGCCTCCCGGTTGATCTTCTTAACCAGATAAGCAGTTGCCACCCCGCCCAGTGAGGTTAGCATCCACAACTGGACCAGACGGATGAGGAGGGTTGACGAGACTGCTGTATGCACGGGCAGGCCAATGGCAGTGAAAAGGGTGCTCATCACTATGTCCACCACCCCCAGGCCGCCGGGCAGGAATATGGGCAGCATCTGCAGGAATATCATGACAGAATAGACCGCCAGGACCGCCCATAGAGGGATGAATACCCCCATCGAGAGGAAGACGACCACAGCCACCATGGTCATGCATAGCCATGCCGCCAGGGCCCAGAAGGTGCTGATGAAGAGGGTCTTTTTATGCTCTGCCAGCAGCGTCATGGAGTGGTGAAACCGGCCCAGAATGCGGCTGCACTGGCTCTTGTCTATATGGACGGGAAATAACATCTCCACATACTTGATAATGGCAAAGGCGATCCTCTCCAGCCAATCGTCCAAAAAGCAGATGGCAAAGAATGTGCCATTCAAGACGAGCAGGACCAGGGCAATGGAGTAGCATGTGGCCAGAGCCCAGGGGGGAGCATTCGTGGCCAGGTCCAGGTATGCGAGGCCGATGGCTGTTCCCAGAAAGAAGGGTATGGCGGTGATGATCCTGGTGGTGGCCACAGTGGCCGAGGACTGGCCGATTCGCGATCCGCCGTCGAGCTTCTCCAGGAAGTAGATCCGTGCCGTCTCCCCGGAGAAGCTGCCCGAGGGTATGAGATTGTTCATAAAGCCGCAGGACAGATAGATGAGAAATATATCCCGGATGGGCACCTTGTAGTCGAACTTGAGGACTATGGACCTCCAGGCCAGAGCATCGAATAATACCCCCAGCAGGGCCAGGAGGATGGCCAGAGCAAATAGGCTCAATTTTATGCTTTTCAGGCTCTCTATCACATCCTGATAGCCGGCATGATAGAGATAAAGAGAGTAAGCGAGGAGGCCTACTGCAATCAAGGCTATTGATTTTTTGGCCTGGATTGTAGGAAGCTCTATCTCGCTTATCACATATCTGATAATGGGATAGCTGGTTAAAAATATTCCGTTTGGAGTCTTTGAAGATGAATCCCTCTGATCGGATTGATCTAATCACAACCTTTTTAAATCCTGATTTGATAGGTTGGTCCCATGGGAAAGACAGGAAGCATAGAATGGGTCAAGATCAAGGGCAGAAAGGGCCAGGTCAGGCAGGTAACCAAGGCCGAGGTCACTCATAAGAAGCCCGGTCCGCTGCAGAAATATACTGCCTCTGGTTCCAGAGTGAAGAAGATAAAGAGATCTATTAAAGCCACTCAGATCAGAACATGATTTCCCAGGACGTAGTGCTGGTACGCTACGGGGAAATCGCTCTTAAGGAGAGCTGGACCAGGCAGAGCTGGGAGCGCATCCTGAAGAGCAATATAGCCTTCTGTTTGCATAAAGCGGGGGTGGATCACAGGATATCCGGAAACGCGGGCCGGATATTCATCCACTCCACTGATGTGAGAGCTGTCGGGGTTGCCACCCAGATTTTTGGAGTCGTCTCCGCCAGCTCTGCTCGAACTGTGCCCCCCAATCTCGATGATATAAGCCGGGCCGCAGTGCAGACTGCTGAGAACGCCATGGCGGAGGCAGTGCGATCAGGCCCGGTTGCATGTTCAAAATCAGTAGAACGTTCAGACTCAGTCACGAGTTCAGACTCAGTCACGAGTTCAGACTCAGTCACGAGTTCAGGCTCAGTCATAAGTTCAGGCTCAGTCATAAGTTCAGGCTCAGACCCAGCCATATGGACATTTGCCATCCGGCCCCGGCGGTTTGGGGTTCCTTTTTCCAGCGGGGAGATCGGTCGGAGAGCAGGCGAGGCGGTTCGGCTGGCCACCGGTGCTGCTGTCAACCTCAATGATCCTCAACTGGAGATATTCATTGAGGCGAGGAGAGAGGGGGCCTACATCTTCACCGATGTGGTGCCGGGCCTGGGGGGATTGCCCCTGGGATCGCAGGGCAGGATGCTGGCATTGATTTCTGGGGGCATAGATTCTCCTGTTGCTGCCTGGATGATGATGAGGAGGGGCTGTCCAGTATCACTCCTTCACTTTGACTCCCGACCCTTTGCCGATTCCATAGATCAGTCCAAAAGATGTGCCGAGGTTCTGGCGGAGTGGAGCTGCGGCCGGAAGATCAACTTCATCACCATTCCCATTAAGAGGGGAATTGAGAAGATCCAGATGCATCATCCCCGCGCCACCTGCATCCTCTGCCGGCGTCTGATGTACCGGATAGCGGCCCAGGTTATGGAGAGGGAGAGGGCTCTGGGGCTGGTCACCGGCTATTCCCTGGGCCAGGTGGCAAGCCAGACTGCAGAGAACATCCTGGCAGAGCAGGCAGCAATAGGGGTTCCAGTCTATCATCCTCTGATAGCCATGGATAAGCTGGAGATAATCAATCTGGCCAGAAAGATCGGCACCTATGATGTGACTGCTGAGACGAAGCCCTGCACTGCCGTGCCCAGCAAGCCCATGACCCAGGCCAGGAGGGAGGAGATCCTGCAGGCGGAGGAGGAGCTGGACCTGGTGGGCATCGCCCGATCACTGGCCGCCGAAGCGACGGAGATCGGAATTGGGGATTGTGCATGAACTGGCATACCGGAATTGTTCAGCCTGCTATTCCATGCCGGGCATCCCCGGCCGCAGTGCGCTCATCAGATTGAATTGCTGACCTGGATTTAGCCCCGCTTTTTTTTCCTCGCTGGCAGAGGTCTCAGACCAAAACATAAATATTTGAAGAAGTTATGATAAGCTGCCGCAAAGACAGGAGAAGGTCTCGGAGCTGGAAGGGAGTGTCCAGGTTCTGCCGTCTGATTCTGATATATGGAGGTATGTTCTGTTGGAGGAGAAGAAGAGAAGGGAAAAGATGGAGAAGGGCAAGATGACTGTGCAGGAGGCGGGAAGAAAGGGAGGTATGAAGACCGCCGAGACCCATGGCAGAGAGTTTTACGAGAAGATCGGCCAAAAAGGCGGCCAGAAGGTAAAGGAGCTGATCGAAGAGGGAAAGAAGGCCCGGAGACGGGCAGAAGGAAGGTGAGGATCTGCATACGGCTCCCGGCTGGGAAGGAGGATGTCATGCTCTGCAGCTATGATGCACAATGCAGAAATGCCATGCTGCAGGCAATGCTGTGCAGTGCAGAAAGATCAGTTATATAGAGGCTTCTCCATTTGGCCGCCCATTCTCTCTTGTGCCAGAGCGTCCAGGTAATCCATCACCGCCAGAACAAATGTACAGTGAGACCACATCAAGGGAAGAACCGATCTGGGAGCGCCATCATACCCCACCTGCTCGGGCAAGAGGCCGGTAATTGCAGCATGGTCAGCACACCAGCAGATGAGCTCCAAGCCCCGGGACAGGTCTCCCATTGCGATATGCCACTGGGCCAGCCACAATGTGCATATGATCCAGCCATTCATATAGCCCTGATAGCTGTCGCCGGTATAGCGGGCCACCCCTCCCGAAGGGGTCAATAGCTCTCTTTCTATTGCCCGCATGCTGTTTGCCACCCGGCTGTCACCGGGAGGAAGAACTCCCATATACCAGACAGCAAATAATGATGAATCAAGGCTGGGATCGGAGGGAGAACGCCTGAACCGGCCCAGGCTCTCATCGTACAGCCCCGGTATTGCCCCTTTCACTACTGCTGCTGCTTCTGACCAATACACTGCCTCATCATCATTGCCCAGCAGCCTTGCCAGCCGGCATGCTCCATTCAATCCGGCATAAACTGAGCAGGCACTGTAGATGTTCACCCCCTTTCTCTCCTCCCAGAGGTCATAGCTGGGCCTGGGCAATCCCGTCTTCCAGTCCAGGGTGCTGGCAAGATAATCGGCTGCAGGAGCTATCAGGGAGGAGAAGTATCTCCCTGTCGTCCATACATCCCTGGAGATCAGCCAGTTCTGATAGAGGGCATAAAGGGGCAGGCCGGTCTCGTCGATCTGAATCATCGGCACTGGATGCCACGTGCTCCCGAAATCACCGGCAGGGGTATACTTATGAAGAAAGTATCCCCTATCAGTCAGGATCCTTGAGAGGAATCCATAGACCTCTGCGCTCAGGTTGTGGTATCTGATCCTATCCAGTGCCAGACATGCCCAGGCGGCATCACGAGGCCAGCAATAGGTATACAGGTCTGCTCCAAACTGTTTTATCTCCGAGTCGCAGGAGGCGATCACTGAACCGTTCACATCCATATGGGCCACAGTAGCCAGCAGGCTGCGATAAAAGACGCTTTTCACATTCTCTGGAAGCCGGCCCATCTCTTTGCATTCTGGAAGGAGCGATATGCGCTCGATGAAGGACCGCCAGAAGTTGAAGCTCTGCCGGCAGATGCTATCTTCTCCTGTATTCAAAATCCGCCTGTGAATGCGGATTGCACTGGCATAGCCCTTTGCTATGGCTATCCAAAAATCAACTCTCCTTGGCTGATGGGGCAGCAGCCCGGAGATCGTCCAGGCCAGTGTGGAGTCCACCGAGCCCTGAACAACCACGTTGCCGCTCAGAGCGCCATCCTCCTCCATATCCCTCCAGGTGCCCTGCAGCCCCTTCCATTCTGCAGTTCCAGTTGCAAACTGATCAAATACAGGACGGCTGCCGTGGATGAAGTATCGATCCCTCTTATAATGAACGAGTACATCTCCATCGATGACTGCAGTCTCCCCGATCTTATTCTCCAGGATCATATAGTTCTGATTGGAAAACAGCCTCAGATTCCGGGAAAGAGGTGAGAGGTTCTCGACCTTCACAGTCCGATAAAGGAATGGTATGGATGGATGCACAGCATCATAGATCAGAACCCTGATATCCAGATCGGCATTATGGAATGCTGTCTCCCCTATACTTGAAGCCCGAGAGGTATGCCCCTTGGGAGGCATCCTATCTGAATGCCGATCAGCAAAAAAGCTCTCTGGAAAGTCAGTCTTATAGTGCTGATCGATATCCCAATCCTCAAGCCAGCTGAATATCCGCCGATCCAGATCGTAGATCCCAGCCCGGATGGAGTTGCCATGATTCTCCAGGCCCACATAGGGAAAGTAGATATCCCTTATTGTGCCTCTCTCATCCTGGCAGATCAGCATCCGACCGTTGCCCATGATCAGCGGTCTCATCGGAGATCATCAGCCAGAAATCCGCTCTCTCTCAATAGAGCCACCACCTCGTCCCGGGAGAGGTCATACCAGTCTCTATAGGCCTCAGCCACAGCAAAATAGCTCCCTGTTCTGATATTCAGGCACACAATCCTGTCCACCTCCCCGGCCAGCAGATCGATGGTATGAAGGGAGGCTGTGGGAACAGCCACCACGATCTCCGCGGGCCCCTCTCTTCTGGCCTGGCGGATGGCAGCCATCATGGTATAACCGGAAGCCAGTCCGTCATCAGTCAGTATGAGCGTCCTTCCCCGCAGCTCCGCCGGTGGCCTGCCCCCCCGGAATAGGCGATCCCTGGTCTTGAGCTCCTCTCTTACTGATTCTGCCTGCCTTTCGATCTGCACATCGCTCAGGCCCAGCATCCTGACCATGGGGCGATTGAGGACTACATCCCCCTCCAGGCTTATTGCGCCAAATCCCGCCTCCGGATTGCCGGGGATGGGAAGCTTCCTGATGATGAGCAGATCAAATGGCAGATTCAGGTGGGCGGCTACTGCCAGACCGATGGGAATGCCTCCCGAGGGTATGGCAAGGACGACGGCATCCCTTCCCCTGAGGCTCTCCAGGGATCTGGCCAGAAGAACTCCCGCCTCATCTCGATCCCTGAAGACGCCAAGCCTGTTTCTGAGGGCCGGATCCTCAATTACAGTTGCCACCATGAGAGAATCACCGATATCTATATTCGCTGCGCCGGAATTTATATTAGATGCATACTTGCGGGGATTTGGCCCGGCAGGCGGCGCAGGTTCTATTCGCTGGCTCATCTGGCTGATCAGGATGCTGCTGGGCCATCAGATGATCCTGGACCGGGCCC
>Ga0302245_1002362_pt1 | contig 11080 bp, 8 predicted proteins | sample AAG_UR_Thr_MG_FD_193512 | JGI IMG/M metagenome (GOLD analysis project Ga0302245, IMG submission 193512) | Enriched activated sludge microbial communities from anaerobic digester in WTTP, New Holstein, Wisconsin, United States - AAG_UR_Thr | ecosystem: Engineered > Bioreactor > Anaerobic >... | reverse complement strand
TGACAGGCGTAGAAGCCAGGCCATCAAGGCTAAGCGGTGCGCGAAAAATTGTCTCTGTGATCTTCTCCTACACTAACAGAGAGACCGATGTCACGGAAAAATTCTTCGTCCGCGTGGATGTGAGCGAGGAGTTTCCATTCATGGTCACCAAGATGGTGCCATACTACGATAGGTGAATAAACTAAATGGAGGTGAAAAAATAAATGACGGCATGCAAATGCTTCTGGTATACAAGTCGTCGTACCGGCGGTTGTGAAGGACGACATATATGCAGCTGCGATTGGGGCTGGGCAGATTCCGAAGCTCTGTCATGGTTTTGGACTATCTGTGGCTACGTACAGGGGTACCAGCATATACAAGATAAACCATGGGTTGATTGTGCAGCCTGCTATTAGCCGTGAGAGTATTCTACACTCTCATTTTTTTAAATTACTCAATTTCATTTTTACCATAAATATATCGAAGCCGCCTGAGCCATACGAATCTGTGTCACCTAGCATAATATATTCATCATCGTCTGCCTCTTGGGCTAGAAAGGCCCCCGACGTGCCTGTTCTACCAAAAGTCCTGTTCCATTGCTCTATACCATTTTGGTCTGTCTTTATTACCCAGGCATCGCTTCCACCGGTACCATAGGACCTTGTCTCACCAGCGATGATATATCCACCATCTCTGGCCTGCTGAACTGACATGCCCCAATCAACATCCGAACCGCCGAAGGTTTTGTTCCATTCTTCATTACCCTTTGAATCGGTTTTTATTAACCAAATATCCTGATCATTAGCATCCTTTTGTCGTGTATCACCGATAACAATGTATCCACCATCTTTAGTTTCTTGAATTGACCGCGCACCATCCCATGACGACCCCCCAATTGTTTTATTCCATAGCTCTGTGCCAGATGGGTCTGTTTTTATGATCCAGACATAAGCTTTATCAATATCTTTTAGTTCAGTCCAACCTGCGATTACATATCCGCCATCTTTCGTTTGCTTGACTGATCTACCAGCATCATTGCCTGATTTACCGAAAGTCCTATCCCACATTTTAGTCCCATTTGAGTCTGTTTTTATTAGCCAGATATCAAAATCACCTGCATTATATGATTTTGTATCGCCTAAGAGAATATATCCATGATCACTTGTTTCTTGAATTGACCAGCATATGTCATCGCTAGGTTTACCAAAGGTTCTATCCCATTCTTTATCCCCTTTAGAGTTCGCCTTTATTAGCCAAATATCTTTGCCGCCAGCGCCGTAGGACTCTGTAAGGCCTGCGATTATATATCCACTATCGCTTGTTTCTTGGATTGAATAGCCAATATCATCTCTCGGTCCGCCAAAGGTCCTGTTCCAAAGTTCATTTCCTTTTGAGTCAGTCTTTATCAGCCAAATATCATCTTTTCCTGTTCCAAAAGAATCTGTCTTACCTACGATGATATATCCATAATCTTTTATCTCCTGAATGGCGAAGCCTGACTCATCACCTGGGCCACCGTACGTTTTGTTCCATTCCTCTTCAGGCTGAGCTGAAGCGCCTAAAGTATCAAGCATCAGCAATGCCAACCATAATATTACTACTTTTTTGATCAACTACCCACTCTCCTCGTACTGCTCTATGTAAGCTTCTAATGACATTATGTAATTTAAACTTTACTATTAATAAACGCACAGTAATTGCGGAAAGTTTACGGCATACTCATTAAGGCTAAAATCCCTATCGATGGAAGGTTAGAATGAAAATAGCCTTATTTAAGCCTTTGCTTTTTGTTCGGATTTTCCGAACAAAATGAGAGATTATGTATTTAAATATTTGCTTCTTGTTCGGATTATCCGGACAAATTCAATAGATTTATCTACTTATGAGTGGTATCAGTGGTTGTGCTTCCAAAAAGCACAGTTGAGCGAGTAAAGAGTGGGGAATCAATATGGAAGAAAAAGAAGCAAAAGATAAGCTGGCAAGCCTGACTGTGAACCCGGCACCTTGTCAGGAGAGCCAGGAAAACAAAGCCTCCTCTCAAGGAATGGCAAAGCGTAGCTGTGGATGCGGAGAAGGTGCGAAAGCCAAGGGCACAAATGCGCCCCAATACGTCTACGCCCTTGGAAAGATCGACCCTCGCTTTCGAAGCATGGCCGTGGAAAGAGAGTTTGCCCAGGCCACTGGCAGGGCGGAGACAACTGGGCTTACGGATCAACAGGCCTTCTACGCTGTTCTGTCAAAGGAGGAAAACCGGTACCTTGTGCGTGAGCTGTGTTGGACCCTGGCCATAGAAGGTGTGGCCGCCTATATCCTATTGCCCAAGGACCCATTGGATTTCGATCGTCTGGTGGAATCCGTCAAGCCTCAACAGGATAAAGCGGGCATGGATGTCGTGGTCGGATTAAAGGGACCAGTTGCTCCACCTGAGATGTGCAGCGGACTGCAAGTCCCGTTGGTCGGATTCGATCAGCTCTTCTCATTCAATAGAGATGCCTTCATCAAATCTATTCCGAGGCCTGAGTCGATTCCCGAGAAGCAGGAGGAGAAGTTCAGAACTGCAGCCAATGAGCTGTTCGACAGGATCCTGCAGATTGCGGACAATACTGGAGCCACTGACGAGCACAGGGCCATGAATTACCTGGCGGTCCGATATCCAGCAATCTATGCCAAGGCGGCAGAGGAGTTCGAGGACAACTTTTCCCTGACAGGCGTAGAAGCCAGGCCATCAAGGCTAAGCGGTGCGCGAAAAATTGTCTCTGTGATCTTCTCCTACACTAACAGAGAGACCGATGTCACGGAAAAATTCTTCGTCCGCGTGGATGTGAGCGAAGAGTTTCCATTCCTGGTCACCAAGATGGCGCCATACTACGATAGGTGAACAATTTGAAAGGAGGTGAAAAAAAATGGCACAATGTTGTGGTTGCTATATTGGAGTAGAAAATCCAATTGGACATACAATATGTACTACGCGGTCCAAATATGCATGGGATTGCGGTACTGCGTGTTCTCTGGCGGCACAATACAGGTATATAGATTGCCCATATAGCGGCTATGCACGGAATCACACATTCAGTGCACCGCCATCGTACTGTCCTTGACTGCTGTGCCTGTTAAAAAATCAAAAGGGACTCTGGAGCCTTCTTAAGTAGAAGGTTTCAGGATCTCGATATTTTTTATTAAATTAGCTTTATTAGCTCTTCAAAACCTCCAATAATATATCCACCATCCTTTGTTCTATAGATAGACGCGCCTAGGGACCCCGCGAAAGTTCGGTTCCATTGTTCATTTCCTGAGCCGTCTGTCTTTATGAGCCAAGTCTTCGATCGGCTAGGGATTGGGGCATCGGAATGCGTGGAACCTGTGACGATATAACCTCCGTCTTCAACAGTTGCTACAGAGAATCCATCATCCCATTCCGATCCGCCAAATGTTCTATTCCATTCTTCATTTCCATCGGAATCGGTTTTTATCAACCATAAGTCGAAGTCACCAGCACCATAAGATTTTGTTTTGCCTGCTATTATATATCCTCCATCGTCCGCTTGTTGGACTGATCTGCCTTCATCAATATCCGCTCCTCCGAAAGTTCTGTTCCATTGCTCAAAGCCTTTTGAATCGACTTTAATCAGCCAGACGTCACTTTCACCACCTCCATAGGATCTGGTAGAACCAACAATCACATATCCACCATCTTTTGAACTGTGAACCATGGAAAACGCAGCGTCAAGATTTATCCCGCCAAAAGTCTTGTTCCACATCTCATTGCCATTCAAATCAGTCTTTATCAGCCAGAAATCGCCTCTACCAGCACCGAACGAGTATGTCGTGCCGGCTACAATGTATCCCTCGTCTTCTGTCTGCTGGGCTGTGTTGCCCCAATCAAAGTCAGGTCCTCCAAAAGTTTTATCCCATACTTTATTCCCTTCGGAGTCAGTCTTTATCAGCCAAAGATCGAAATCCCCAGAGCCATGTGATCTTGTAGAACCCACAATAAAATAACCATCGCCTACATTCATAACAGAACGGCCAATATCATCTCCTGTCCCGCCATAAGTGCGATTCCATTCTTCAAAACCTTTGGAATCGGTTTTTGTTAGCCAGACATCATTCTGGCCCATGCCAAATGAGTCCGTCCAGCCTGCAATGATATACCCGCCATCTTCGGCCTCTATGACTGAGTTTCCAACATCCGATCCAGAACCGCCGAACGTTTTGTTCCATTCCTCTTCAGGCTGAGCTGAAGCGCCTAAAGTATCAAGCATCAGCAATACCAACCATAATATTACTACTTTTTTGATCAACTACCCACTCTCCTCGTACTGCTCTATGTAAGCTTCTAATGACATTATGTAATTTAAACTTTACTATTAGTAATAGCACAGCAATTGTGGAAAGTCTACGGCATACTCATTAAGGCTAAAAATTCCTATCGTTGGCAGGTTAGAAAGGAAACAGCCTTATTTAAGCCTTTGCATTTTGCCCGGATTTTCCGAACAAATTGAGATATTATATATTTAAATATTTGCTTTTTGTTCGGGAAACCCGGAAAAAATCAATAGATTTATCTAGTTGTGAGTAGTATCAGTGGTTGTGCTTCCAAAAGGCACAGTTGAGCGAGTAAAGAGTGGGGAATTGATATGGAAGAAAAAGAAGCAAAGGATGAGCTGGCAAGCCTGCCTGTGAACCAGGCACCTTGCCAGGAGAGCCAAGAAAACAAAGCCTCCTCTCAAGGAATGGCAAAGCGTAGCTGTGGATGCGGAGAAGGTGCGAAATCCAAAGCGCCTCAATATGTTTATTCTCTGGGACGCATCGAGCCGCGCTTTCCGAACATGTCTGCTGAGCGGGAGTTTGCTCAGGCTATGGGAAGAGCAGAGACCGCAGGAATGACAGATCCACAAGCATTCTACTTTGTTCTGTCAAAGAAGGAGAACCGGTACCTTGTACGTGAGCTATGCTGGGTTCTGACCATCGAAAGTGTGGCAGCATGCATTCTGCTGCCGAAAGATCCTCTGGATTTGGATCTGCTAGTAGAATCCGTACGGCCCATGTCCGCTAAAGCGGATATAGATGTAGTAATCGGCCTAATGGGACCAGTTGCTCCGCCTGAAATGTGCAGCGGACTGCAAGTCCCGTTGGTCGGATTCGATCAGCTCTTCTCATTCAATAGAGATGCCTTCATCAAATCTATTCCGAGGCCTGAGTCGATTCCCGAGAAGCAGGAGGAGAAGTTCAGAACTGCAGCCAATGAGCTGTTCGACAGGATCCTGCAGATTGCGGACAATACTGGAGCCACTGACGAGCACAGGGCCATGAATTACCTGGCGGTCCGATATCCAGCAATCTATGCCAAGGCGGCAGAGGAGTTCGAGGACAACTTTTCCCTGACAGGCGTAGAAGCCAGGCCATCAAGGCTAAGCGGTGCGCGAAAAATTGTCTCTGTGATCTTCTCCTACACTAACAGAGAGACCGATGTCACGGAAAAATTCTTCGTCCGCGTGGATGTGAGCGAAGAGTTTCCATTCCTGGTCACCAAGATGGCGCCATACTACGATAGGTGAACAATTTGAAAGGAGGTGAAAAAAAATGGCACAATGTTGTGGTTGCTATATTGGAGTAGAAAATCCAATTGGACATACAATATGTACTACGCGGTCCAAATATGCATGGGATTGCGGTACTGCGTGTTCTCTGGCGGCACAATACAGGTATATAGATTGCCCATATAGCGGCTATGCACGGAATCACACATTCAGTGCACCGCCATCGTACTGTCCTTGACTGCTGTGCCTGTTAAAAAATCAAAAGGGACTCTGGAGCCTTCTTAAGTAGAAGGTTTCAGGATCTCGATATTTTTTATTAAATTAGCTTTATTAGCTCTTCAAAACCTCCAATAATATATCCACCATCCTTTGTTCTATAGATAGACGCGCCTAGGGACCCCGCGAAAGTTCGGTTCCATTGTTCATTTCCTGAGCCGTCTGTCTTTATGAGCCAAGTCTTCGATCGGCTAGGGATTGGGGCATCGGAATGCGTGGAACCTGTGACGATATAACCTCCGTCTTCAACAGTTGCTACAGAGAATCCATCATCCCATTCCGATCCGCCAAATGTTCTATTCCATTCTTCATTTCCATCGGAATCGGTTTTTATCAACCATAAGTCGAAGTCACCAGCACCATAAGATTTTGTTTTGCCTGCTATTATATATCCTCCATCGTCCGCTTGTTGGACTGATCTGCCTTCATCAATATCCGCTCCTCCGAAAGTTCTGTTCCATTGCTCAAAGCCTTTTGAATCGACTTTAATCAGCCAGACGTCACTTTCACCACCTCCATAGGATCTGGTAGAACCAACAATCACATATCCACCATCTTTTGAACTGTGAACCATGGAAAACGCAGCGTCAAGATTTATCCCGCCAAAAGTCTTGTTCCACATCTCATTGCCATTCAAATCAGTCTTTATCAGCCAGAAATCGCCTCTACCAGCACCGAACGAGTATGTCGTGCCGGCTACAATGTATCCCTCGTCTTCTGTCTGCTGGGCTGTGTTGCCCCAATCAAAGTCAGGTCCTCCAAAAGTTTTATCCCATACTTTATTCCCTTCGGAGTCAGTCTTTATCAGCCAAAGATCGAAATCCCCAGAGCCATGTGATCTTGTAGAACCCACAATAAAATAACCATCGCCTACATTCATAACAGAACGGCCAATATCATCTCCTGTCCCGCCATAAGTGCGATTCCATTCTTCAAAACCTTTGGAATCGGTTTTTGTTAGCCAGACATCATTCTGGCCCATGCCAAATGAGTCCGTCCAGCCTGCAATGATATACCCGCCATCTTCGGCCTCTATGACTGAGTTTCCAACATCCGATCCAGAACCGCCGAACGTTTTGTTCCATTCCTCTTCAGGCTGAGCTGAAGCGCCTAAAGTATCAAGCATCAGCAATACCAACCATAATATTACTACTTTTTTGATCAACTACCCACTCTCCTCGTACTGCTCTATGTAAGCTTCTAATGACATTATGTAATTTAAACTTTACTATTAGTAATAGCACAGCAATTGTGGAAAGTCTACGGCATACTCATTAAGGCTAAAAATTCCTATCGTTGGCAGGTTAGAAAGGAAACAGCCTTATTTAAGCCTTTGCATTTTGCCCGGATTTTCCGAACAAATTGGTCAATAAAATATTTAAATATTTGCTTCTTGTTCGGAAAATCCGAACAATTTCCATAGATTTATCTAGTTATAAGTAGTATCAGTGGTTGTGCTTCCAAAGAAGCACTTGAAAAGAATACGAGGTGAAAAAATGAGAAAGATTGGAATAAACATGTTTGGAGAGGAAACGAACTTCGGAGATAGGCTGGAAAAGACGTGCCCAATAGGGGAAAACATTCCAAAATTTGTGCCAAGAACGGCGCCTCTAATGGGCGAAGTAGTACCTGTATCTGGATCAAGAATGGCCGCACCTTTCGCAGGAAGAACCTATGGAATAGGTCCTAGAACACCCATGACAACTGCAAGACCTACAGGAATTAGCCCAATGGGGACGACGCAGATATGCGAAGATTATCTTTCCACTGCACAGTACTATTTAGACCTGTATTACTCAACAGGAAATCAGTATTACCTGTGTCAGCACTATCTTTGGATGGCACGGTACGAATATTGTATGTGGGACTACACTGGGATACAGCAATACTATGATGCCTACTTATGGTATATAAACCAGTATTGGAACTGTTAATCTTAAGTGCATATGATATGTGCTTAAAAGTAAACTAATATAGGCCATTTAGCGGTAACGTAAAATCTATGGTCAAGATTGTTAACTAACTTTCTTGACCTTTCATTTATTAAAAATGACGGCATATGTCGCTTGCCCCAACAATCTGTTCAGCTAACATGATCCACCTCTTTCTCAACGATTCTATGCCCATCGATTATCGTAATATATTCATTAACCAGCCGTTCGCTCATCTCAAGTGTTCGCGCGATTTCGATTGGCTTCATCCTTCCATATAACATTTTAACTTTCTTAAAAGCCTTGATATATCGATCACATGCCTCCTCTGTATGCTGTGTCGATCGTGCGATATCAGGCGTCGGGATACCCTGGAGGAACTTAGTGATAATCACTTTCTTGTGAGTCATAGATGGTCCGATATCGTGAACCGTTCCTCGATATGGCAATATGACTTCCTGCTCAGTCTGGTAAGCTTTGATATCCTTACCAATAGTGCTGGCACTGACTCCGATCAATTCAGCTACATCTGCTTGAGTCAGAACACCATTCTGAGCATATGCCTCTCTCAGCATCCTGGCAACCCGATATCTTCTAACCTCTTGATGAGAGAAGCCATTGACTCTCATCTGCTTATCTTCCTCATGTGTAATGGAAAGGATGGTCGGGACAACTCTCATTTTATCAAGAGTCTTGCCTGGACCTGGCTTTTCATCAACATGAACTGCGAACCAGAGAGTTTGACCTATCTCAAGATTCCAGGGATCTCGCGAGTACTGCTGAAAGATCTTAATCAGATCTTCGATGAGCATGTTCTGGACACGATCGCCGCCGACAAATGCATATTGCTCTTCCAGGAGGTGCTTTATTGCACCATGAATCCCTTTACCTTGAGGCGTGAATGTGGATTTCATAGTCTGACTCCCAGACCCCCTTTTTTCGAATCGAGCTTTTCGATAGATGTAGAAGTTATCTGAGCGAGTCGATCTGAGCCGATCTCTTTGTAGGTGTTATATAGCTCGATATATTCAGTGACGACTTTCTCAGATGAATTGGTTAGCTCACGGATTTGAATGACTGAATATCCCTGATCCGATAGAAGAACCACCTTTGAGAAACCGCTGATATACCGTTTGATGGACTCGCCGGTATGCCGGGTCCTCTGTTCGATCTCAGTGTATTCGTATCCCTTGAGATAAAGCTCAATAATCTTGGTCTTATGAGATACAGTCGGTCCGATATCTTGGATCTCGCCACGGGTTGGAACAACGATACCCTGCTGTCGCATCTCTTGCATATCTCTTTGAATTGTCCGGACACAGGTTGTGAGGAGCAAAGCAAGATCTTCCTGGATAAGAAGACCGCCCTGATCATAGGCCTCATTCGCAAATCTGAGGAGCTTATGCTTGCGCAGGCCTGGAACACCCTTTTCTTTCAGGACTTTTGCATCATCAGGATGGGAGATTGTGAGGGTAACTGGCACAAGTCGAAGCTGATCTAATGACTTTCCCGGCCCTTCTTTAGCACTCACGGCATGGTATACGATCTGGAAGTCTTCCCGGAGATTGCCGTAGCTGTTCTCGATATGCTCGTGCATAAGCTGCACGAGCGATCGAGCCAGAGCCTGTGGGAAGCCATGATCTACTTTGAGGTTATTAAAGAGTTCTTGTTCGTTGGTCTTCTTCCAGGCGCTGATCAGTGATTTGGTATCCGTTCCAGCTGCAGGCATTATTACACCCAATATTCCGTATGGGGACGGTAATGTTAAATCCTGCGGCATATGACGGAGATGTAAATAAATAGGCTTTGTTCATGAGATATTATCTTCAAGCCCTATGTGATTATTCATGCCTATTCCGTCCCGTTTTACATCGATAAGATTATAAGATAAATTGTTATGTTCTATGTTATTACTAGCTTTAGCATCAATACCAATACTGTTATTAATCAATGTGTTTTGCATGATAGTACTATTTGACCCAAAAAGGCTGATGCCGATATAAGAATCTGTGATTAAGTTATTGGTAATTTTATTCCTATTAGAGTATATGTTAACTCCTATGGTTTCACTCTTTATGAAGCTCTGGTTTAGTGTAGTATTGTCACTGCCGTAACCTATTGTTATGCCCTTTCTCGAGTTAGGCAAACTTACGTTTTCTATGATACAATTCTCAGATAACGATAACAGGATTCCATGGCCGACCTCATTGACCTTTGAATTCTCTATTACAGAATTATTAGATCTTAGTAAAAATATTCCAAGGGACTCAGTCTGGTTTAACTCGGCCTTGGTACAATTGGCAAGCCATATATATCCTGCCTTAAGGTTCTTAATCTTTAGACCATGTTCATTTTTGTAATAATATATATTTAATCCATTTACTGTGCTATTTTTTATCTCTAAGGGGTATCTATCTAAACCAAATATTAGGTTAATCTTCGGTTCAATGAGATTGACGCCCGTAAAGCTAACATTGGAGGGCGAGAAGATATCCAGACTACTATTCAATAGAGTAACATTAGAGAAGGTGAAGTTTATTGGATGCTCCATTATAATGGGTCCATTTTCTAAATAACAATCCTTTATAATAAAATTAGTCGCCTCGAAAAAAGCTAAACCACCATTATTTATCTTGCATCCTTCAATTAGGCAATCTTGTGATTTTAAATTTGATAAACCCAACGATCTAGATTCGTTACTTACCGTAATAGGTGCAGGAGACCTTTTAATTTGGCACGTTTCTACATTTTCTAAAAATATCTCACTGCCATTTAGTCTACAATCGTTAATTTGTATATTTTCAGCATTCTTAATATAAACTCCCTTTGAAAACCTACGATTATATTTTCCATTTGGGTTTTCTATAGTACAATTTTTTATCAATATATGTGCATTTGTATTGCTAATTACAATACCGTTTCCTGTATGGTTTATAATAACTATGTCCTTGATAATATACGGATCTTCGACAGTGCCGCTTCCTTCGTACTTTGTCAAATCGGCATTGCTTGAGATATTTATGTACTCGCTAGCTGATGGAACGGCCATATGGTCAATTTTAAATTCCGAGATTTCAATTCCCATTACGAGCCCTATAGTGGCGAATAGGCTGATAAGTAATCCTATCTTCTTAATCAAATTACCCACTCTCCTCGTACTGCTCTATGTAAGCTTCTAATGACATTATGTAATTTAAACTTTACTATTAGTAATAGGAGAGCTTCGATTTAGCCTAAGATTATATGAATTTAAATTCTCACGTTAATATTTTCAATCTTTACGGTCCATTTCCTTCATGATTTTGCCCCAGCTTGTCTGTTCGATCGTGAATCATCTTATTTCCCTCCATTTTT
>Ga0302245_1002355_pt1 | contig 11097 bp, 8 predicted proteins | sample AAG_UR_Thr_MG_FD_193512 | JGI IMG/M metagenome (GOLD analysis project Ga0302245, IMG submission 193512) | Enriched activated sludge microbial communities from anaerobic digester in WTTP, New Holstein, Wisconsin, United States - AAG_UR_Thr | ecosystem: Engineered > Bioreactor > Anaerobic >... | reverse complement strand
ACTAAACTTATTAGCAAAAGCATATACATCTAAAATATGTTGGTCAAGTGCATTGATAACTTCATAATTACCCAATAACCCTTCTTTTTTAGATTTGCCATTTACATCAATAATAGTTCTACCAGTTAAATCAAGCATAGAGTTTAAGTGCATAGCATTTTCTACTAATACTTTATCAATAGTTTTTACATTTACTTTGCTATCTAAACTTATACTATTAACTTGACTAACCCTTGTTGCATCTACTAATTGATTAAATGATGCCACAAACTCAACAATAGTGCTTTCTGCTCCATCTCTAAAATCTAACTTTAACCCATAATCAATTAAGTTAAATAAAGGATTAAGACTATCATTATATCTATCATTTCTAATTGTTTTAGTTCTCAAATCCTCGTGGAAGTTTCTAAAATACTGTAAACCTTTTGGATTATTAGGATCAAGCATATTAGTATCACAGCCAACAAAAGTATCATCAACATAAGTTAAAGTTTCTAAAACAGTTTTTTCAATAGCATCAACAAATCTATTTTTATCAATAAACCCTTTTAGATTAGCGTTTTCTTTTAACTCTATCATTGTAGTTTGCAAAACACTACGAGCAAAATGATTATGCAGTTCAAATCTATTTTCATTTTGCATAATAATTTCATTGTGATTTATAAGTAGTTTATTTATAGTTTCATAGATTTTTTTATTATCTACCTCACTTTTTTTGATATTTCTAATAAAATCATTTCTTGTTTTATCATTATCTAAATAAATATCTTTATCAAAGTTAGTAATTATATTATTATGATGCACTTTAAGATTACTCAACTCTTGCGTGAAGTCTATTGTATCTTTTGAAATATCCCTTTCAATGTTAGTTTTTGTATTTTGTGATACTATGTCTTGCATAGTAATAGCATCTTGCTCTACTTTAAGACTTTTCATAATAACATTAGATGAAATAGTGGTATTTGTTTTGCCATCTTTTAACTCGTTTATTGCATACTCTACCCAATTATGAAAACTATTACCTAATGTTTTAGCGTTTTTTCTATCAAACTCGCCTAATATAATGTTTTCTTTTACCTCAATATCAAAACCTAAACGATTATAATAATCTGATGCATAATAGATAAATGGACTAACATTTTTAACCCCACGCTTGTCTAAAAACTCTTTATAATTAGTTTTGTTTTTGTCATTTACATTGTCAAAGAAATGTTTTATAGCCATTGCTCTATCATCTACAAAAAAACCACCTAAACCATTTTCATAGACAAAGAAACCACCTTTATTAGCAACAAGTTGGAAATCTACACTATATTCAACTGCAAAACTTGGTGCATACAATGGATCTGCTATAATTTGATTTAACGCCATTAAGTCCCTATATATTTTAACATTTTGCATTGGGTTCATTAAACTATATAAAGGTGCTAAATCTTGTTGGATATTGGCATCACTACTTAAAGCATTTTTAGGCATTTGATGGAATAATTTTTCATTTTTAGTAAATACTTGTGCGATTTTTTCTTTGACTTTTGGTGTAATTAAGTTTTTTATTTTAGGATTATTATACATTAAGTTCCATACATAAGCATATTTAGTGCCTGTGATTTCCTTATAACTTTTAATATCCCACTCATTACCATACTTAACAATACTATCAATAATAGCATCTATATTGTTTTCAATACCATTTTTAGTATCAAAAAGATTAAAGAACTCTACCAATTCATTTTTAGCAATATCAGTATAAGTAGTAGAGTTAAATAAAAACTCATTAGTCAAAGCATCATAATCAAAAGCATCTTGCTTTTCAACTTGTTTTGTTTCTTTTATTTCTTGCTTTGGCTCGTCTAATATAACCTCTTCTACCTCAACTACTAACTCATTATGCACCTCATCTAATTTAGCATCTACTACATTATCAATATCTGGATTTACAAAGCCTGTATTTTCTTTTTCTACCTCAAATACCTCACCACCTACATTGATAAATGTTGTTTGTTGTCTGCCTTTTAAGACTGCATCTATTAAACTACCTTTTCTTAATTTATTTGCTTGTTTGCCATATCTTGTTAGTAGTTTTTTAAGTTTATTTACCTCATTATTTATCTCTGGCATTGACTTAACAATACTATCTAAATCATTAACTAAATCAGGCGAAATCTTAAAAAGTTCAGTCATTAAATTACTATCACTTGCTAAACGACCAACTATATGTGCTACCTGTTCTTCAACTATTAAATTATCTATTTGAATATCTACAACTTGTTTACTTGCATCATCTAACTTATCATAATTATATTGCTTTCTATAATCATTTCTATATGCTTCTTCGTGTGTTTCATTAAACACTACTACGCCTTTATCATTAAGTTTAGTTATTAGATTTTCATTTAACGCTATTTTTTTAATTTTGTTATATGCTTTTTCATCTAATTTATGTCTGATCTTATGTAAAGTTTCATGGGCTAATACTTGTGCTTGCAGGTCTTTACCTTTTAAGTCTATATCTAAATAAGTAAACCCACTTTCTCTATCATACCCACCTTGCATATTGCTGTCAGTATGAATAAATGCTACATTATTTACTTTATCTAATATATCTAATGCTAAATCATTGCCTTGTAATTCTTGATATGTAGCAAACTTGATATTATGGTTATGCACTATGCCCGGTGTTCTATTTTTGCTTATCGCATACTCATCATTTAATCTTTTAGCATTTTGATAGCCTTGATAAAAACCTTCCATATCATTTAGTATTAAATTAGCATAATTAGTCTTTTGAAATTGTTTAGTATCATAATTATACTCAACCATCAAACTTGCAATAGGGTCAATATCTATTTGTGAAATATACTCTTGAATAGTAGCATCATCTTGCATATAGATTTTAGCATTATATCTATCAACAAGTTCATTTACATTAGCATCTAATAGACTTGTTGCTTTATCTGGTGTTAATCTACCTTCAAAAGTTTTCTCTAATGCATTATATAGTTTTTGTGTCTTGCTATGTAAAGGGTTATACTCAAAAGCAATTTGTCCACCACCTAATGCACCACCTAATACAAAACCAGTTAAAAAACTTTCCCCAGCTCTTGCCCAAAAATTACTATTATCTATTTCGCCAGTTATAATGCTTTCTAAACCACCACTAAATAATTCAGCACCAAACTCTTCGGCACCCTCTGCAACAGCCGACATAAACCATTTTACGCCCACATTTTTAGTCCAATTTGGCAGTTTTATCAAACCAGATGGCATTACACCACCAATGCTTTCTAAACCACTTTCTATTGTAGCACTTGCCAAGCCATATTCCATTGCATCGTATATACTTGCACCACGAGTTAATGCTTCATTGAAACTATTACCAAAATTAGATGCCCAAAACGCAGTAGATGTAATTTCAGTTGGCACACCTAAAAAACTTGCTACGATATTTGGTGCCATTCTACCTACTTGAAAAGATAACTTATTGATATTTCTTGCAACCCAAGTTTCATCATTGATTAAATAACTATTCTCAAAAGTATTAGCAAGTCCTTCATCAATAGAGTTAATAACATCATTTTGCCATTTTGCGAAGTCTTTTCGCCATTGCCAAGTTCTATTATCTATATTTTCTTTTGCCTTATCTGCATCTTGAAAACCATATAATTGCCAATTCTCTTGATTTTGTGGTTTGAATTTAGTTTCAATGCTTCCTATATTATCATCATATAAGATTTGATTTAAGCCAGTTTGCACACTTTTTCTTATATCCTTGCCCCATTGCTCTGCACCTTCTATACCAACAAGGTCGCCAAAACCAGCAACACCACTCATTAGTCCAGAATATGCTTGTGATAATGGCTCAACAAAAGTATAACCTAAATCTCGTCCAAACTCTTTTGCCCAACCAATAAAATCATCACCAAATCTACCTTCAAATCTAAATATCTCAACTATATTTTGTAAAGTAGAAAAAACAAGATTAAGTCCACCACTAACAAGTCCAGTAAAGAAATTTCCAACACCTTTTAGTAAATGATATCCTCCCAAAGTGCCAATAGAAAACACAGTTCCCCACGCTTCACGCTTTGCTTGTTCTTTTTCTTGTTTTTCTTTGAACTCTAACATTTGATTATAGAATTGTTTTGATAACTCAAAGTTTTTTAATCTATAATCATCAAGTAAAGCACTCACTTGTTGTTGTCCTTGCTCACTTAACGCCTTAAAATTAGGATCGTTCTTAAATTGTGTTAAATATGCTTCATAAGTCATAAAACACTCCTTCTATTTTTTATTTAAGTCAAAAACATAACCATTATAAACTGCTAAAAACTTGTTATCATATTTCAATACAGCAACTTGTGTATTCTTACCACTGCTATTTTTTACATAATTATTTAAGGCATCAACGCTACCATTAAAATATCTATCTGCAAGTGCTTGTTTAGTAGTCTTTTTGTTAAATGTGCTACTTTGTTTTAATGATGTTGCAACATACTCCCCAGCAGTAGCACCATCACCAATTTTAATTACACCCTCACGCAAATTAAGTGCTTGTATTTGTTCATCATTATAAAGTTTCTCTATCTTTGCTCTTTCTTGTATTTTTTGTGGTATTTTATCCAAATCTTTTTTATTTAAGCCCTCTAAACTATTATATAAAACTTTATTACCAAATACTGCATCTTGATTAGGAATAAATGTTGTTGTAATCTCTTGCCTAAATTCATCATTTTCTTTATCATAGTATATTGTATCAATTTTAGTATTGCCACTTGTATCTTGATATGGATTGCTAAATGCTGTAACTTGTTTGCCATCAGCATTTAAGACTGTATCGTTTACTTGTGCATAAATAGGGTCACCTATACCGAAATTTTTAACCTCATACGCCATAACAAGTGGGATAAAATCGCCAACACTATTTTGATAATACCAATGCCCACTATAAGCAAATAAGTTCTTGCCTATTGTTTTTTGATAATTTGATAAATCTTTATAATGCTGACTATCTACATCAACTACATCATTACTCTCAACTAATATATCGCCATTAGTATTTATAAATTGTAAACCATTTTCTTTGAATTGATCCGAATTAGCATACATAGTTATATCGCCAGTAAAATTGCCACTTAACTCAAAATCTAATTTACTTGCTTGATTATAATACCCTTTTAAGTATTCTTTTTGCTCTAAATTGATATTACCTTTCAAATGTTCTGCATCTATATAATTATCCCAATCCTCTTGTGTCTTATACTCTTTTGTATTTGCCATAATTCTACTTGCATTATTTGAGTATTGAGTTTGTAAAGCATCAATATAAACATTTAAGTATTCATCACCTAACAACGCTCTATTCTTTTTGATTTCTGCTATCGGGTCTTTTATATTACCAGTTGCAAGTTTTACCAAGAAATCATCTCTTTGTTGTTGTAATTTTGCACTATTAAACGCTAATTGATATTGCTGTGCTTTTTGAGTGCCAATTAAACCTTTATCTCTGATATATTTATTTAACTCACTTTGACTTGTCATTTGGCTAATTTCAATAATAGCATTTTGATTTTCAATATCATTTTTAGTTGAATAGTATTGAGTTAAACCATCAATAGTAAGCCATCCTTTTGCGAAACCATCTTGAATATATGCTTCTTCGGTAGTTCCTAATGGTATTGTGCCACTTGTGATATTTTTAGTAAACTCTAATTTTGCTTGATTTTCTCTATTAGCATTATCTGCCTCTTTTAGTAAAATCTTTTGTGCATCGTTTAAGTTATATTTTCTTATTACCTCATTATAAGTTTTGCCATTTTTTAGTTCATCAAGAGCATTATAAGTAACTATATCATTTTGGTCTTGAAAATGTTTTTGCAATGTTTCAAAGTTAATATAATCTTTATCAAAACCATACATATATGCATCAGTTAAAGATATACCTTCTGGCAAATCGCCTGTTAATATACTTTTTACCCAATCTTTACCTTCTTGCATTTTTACTTTTTGATTAGCACTATCTATTAAAGTCCAATACTGCTCTCTTGATATTTTATCTCTATTAGCATCAATATAATCATAAATAGATAAACCATCAGTATTATTGTTTTGGATATTATATAACATTTCTCTTGCATAGTCATCTTGTTTATATGCTAACTGTTCTTGCTCTATCGCCCAGTTAGTCATAAATAGGTCGGTTTCATAACCACGCTTTAACTCACTATATTCTAAATCATAGTTTTGTTTCAAGGTATCATAGTGCCTGTCAATATCAAACCTATTCTTTTGATATGAGCCATATAGGTCAAGAAGTTCGCCACTTACATCCCCAATACCAGTATTAGAAGCGTATTCGCCTAAATACTTTTTAGATAACTCACGAGTATAGTAAGCATCTTCAATAGACTTTTGTTTTGCTTCATCTAAACTTGCTATCTTTTTTTCATAATCATTAAAAACATTTTGTAAGCCAGTTTCATACAAGTATTTTCTTGCTTGTAAGTTAGAGCCATAGATATTTGTTAAATTATCTTTTTTATCAGCCATCTGCTTTTACCTCCTCGTGTGTATTTATAAGAGGATTATCTATACTTTCCTCTTGTTTATTTTTTAATCCCCCCACATCGCCAAAAATAGCGCGTGTTCTTGTGCCATCTTTCAATTCTACTTGCTTATACTTGCCAATAAAATCTTCCTTGATATTAAAGAACTCATTTAATAAATCGGCTTTTGCTATATATCTTTGTCTTAATGTATTGTTAGCATAATCGTTTCCTAATACATTTGCTGTTATAAAACTCATAAATACTACAAAGCCATAAGTAATACCTAATACCCACTCGCCTAATACAAAACCAAATATCACTGTTAAACCAGATAAGAAACTTGATGTAATCTTTTGAACTACATTTCGAATAAAGAACTTTCTCTTACTTTCTTCTGGTGCTGTTGGTAGTAAACTAACTGTATAACCCCTTATTCTTCCTTCTTGAAGTAAATCGCTTGGTGTAATCCTTTTGACCTTTATTTTCCTTATTTTATCAAGTTTTTTCTTTTGCCAGTCTGCTAACTTATCATAATCAAACTCTTTGCTATTATAATACGAATAACTTATATCAGCACTTTCTACAATAGACCGTTTTTTACTTTCGTATGCTTGTTGATTTTTATATCTACAAAAGTCGCCCAAGTATTGTGTATAATCTGCTACTCTTTCCTTTGACTTTTGATAAGTTGCCAAAGTTTTAATGAATTTAGTTGAGTTCATTGTTGAGTTAATTGATGTTGTATAGTTTGTTTGACTTACCGTCACTGATACTACAATAGTTATTGCTGTTAAAATATAAAATGTTGCTGATTTTAATACATAATCAATACCACCATCGTAAGCAAAATACCACTCCTCTATCTCGCCTAACTCATTTTTTTCTTTAATAACAAAATAGTATTCTTCGCCTTTATAATAAATTAAATCTACTTTTTCTTCTGGGAAAAGTTCAGTAGGATGTTGGCTTCGCCACTCCTCAATTAAATGTGCGTTTATTTTATTAGGTGCTTTTATTTCTTTTGTCGGCTCTAAACTTGATACAATAAATACTAATGCTATACCAACAAAAGCAATAATAACACCTAAAAATGTAGAGATAAAAGTCTTAAACCCATCCCATTTATCATATACACTGGTCATTTTATCAGCATATTGTCTTTCTTTATCATTATACGCTTCCATCTAACTCATCTCTAACTTTCTTTCTTACTTTTTCTTTTCTAATCTCTTGTGCTATTTCGTGGTCATCTTCTGCCCTTTCTCTTGCTCTATTTGAAAGTGGCGTGAATATAACCTCATCAAAAAACGCACCTACAAAAGCACCTACTAACGCACATAAAGTTGCTTCTATTACTGAATATACAAGCCATAAAATAATCGTTGTGATTAAAATAGGTAGCATTACCTTGCCTTTTAATTGCTCTTTATTCTTCTTCCAAAATACCCAAACAAAAACTAATATCGCAATAAGTAAAGGAAATGCTATCGCTAAATTGACCTTTACTGTGTCTGGATTAACTACAATAAAATGTTCTAAATCGTTCTTAAAGTTTTGCCAATCAATTAAACTTTCATAAACTATAAAACCAGATAAGGTTGTTAGACCTATACCTGTTGTTCCTAACGCACGATATACCTTACTTCGTAGTTTATAGTTCTTTGGCTTTTTCTCTTTCTGCTTCTTCATAATTTTCCACCTTTAATGTTTGCCCAATAATCGCAAGTAAGTTTTCTTTGCCAATAACTTTTTCTTGTTCTAATAACGCTACCTTAAATGCGTCTAAATCAGTAGAAATAAGTTCTGGGTATTTTTGTAAGTCTTGCTTTTCCATATTGACTTTATCAACTACGATTTTAGCAATACCATTTCTAATTAAGTCTGGATTTTTACCAACTAAAATACTTACTAAATCAAGCATTACCATAAATGCTTTTTGATTTTGATTTTGCATTTGTTCTACACTTGCTATTCTTTCATCAAAGCCATCAACTTTTGTTTCAATTTTTTCCAAAGAATAATCAACTCTAACAATAGTTTTGTCAATTTTTTCAGTCGCATAATCTAAAACATTATCAACTTTAATTGTGATTTCTTTTGTAATTTTATCTTCTGATGATACAACTTGTTCTTTGAAAGTGATGATTTGATTTTTCATTTTCGCAATGTTAATTAGTAAAACATTAAGCGTTAAAACTATCTGTGGTATATTAGCAATAATGTTTTCCAAAATGCTTTTACCAAAATTACTCCAATCCATAAACAATATACTCCTTTCCTTTTTGCTTATTATATTTTGCTATTAGTTTTTTCAATTTCTTTTCTTGTTTGATTTTTGCCCTTAACTCTCTTTTTATCTTTCGTTTTTCTCTTGCAAGTCTTGATTTCTCTTTTTCTTTTCTAATTTCATCTTTCCAATAAGCTTTGATTTCTTTCCAACCCATAGACTTTTTATCTCTAAAAACATATCTTTGTAGGACAAGTGCTGTTGAAACAATTAAAAGCCACATTGGCGTAAAAGGACCAGTCCAAAACAAAATAACAGTTGTGCCAGTTGAATATAGCCAAGCATTACCAAAGATAATACCTATTACAACAAAAGCAATAGCCCAACCGACATAAAGACTAAATGAGATTATAAACGAAACAATACCTTTCCAGGATGTAAAAAACCTTTTAATAAACTGCCATATTCCTTTGAAAAAAGTTATTAAATAACTTATTAGCCACCTAATCATAAAGCATTATTCCTCTTGTTCTGGTTCTGGCTTGTTCTGGTTCTGGTATTTGCTGGTAGTTTTCTATCGTATCGTTAGGTGCTACATAGATAACACTTCCTAAAATAAAATCTGGTGTATCTTTTCTAACCCATACAAAACCCTCTTGTGCTGTATATTTAGTTGCGATTATATCTTTCATTTTCTTTCCTCTTTATTTTTGGTACTGATTTACAATCATAGATGTTGTAGCATTGAGACCAGTGAATTGCTACTAATATTAATAATTGTTTTTTCATAATTACGCTTCAAACAAAACATCAACTTTGCCATTTGCACTCAAAGATATATTTTCCTTAGCATAACCATATCTGCCAGCGAGACCAGATAATAAATTATTGGCTTTATATGCCAAAGGTGTGCCATATAACACTCCATAAGCAGTTATATATGGTGATGAGTCATGTGCAACTGCAAGTCTTGTTCCGTTATGATTAAATGCACAACCACGACCGGTGCTTGCAGGAAGTGTTGTAGGATTTGATAATTTTGTATATGGTGTTGTAGTTGTGTCATATATTGTTATATATGGTGATGAGTAATGTGCAACTGCAAGTCTTGTTCCGTTATGATTAAATGCACAACCATAAGCGATGCTTGCAGGAAGTGTTGTAGGATTTGATAATTTTGTATATGGTGTTGTAGTTGTGTCATATATTGTTATATATGGTGATGAGTCATGTGCAACTGCAAGTCTTGTTCCGTTATGATTAAATGCACAACCATTACCGGTGTTTGCAGGAAGTGTTGTAGGATTTGATAATTTTGTATATGGTGTTGTAGTTGTGTCATATATTGTTATATATGGTGATGAGTCATGTGCAACTGCAAGTCTTGTTCCGTTATGATTAAATGCACAACCATAACCGGTGCCTGCAGGAAGTGTTGTAGGAGTTGTTTCTACGGATATTCCTGTTGTTCCGGCAGTAACTCTGACAGTGTCGCCTTTATTTATGTTGGCTTGTGCGATTACATTAATTTCATTAGCTCCAGTTATTTTTGCACCGCCAACTGTGATGCTCGCTATCGTTTCTGGTAAATTATCGCTATTTCTAACCGTTGGCATTGTAGCACCTTTTGCTTCTGCCTCATCAAAAGCATCATCTATATTAGTTTTAATTCTTGTTATTTGTGTTTTTACTGCTGTTACATCTATTGCCATTATTATACTCCTTCCATTAAGGTAGCTAATTCATCAAATGCATCTTCTACTTCTTGTTTTAAAGCGACAACTCCATCTTTTAATGGTAAATGTATTTTATATATTTGATTTGGATCAGGTGTATATTTTGTAAAATCTACATAGCCATCATCTCCATCTTCATTACTTAAAATAATACCTTTTTTAAACTTGTTTTCATTATTAAACTCATTATCTAAATCAGTTCTTGCTAATAAGTTAATGGTTTCTTGTAAATTAGTGATATTAGATATAGTGTGAGTATGTGCTGTTGGTGTAAAGGTTGTTGGTTTGTTGGGAATACCATACCAGTCAGCATTTTGTAGCAAAACGCTTTCAAAATCACTACCAGTTTTTTTATATAATTGTATTTTAATATCTGCCATAAAATTATATCTCCAATCTTATGACTTTAATACAGCGACAATACAACCCTCAGCTACATCAGCAACTGGTGGTAAAGCTGCATAATATCTTAATCCACCCCACCAATCTATAGCTTGTTTTGTTTTCTTTGGTGTCATGGCTAAAGTATCATTTGTATCTACTTTCATTTCAGCTGTTGTTGCTATTTCAATAAAACCACTTACTGATT
>Ga0302245_1002323_pt1 | contig 11210 bp, 13 predicted proteins | sample AAG_UR_Thr_MG_FD_193512 | JGI IMG/M metagenome (GOLD analysis project Ga0302245, IMG submission 193512) | Enriched activated sludge microbial communities from anaerobic digester in WTTP, New Holstein, Wisconsin, United States - AAG_UR_Thr | ecosystem: Engineered > Bioreactor > Anaerobic >... | reverse complement strand
CTTGTGGATTGCTGATAAGGAGACATAATGATAAGGTTAAAAAGTTCAATAAACTATGGTGGAGGCATAACAATAAATACACATATCAGGATCAATTAAGCTTTCCTATATGTGCCAGAGAGGCTGATTTGAGGATAGGGACAATAGAGGACAACCAATGGAACAACGATATAATAGATTTTGCTACTTCATTACATAAAAACGAACTATGAACTGGTGGGACAAGAATTACAAGAGAAGTGACTTTAGGGGTTGGATTGCACAAGATAGCAACTCAACAAGGAAAAGACTAGCAGAATTAGTTAAGCCCTATGGGAGTGTTTTAGACTGTGCCTGTGGTACTTGTATGGACTATTTTGAATACAAGAGCCAGGGCATTCCTATTAAATACAAGGGTGTTGATTTTTGTGAGGGATTGGTAGAGGAGGCAAAGGAGAAAGGAATAGACTGCGTACATGGAAGTATTGAGGAGCTACCATTCAAGGATAAGAGCTTTGACATAGTAACAGCTAGACACATATTGGAGCATTTAGACTATTATGAGAAGGCTATTAGTGAGATGTGCAGGGTTGCCAAGAAGGAGGTTATAGTTATATTCTTTTTACCTTTAATAAAAGAGGACATGTTACAGAAAGACAAGGCACTTAACTATGAGGTAAATGTTAATGAGTATGGGAAGAAGAAGTTAGAAGATTATGCCAGTAAGTTTGGAAGTTTAGAGTGGATACCAATGGGTTCGGAAACAATCCTTAGGATTAAGAGAGGTTAGTATTTAATTTAAGCCAGGAGAATTATGAGTGAAGATGTTAGTAAGCCATACACAAGGAGGACCCCAGAAGATATTAAGAATTATCAAGAGAACTGGGAGCTAATCTTTGGAAAGAAGAAGAGAAAACTACAAAGGCAATTACATGAGATTAACAGTAAAAGACACCAGATAATAGATGGGATACAATCCAAAGGGGGAAGGACAGACAGAAGAGAAGAAGAGCTTGAATCACTAAAGAAGAAGAGAGTAAAAATCATTAGAGAATTGGACAAGCTAAAATAATGGTATAATAGTATATATAAGATAAGAGGAATCATCATGGAGTGGCACACAGAGACTAGAAAAATATCCGAGTTAAAGAACTGGGAGAGTAACCCTAGAGTTATATCAGAAGAGTCATACAAAGAACTTAAAGAGAGCATAGGAAGTCTAGGTAACTTTGAACCTTTGGTAATTAATGTAGATGGAACAGTTTTAGCAGGTAACCAAAGACTGAGAGTTGCTAAAGAGAAAGGGGATAAAGAAGTTGAGGTAAGTGTTCCAGAGAGAGAACTAACAGAAGAAGAGGTTAAAAAAATAGGTATTATTAGCAACAGACATTCAGGAGAATGGGATATGGATAAACTAGCCAACGAGTTTGAAGATATATTAGAGGAACTAGGCTTTGACGATTTACTTCCAGAGGTGGAGTTAGAAGTTAAAGAGGATGATTATGAAGAGCCAGAGGATTTAGAAACCACTGTTGTATTAGGAGATGTTTACCAATTAGGAGAGCATAGGTTAATGTGTGGAGATAGCACCAAGATAGAAGATGTAGAGAAGTTGATGAACGGACAGGGTATTAAGTGTGTATTTACATCCCCACCATATAATATGGGTGCTGATTTGTATGCACATTATGATGACAACAAAAAGAGTGAAGAATACATACAGTTTAATATGGATGTTGTAAATGGATGGAGGAAATGGTTGGATGGATATTTGTTCTGGAATATATCGTATAACAAAAATAGTAGGTGGGAGTTTCTGGAAATAATGTATAGGATAGTAAAAGAGAGTAATTTGAAGTTTCTAGAGTTAATCGTATGGGATAAAAAAACAGCGATGCCAGTTGTAAGCAATAAGCAAATGACAAGAACATACGAAGACATATTGGTTGTGGGAGATGAGGACAATATGAGAAACGATTATGAGATGTTTGGACTATCAACAAATAGAAGTGATGTGTTTATGAATAAGAGAACAGGAAGAACGATGACTAACTACTGGAGGGTTAGACCAAGTAATACACAGATAAAAGGATTACACGAAGCGTGTTATCCATTAGAATTACCTGCGAGGGCGATAGACTTAGTAACGAAAGAAGGGGAGATAGTGGCAGACCCATTCGGTGGTAGTGGTTCAACCCTAATTGCTTGTGAACAAACTAATAGAAAGTGTTATATGATGGAAATAGACCCACATTATTGCCAAGTAATAATTGACAGGTGGGAGAAGTTTACGGGTAATAAAGCAATTAAGTTAAAATAAAACACGATGGGAAACACGAAGGGTGGTGTAACTGGAAAAGGATTTGATGTTCTTGGACAGCCATCACCAGAAGCAAAAAGGAAGGGCTGGGAGAGGCGTAGGGAGGCCCAGAAGATAATGGATGAGATAATGCAGTTGGCAGATATGCCTTATGCCGATATAAAAGCCTTATTGGAGGATATAAAGGTACACCCAGAAAAGCATACACTCAGAGAGGTTAAGTTGGCTCAGTATCTAATAGACAAGAAGTACACAGTTGACTATCTAGATAGACATATAAGTAAAGCCCCTCAAGAGATTGATGTAACCAGTGGTGGAGACAAACTATCTGCTGGGATATTTATTAGACCACCAGAAGACAATGGAGTACCTACCACATAAATATCAATATGAGTTCCATAATAGCAAATCCAGATTTAGATCACTTATAGCGGGTCGTAGAGGAGGCAAGACACTTAGTGGCACAATAGAAGCCCTGTGGCAGGCGGATATGGTAGCAGAGAAAATAGGAAGACCTACGCATGGCTGGATTATATCCCCAACTTATCAGATGTTAAAAGATATCAATATCCCTATGTTAATGGAATGGTGTCCTAAAGATTCTATAAAAGACTTTAATAAGTCGGACAACAAACTTGAACTGATTAACGGAAGCACAATTACCCTTAGAAGTGGGGAGAACCCTGATAGGTTAAGAGGAGTAGGACTAGACTGGCTATGGCTTGATGAGGCTTGTTTTATGAGTAAACAGGTGTGGGAAGTATTGTACCCAACCCTAACAGATAAGAATGGTATTGCTTGGGTAACAACAACGCCACAGGGGTATGATTGGGTGTATGACACCTTTTACAAACCAGCAATAGAAGGAAAAGAAGGCTTTGAAGCATGGAAGTTTACAACCTTAGACAATCCTTACATTGACCAGAGTTTAGTAGAACAAGCAAAAAGGGACTTGTCTGAGATGATGTTTAGGCAAGAGTATTTAGCCTCCTTTGAGAAGTTTGAAGGACTTATATACCCAGACTTTAACGAGGTAAGGCATTGTAAAGAGAGTGATAAGGCATTAACGGATATTTACTTTGTAGGATTAGATGTAGGTTGGAATCACCCTACTGCTGGTCTTCTAGTTAAAGAGGATATAAATGGAAACCTATTTGTCATTGATGAGTTTAGAGAGCAGTTTCTAACAGCTAAAGACATTAGTAATCAGTTAAACGGAATGCTTATCAGGAACGGATTAAGAGAGCAGGATATAGAAATGTTTGTTATTGACCCAGCAAGTAAGGGAACACAGCAGACAAGTGGACAAAGTATGATGTTCCAATTACAAGAAGAAGGCTGGGGATTTATTCCTGCTAATAACGATGTTATGGCTGGTATCAATAGGGTTACAAGACTGTTTAGAGAGAACAAGTTATATGTAGCCAAAAGGTGTAAAGGATTGATAGACGAACTTAATAATTATCATTGGAAGAAATGGAACGATGAGAAGGACAGTAAAAGGAGTGAGCCATTTAAGCTGGGCGAGGACGAATGTGACGTGCTTAGGTATATCGTTATGAGTAGACCTGATTACTTTGAACACCCTAAGGTTAATATGTATGGGCAATTAGAGAAGGAAGAAGATGATGATGACGAGGTGGATACAAATGACAGAATAGATGAGATGATGGGAGGGGATAGTTTTATCTAATATGATATAATTATATATATGGAAACGATAGTCTTTGTTTTGTGTATATTGCTAGGAATTGCCATATTATCAATGGGAGTAATAACTTGTATGCAGATTATGGTAGGGAGCAGGGAGAGAAAAGAGTTACAAAAGCTCTTGAAGGCAAGAGATTTGCCGGAGTTTACTGCTTACGCCAATCAACCTGAGCCGGATGAGATAGAAGATACAAGCAACCTAGTAGAATTAGAGAATATGGATAGTGTTATTCAGGAAGCAATAGAAAAGAGTGTGAAGTAACAAGTATAATCACGAGGATGATTAAATCTAGTTTGTAAGTAAATGGCAACAAGCACAGCCCAGAAGTACGAGGAGAAAAAGGGGAAAGAAAAGTACGACAAAGAGTATTGGATGCAGTATACCAAAGAGAAGTTTGATGAGAGCAGAAACTGGAGAGGTACTAACGTTGAACTTCAATGGTTTGTGAACTACATGTATTACAAGGGTAACCAGAATCTCAAGTATGATAAAGTAACAGGAACATTTATAAAGGATGTTAGAAACCCATTAACCTTTTACATTAATCATACCTACATGGTTTGTAGAGCCATTAGAAATGCTGTTATGAAGGCCAACCCAACTTGGGATGTAGACGCCTTGCCTTATGGAGAATTAGACAACGATACTTCTAGAATATTGGGGGAATATTTGGCGTTCCAGTATGACAGGCTCAATTTAGAAGAGAAGGCTAACAAGGCTTTGCTTTATGGACTGCTTTATGGATTAGGGATATTCCAGTATGGATACGACGATAAGCTAGACGATGGGGAGGGTAATGCTTGGATAGAGTGTTTAGATCCTTTTGATACTTACATTGACCCGTACTGTTCGAGCATTGAAGACGCAAGGTATGTGGTTAAGGTTATGAGTAAGCCTTTGGAGTTAATCCAGGAGAACCCTAATTATGACAAGAAGGTTACAGAGAATCTAACTACTACAAGTAATTTATCAGAGAGCGATTACAAGAACCTAATTATCAGTAACGAGAACAATGTAGATGCCGGGGGAAAGAATGTTATATTACACGAGACCTGGTGTGTTACTAAGGAAGGAATAAGAGTGGTAACCACAAGCCCACAGAGTGGAGAGATACTTAGGAATGAATTGACCTCCTTTAAGAAGTTACCTTTTGAGATATATCAACCTGACATCAACGTGGGGGGTATTTACGGTGAAGGCTGGGTTAAGAATATTGTACCTCTGAATAAAGCGGCTAACTACTTAGAAACAAGTAGACTTGAGTACAACATCTTGATTAACAAGGGCAGATTGCTTATTCCTAAGGGAGCAGGAGTTAAGAGTGTCACCAATCAGAATGGTGAGAAGATATACTACAAAGCAGGGTTCAAGCCTGAGTTCTTACCAACGCCTCCAATGGGAAGCGATGTAGACAGGCAGATAGACGCACTTGGAATGTATATTCAAATGATAGGAGCAGCTAACGAGGCATTTATAGGACAGACTCCGACTGGAGTTAAAAGTGGCATTGCTATTGAGACTTTAATTGCCTCTAACTTCAATCAGTTATCTGACCTTGTAAACAACTTAGCCAACTGCTTGGCAAAGCTAGGGGAGGATATACTACAACTAGGGTATGAGTATCAGTTACTTACAAAGCCATTTAGGGCTTCAAATGGGGAATATTACGGGGTACTAGGTGGAGGGCAACCACCAGTAGATATAGAGAGGCTTCTAAAGGTAGTAGCTATTCCTTCCAACCCAGAGGTCAAGGTAAGAATCACAAGTGGAGTTGCTCATACAAAGGAGGCCAAGAGAGACATTCTAATGGCCCTAAGAGCAGGTGGGGATGTAAGTAGGCAGACCCTATTGGAGAATCTTAATATAGACGCAGAAGAAGAAAAGGAAAGAATAGCAGAAGAGCAAACGCCACCAATGCCAATGGGAATGGGTGAGGTAGACCCTGACGCACCGCTGCCAGAGGGGATGGAGTTACAAGTGTAGGGTCGTGTTATAATTAAATAAGGATAGTCTTTATTGCGCAGCAGGTCTATCCTCGGCCTGTTGCTCAGTGGAGAGTATCCACTAATCGCTCTTTATAGTTAAATTTAATAACCCAACCGACACTGAAGTCGTTAAAATGTGGGAAAAGTTATGGAGGAGAACACAATAGCTGTAAACACAACAACGGAAGCTCCCGTTACTGATTCAGCACCAGTAGAAACAAGCACTGTAGATACTTCTATTGAATCGTCAGAGAAGACGGAAACCACCAGTGAGGGAATACAGGATGGTACTAAGGCCCCAGAGACTAAGAGCATTCCTTATGATAGGTTTGCAGAAGTTAATGAGAAGGCTAAGAAGTACGAAGCGGAATTAGCAGAGCTTAGGGCACAACAGGAAGAAGCCCAAAGACTTGCCAGTATGACTCCTGACGAACAGGCTCAACAACAGCAATTAGAGGTCGCAAAAGAGACACTCAAGAAGCTAGGGTTTGTTACTAAGGAAGAACAGCAAAAGATTATGCAGGAAGAGAAGGCAGCAAATATGTTTATCTCGGAGTGTAATCGTTTGGAAGGTAAGTACGATGGTTCTGATGGAATGCCAAGGTTTGTCGCAACCGAAGTCGCCGCTTATATGGATGAGTTGGCTAAAACAGGGCAGTTTATATCTGACCCCGAGACGGCCTATAAGTTAAAACACTTAGACCAGATAGCAGAGGCTAGAGCAAAGCAACAGAGAAGTTCTACATATTCCGAGAAGCAGCAAGGGGGAATGAACCAGGTGGATGACACCAGAAGTTCAGAACTTGAAGCGGCTTCAAGAACAAGAGACTTTACACAGTTTCTTAAAAAGCATGCACCAATGCCAAAGTCTTAACATTTAGGCAAGGTAAAGACATTGGGAAGGCGTAAATAGTCGCTGTGCTTTTATAGACTGTTTGGTCCTTGTATTATCGGGGACTTTTAATTATTAGAATTACTAAAATGGCTGTATATCAGACATACGACGCAAGAACAAATCATGAAGATTTGACTGACGTCTTAACAAAAATTGGAGACATGACGACACCCGTGTATTCAAAGCTCAGAAAGGTATCTGCAAAGAACACCCTTCACGAGTGGAGTACATACGAGCATGACAGTGCCGCCGTAAACGCACAGATAGAAGGTGACACATATACTTACGGAGCATTAACTGCACCAAGTAGATTAACAAACTATACCCAGATATTCAGAAAAACATTCCAAGTATCTAACACCCAACAGGCGGTAGACCCAGCAGGAATGGAAGATGAATACGCATTCAGGGTTCAGGTTGCCTTAGAGGCTATCGGTAGAGATATAGAGAAAGCTCTAGTCACAGGTTCCGGTAACTCAGGAGCATCTGGAACTGGTAGGGAGTTAAAGGGAATCATGGGATTCATTACCACCAATATATCCTCAGGGACAGGGACTGGAAGGGCCTTAACAGAGGCAGAGCTTAATAGCTTAATCCAGGATTGTTATAAGAATGGTGGAAGACCAGACTGGTTACTTGGTTCATATACTCAAGTAAACAAACTTGCACAGCTTATGAGTTCAGACAGGACTTACAATGATGGAAATAAAGAGTTTACATCTCAGATGTTGGTATACTCTTCTCCATTTGGAAGACTTATGGTTGAAGGCGACAGTCAGATTGCCGATACCGAGTTAGCAGTCCTACAAAAAGATATGTGGGCTGTAGCACAACTAAGACCAGTTAAAAAGATAGATACTCCAGAGACTGCTGATGCAAAGAATGGAGTCTTGATTGGTGAACTGACCTTAGAGGCAAGGGCAGAGAAGATGAATGGTAAAATGACTAGACTAGCAGTTTAGTAGTTTTTACTTTTAATTCTTTGAGAAGGGGAGGGGGCAACCTCTCCCTTTTCTTTTTAATGGTATAATTGATATATGACATTGGTAGACCCAAGTGGGAAGAAGCTAACAGGTAGAAGCAAGGAGGAGGTAGAGGATATTCTTCTTAAGTTAGCCCCTAAGAATAAAGAGCAGGAGCAAATATTAGCTAAAGCCATTGGAGAGAGAATAGAGAAGATAAGGAAGGAGAAGATGGCGAGGGGATTAAAGAATGATTTTGATGGGGTGTTTGAGAGAAACGCAAAGATGAGAGCAAGTAGGGGTGATGGGTTCAGTAAGAGTAGAGATTGGAGGCTAGAAGCTATTATCCCAAGAGAAATGTATTATGTAGCTAAAAAGGTGTGGGGGGATGATGTTATTACCAACCCTGTAAAGTTTAAGGAAGCCTTTGTAAAGGACGAGCAGGGGAGATTATGTTTAACAGTAGATCCTAACACTATTTAGGAATATAAATTATTACGAGGATATTATGTCCAAGAAATCCAAAACAAAAGGGAAAAGACCCCTACAAGTCTTATTTTTACCTGCTGATGAGGGGGGTTGTGGTTGGTATAGAATACGCCAGTTCCATGAGGCCCTGCAATTGAGGAGTGATGTTAGAAGTATCTTATTGGATAATAAAGAAAGTGGGGACAGAGTAATAGAGTGTATTAAAGATGCAGACATTATAGTGGCAAGATTGCTTGACTTGCCCTATGTAAAAAAGATAAAAGAAGAGATAGCCCCTGAGAAGAAGATAGTCTTTGACCATGACGACAATACAATGGAGGTATTGCCAACTTCAGAGCATTATGGAGAGTTTGGCACAGAAGACGCTTGGGCGGTTGTAGACGGGCAACTTAAGCCAATATGGGTAACGGGGCTGACTGAGAACTTCAATAGGTACAGGAACCTATCAGGGCAAATGGGGTTATTGTATATGTTAGCAGTCGCTGATTTAATAACAACACCAGTGGAGAAATTATTGGAGTATTACTTACAGTTCGGTGGCAAGGAAGTAAAGGGTGGAATAGTACACAATGCTCTTAATTACGATTTATACCCTGAGGGGGAGTTTATACCAAAAGACAAGAAGAAAGGGGAGATTAGACTAGGTTGGCAGGGTGGAGTAAGCCACATGGGAGACTGGGAAGAGATAAAAGAGCCGTTAGTAAGGGTATTAAAGGATTATCCTGAGGTTACTTTGCATATTTTAGGTAGTTATTACAAAAATCAGTTCATAGACATAGCCGATAGAATAACAAGATACCCATGGTATCCATTTAAGGCCTATACATTCAAGTTAAAGACCCTAGGACTGGATGGAGCAATCATTCCATTGGAGAGTAAGCCATTCAACGAGTACAAAAGCGAGATAAAGTTTGTAGAATTTACTGCTTTGGGGTTGCCAAGTGTAGTAAAGAACATGCTCCCGTACTCAAAGGTCGTAACAGAGGAGAATAGTTACCCATACAAGGACAATGTAGAGTTTGAAGAGAAGTTAAGAGCTATGATAGAGGATATTAAGTCTAAAAAGGCTCAAAACAAGGTTAAAATAGGTCAAGAATGGGTTAAAAATGAGAGGGAAATTAGCAAGGAAGCAGGTAAATTAGTCAAGTTATATAAGAGTATTCTGCCAGAAAAAACCCAAAGGGAGTTGTTGTAGCTATGGTATAATTATATATAAGGTGATACGAGGATGATTTAATTGATTTGATAATACAATGACATTCTCGCAAATGCAGACAGAAGTGGGAGATTTGCTCAATATGACAATAGGGGCTAATAGCACGGTAACTAGCACACAGGTTAAGAGAGACCTTAATACTGCAAGAGACCTTGTGTTAAACAGACTTCTAACATTAGGACAAAACTACTTTTTAAGGATTGCTAAGGCTGATACAGTTGCTAATCAGTCTCTTTATTCACTACCACAAGACTTCAGGAAGTTTGTAAGACTAGAGGTAGGATATGCTAATGCTACAGATAGGGTTAAAGTAGATCAGATAGATTTAACAGAGATAGGAGACCCTAATGTAGATATTTTTTCTCAAGCAGACCCTAAATACACAATTTTAGGTAACATGTTTGAACTGCGACCAGCACCAACAATATCAGTTGAAGATGGGTTGTATATGATTTATGTAGAAAACCCTGCTGATATGAGTGGAAATGATGATACTTCAGGACTTCCCTTAGATTATGACCATTTATTAACCCTTTATGCTAGTGCCAAGGGAAAGTATACCCTAGGACTACCACAGGAAGGAAACAATATGATGGGTCAATTTACAATGGGTCTTGATGAGATGGAGAACAACATTGTAGAGAGAAACATTGACAGTGGGGGTACAATAGCAAATGTAGATAATTATGGAGGTCTATAATGACAAACTGGACAGATGTAAATGACACAACTACTCCTTTTAGAAAATATAGTGGAGGAGATAGACTAACAACACAGGACGGAAAGGTATTACAGACACAGGACGGCTTTGATTTAGTAGAACAAGGTATAGAGAGTGGGTTTGTAGATGTTAGTGATGAGGATACACTTTGGGGGGCGTTTGGGGGATTGATAAGGCTTGTTACAGAGGGATACAGGGAAAATCTAATGTCAGAGGGAAACTTGGACTATCTTGTATACAGTCACGGAGAGGATTTAGAAATATGGACTGATACAGAAGACATAGAAACAACATATACTAAAATAAATGATGTGTAAAAATGGCAGACATAAAAATACTTGATTTAACAACAGCAACAGAGATAACAGAAACAACTGATTACATACCTGTTGTTGATACAAGCGATACAGCACAAGATAGTACAGGAACAACTAAAAAGGCTACTGTTAGAAAGTTATTAGGAGATAGGGTGTTGCCTGATACTATTGTAGGAACAACGGAAACACAGACACTTAGTAATAAGACATTAACAAGTCCAGTAATTAATACTCCTACAGGAGATGTTGTAACTCCAACAGGAACACAAACATTAACCAATAAAACATTGTCAACTGGAAGTGTCATAGACGCAAATGTAAATGTGGTAGAAGTTCTTAAAAAGGCTTATCCAATAGGGAGTGTGTATATTAATGCGAGTAATGCTACAAATCCTGCTAGTTTATTGGGTTTTGGAACTTGGAGTGCCTTTGGGGCAGGTAGAACTTTGGTGGGTATTGATAGTGGGGATACAGACTTTGATACTGTAGAAGAAACTGGTGGTGCAAAGACACATACTCATACACTTGACGATGGTTTTGCAAAAATAGGTTTCCATGGCTCAGATTTATTTGAAGACCAAGACGGTGCTGGAAGTTATACTGCCGACAGAAAAT
>Ga0302245_1002305_pt1 | contig 11281 bp, 3 predicted proteins | sample AAG_UR_Thr_MG_FD_193512 | JGI IMG/M metagenome (GOLD analysis project Ga0302245, IMG submission 193512) | Enriched activated sludge microbial communities from anaerobic digester in WTTP, New Holstein, Wisconsin, United States - AAG_UR_Thr | ecosystem: Engineered > Bioreactor > Anaerobic >... | reverse complement strand
CCATTGCTAATCATAATCCATGTAGGATCAGATGCAGTTGCATACCATCTATGTCCGGCTCCAGCAGTTATTATTACATTACAAGAATATGGTATACCATAATCATTTCCATTATAATCTTGCCATACACCTGAACTAGTAGTAGACAATGTAGGTGTAGGACGACCTTCTTGAGAAATACGTAATATTACAGGAGATGCCTGAGAATTGACTTTAATGTTTGCAGTTCTAGTATTTCCTGTATTTTCTGCAACTTGAACTATAAAATGTTCATTGTTTGAATATGTTGTAGCAGATGTTGGCGTACAAGTTACCCATCCAGGGATATTTGATAATGACCACCCGGTTGTCGAATTTGTAGATAAATCAACAGTATATTCCGATAAGCCGTTTATTAATCCATCGGCAGTTGCAGTAAGTGTATGTGGAGCAGGAGGATTAATAATTTCTAAAGTAGGTGCAGAACCAATTGTATACTGTTTTCTAAACGTATTTCTTACCCAGCCATTTTTAATAATACTTATATGATATTCATATATTTCATTTGCTAATACGCCGCTAAAATTAATAGAACCATCAGATCTAATATTATAAATGACATATTCAGATGTTGGCATATCCACATTTTTCTTATATACATTTAGATCTGCACTGATATTAGTATCAGGTGTAATATCACTTAAATTCCAATAAATAGTTAACACAGATAAATCAGTTGTTAGTGCATATAAAGATGCAGGAGATTCTAAAAAAACACCTGTATATAAAGAATGATAGTTTGCTTCATAATTAGATAGTATTTCACCCTCCATAGAATTAATTTTAATAGAAGGTAATAATTTTCTTAATAACGAAACATCAAAAATAATATTAACATCATTAACAATCGAATTTTGTATGTTACCGATTCTAAATTGATTTTCATTTATTTTTCGAACAATGGCTACAGATTTTTTATCATTAATATATCTAAATTGTCCAGAAGAATAAACAGTAAAGGGATTATGATTATCTCTGACAGAATTTGAAAATTCAATTCTGGCAAAATTCTTTGGTTGTATGCCATAAATTTTTCCGGGGTGTGTTAAATAACTTCCTCTTTTAACATTATACACATTATCAATAATATAATATGGTAATGAAGGATCAGAATACATGTTACAATATCTGTTATATGCATAATCCGCTTGTATAGATACATCTTCAAAGTAATTAGCTGTAGCAAATCGTACAAAAGGCGGATCACTGTATTCGCCCGTACAAACATCAGTAATTATACATATATTTCCTTTATTATCTACTATAAATTCATAATCTAAATATGTTCTTCCTCCCGGTAAGGTTTTACCTGACGGATCAATTGAATATAATGTCTCGTTTCGTTGTATTCGATTAGTTATTATATCAATATCTTGTATAAGATTAAAATCTGTATAATATACACCCATGCCTTGTATACCCACAGAACCATCTGCACCTTTTACACCATAACCAAATAAACCCGGAGAATAATTAAAATTCATAATTTATATTTTATTTTTCGTGTAATGTAATTTTAACAAAATATGTATAATTTCCCGTTTTTGGAATTATGATTTTATAAAAATAGTCATTTTGTCTATATATAATTTGTCCGTTAATATTCTGTTTTTCGTCTAATATGAAGGATGAATTGAAGGAATTTGCTATTCTCGTTGTATCATAAGGCTTATAATAAAGATCCAATGAAATTTTTGGTGCATTAATACTGTAATACGGGAACACCGTATTTTTTATATAATCTATTATAATGTTATCCTGGCTAGATAAGCTCGACCAATTAGAAACAAATGTTAAATTGTTCGTAAATTTATTAATTATTGATTCCGATAAATTGTAATTAATAGTAATTTCTAAATCATTTTCTGAATATGACATTGCAGAAGAGGTCCAACTATTAAATTCTAATTTATCGGGGAATTTAGGCAATTTAGATCCAAAAAATGCAGGCATTTCTATTGGGCATCGATATCCATTAATTTCCGTGTCATCTACGATAAAATATCCTCTATCCCATAATGATTTGAATAAATCAAAATCTTTAACATATGTTATTGCATTTCCTTCATCTATATTCACTTGTGTAATATTAGATACTAATTTATTACACCATAATTGGGGTATGGTTCGAACTAAACGTAAATTCGTGTTCGAACACGTAAAATCTTTTTTAAATATGTTAATGATATCGTCTGTTTCATTCCCGGCAAATTCAAACAAATTATTAAATTTAGGACTTAACCAACCGTTATATGCGTATGTGCCGTTAAATTCCCTAGCTTCATTTATTGATATTGACATCATATTATAAGAATCAAAATCGTATGTAGAATATATGTCATCATCCCTTAGTAAATAAAACATTACATTAGAAACTGAAGATAATAAAAAACGCAATGTTTTTATATCTGTAGTATTGTCAGCATATAAATTTTTATTGGTATTATAAATGTAACCATAGTTTGTCGTATATCGATTATATGCAATAGAATTAGGAATATAGTTATTATTATTATAAAGTACCTTCTGAATAAATGTATTATATAAATATGGCGCAAAAAATAAGTTATCAATAATTGTATTTTCAGCAAAGGCATTAAATGTTGAACTTATTCCATTTAACGCTTTATTAAATTGAGCATAGGGTGAACCTACGCTTGGGTCAAATATATCATCTGATTCAAAAAGATTAATCATTGTTTTTGCTATCGTTGAATGATTAATTATAAATGGCGCTTTAATAAATGAATAATAACTTGAGACGTCTTCACCTGTAACAAAACTAAGGTCGGAAGGATCAAGTAAAGATTTCCCGGGTAAAAAGGAAGAATGTCTATACGTATAATTAAGTTCATCGTTTCCCTGGTACCATATCATTAAAACCGTCTTCGTATTTTCATTAATTATTACTTCTATGGGATGTTTTGACGATTTATTCTTTGATGCTGTTGATAATATTGAAAAACGATAGCGATTATATTTCTTTAAATCAATTAAATTTTTTGCATTATATTGTATTTTAAATGAAAGGTTTAATCCTGTACATATAACATCTAATGAATTTTTATACCCATTATAATACATTATAGATGAACGAGTATTAACATCATTTACATTATAGTTAGAATACATAAGTTTTGAAAAGTAATCAACGTATGGGTATTTAAACATTAATTCTTTTATTGTTAATCCTGTTGTTTCATCAACATCATTAATATCGTAGAATACGTATCCTTTCCATGCATTTGTCCCAGGCGATAAATACTTAAATGAAGGATAAGAAATTTCTCCCGAAAATGAATCATCAGTTGGAATGTATTCCGACTTAGTATTCGAGTTAACTGTGGAAGAATCTAATCTAAATAGTAATGGATTACTTCGACAATTATTTCCTAAACCTACCCATTTAGAAACAACTGGTGTAAGCAAGTTATATTTTAATTTTTTATTTGATTCAAAATACGAATTTACGTCTTCTTCATTATATGAGTCACTATATCCTGAATAAATGTATGAAGAATCAAGAATCGCATATGTAATAATTGTGTCTGTGATACTTTCAAAGTAAATACTTGAATCAAATGTGTGGAAGGCAGTTCCAGGATTATATGAAACTGAATTTCCATTTTTTAAATATATTCCATTTCCTTGTTCAATTATATACGATCCTTGAATATCTAAACAATAATTAGAAGATGCTTCAATGCTTAATTTATAAGTGTTAGAATCATCTTCTCTTCTGTAAGAATACCCGCTTTGATATTTTAAACTTGAAGAATCATATACATTAAAATCAATATCTTTTACGGGATTAATTCCCATTAATGAAATGGTTAAAGGATATATGCTATATGCATTAAATATATTACTTACAGTATTAATGTCTTCTGCGGTTTGTATTATGTAACTATTTTCATCTCCAAGTGGATCTTTAACATACAAATATTTATTAACAGAAATATCAAAATCTAATAATCTTTTGTACCATAAATCTTTTCCCTGATATAAAACTGTACTCTCGAAGGAGTTTAATATATCTGAATTTGATGCATTAAACGAATAAAAATTTGAATCATTTCGTAAAATAAAAGGAACTTCAATACTTTGTCTTGGTCCAAAAAATTCAAAATTAATGGGACCAAATGAAGCATCATAATTTAATATGCTATACTCAGAATGTGAAGGCGTAAATCTACCCAGAAATGTAACATTAGGAAGAACGTTTTGATTATTAAAACCAGACGAAATATCATCAGTATTATTTAATACTGTAGCGGGAATTCTTTGAAACACCCATTCATCTGTTAAATTTGCATTTTCAGTTAAAATAATAGATAGCCAATTTTCACCATAATTTCCTATAGTAAATAATGGTTCTTCATAGTTTGAATATCTTTCAATCGCAGATTTAAGTTCTTTAATCTGATATTTTATGTTACCATTTATGTCAAAATACGTATGATAAATCGTAGGATAAGAATCATCTTCAGCTACAGTGCAATAAACTTCACAATCATGATAGTGATAATTACGAATAGAATAAAATTCCCAAATTTTATTTTGAGTTTTATTTATTATTCTTAAGTGTTCGCCTTGTTCAAGTTTTTCATTAATAGTTATTGTCATAAATGCGTTAACAGTGTTATTCTTTTGAACCTCAACACTGAAAATGTTTTTATAAGGCTTACTTACATAAGGATTAAATATTGAAACATCTAACTGATTTTTATTGGTTATTCTTTTTAAATTAGCGCCATCATTTAAAACTAAAATTCTATTTTTAATATTTTCTATTATATTTCCGGTACTAATATCAAACAACGATGAATCTATAAGTTCATAAGGATCTTTTTCATCTAATGAAATTAAACTAGCACTTGCAGATGATGAATCAGAGTAATATGCTACATTATATAATATGTTTTCAGTTAAATATAATCCAAAGTAACGATGCATAGTATAATCACTAACATCTGTATCACTAAATAAAAATTCCAAATTTATTAAATTAGGGCAAAGTAAATTATTTCGTGAAAAACCATCTGAAATAAATGCATTAAGATCTGTAAAATTATTAACCTTTTGATTGAAGAAATAAGGATCTTCTGAACGACCTGTTAATACGCCCTTATCTACTGCAATTCCATACCATGTATTGGGGTCAGATTCTGATTTTGCATCTCGAGGATCACTTAAGGAAACAAATACAGGAGAAGAAATTTGTAAAATATCTTGTAAATGAGTGTTTAGATATTTTCCTAAATTAGAATCATGTCTCATGCTCCAGCTTTTAATAATATCTCCATTTATAAGATATTTATTGGCAAGGTCAGTTAAATCAACGTTATAAGAGTAACTTTCATGATTATGTGTCCCCTTTATTCTAAATAACGCAAAATAGTCTGGAAGCTTTGAACTAATCCATAAAGGTGCTAAAATTCCATTATCTTCGGAATATAGTTCATCATATAAAATACGAGACCCATAATTATAAGTTGTTACATACTGATTTTCTAAATCAACTTTTGGGATTGAAATATTAAGATTTTCTTGTTCATTTGCAACATATAACTCACCGGTGTTAATAAGTGTATTAAAATGATTACGAATATCGTTTGATAAAACACTATTAGCCGATATGCTTCTTTTACGATATGCTTTATTCCCTAATAACGCAGATACTTTAAAAGTATCTAAATAAAGATCATTACTGCTATCAACCACTAATTTTATATTTCCAGTAAATTTGGGGTTTGTTCTAACAACTAAATATGATGCTTCATTATTAACTAAAACGTTTTGATTATGTAAAGAATTAAATGTTTTTTCTTTAATAATATATGGACGATTTAATATTGATACATCATAAGATTCTACGACTGTTAACAAAGAAACATCATTTCTATCATAAAAGTTAAATGTTAGATTTGAATCAAAAATAGAATTTGAAGAAGTATAGATATGAAATGTTGCCATATTTAACGTAGCATCAAGCATCAATGCATACTCTTCTCTGTCCTCTGTAAGTGAAGCATATTTATTTATATCTAATCCATTAACATATAAAGCATTTAACGGAAATGATGATGTATAAGGTAAAATATAATAATCACTAACATCATAGGTAAAACTTAAAAATGCTTCCGGATTTTTAGATGTTAAAATAGCCGTATTGTTAAATAGTTTCATATATCATTAAATTTTATCTATAATAGTTGTATGATGTTAATAGTTTATAAAGAGAAGGATCTTGATTAACTATTCGTTGAAATAAGGTTTGTAATGTTACTGTAACTTGACTTAAGTATTCGCCTTCAACACCTGCCGGTCGAGATAATGTAACATATGTTTTATTACAAAAATCATCAATAAAACCTTGCATATCAATAGTTGTTTGAGATACAATATCACCATTTTCAGTTTTAACGGGAACATCCACTGCTAAATGCTGTGCTTGGTGTTTAAAGAACGTTCCTGACCCCGAATTAGGGTTAGGCACGCTATCATCAACGTGAACGGTTACTCCTGCGGCCTCAAGTGTTTCATTAACTTTAATTGTGCTTTCTTCTGCTGTAGCATCTTTTAATATGTTAACTATTTGATTAGTAGGCTGCAGATTAGCAGGAAAATCTACAATTATTGGTCGAGACCATTCTGATTTAAGTGGATTTAAAGGCCACCCAGCTTCTGAAATTGATCTGATTTTTATTTGAACTTTTTCTCCTTTTTGAATTGGAATATCAACCTGGTTAATATTGATAATTTCACCGTCTGCGATATTTTCTAATACCCATTTAAATGTTTGTGTATCATTATCGAATATTTTTTGTTTTATTCCCGAAGAAACAATTATCCAATCTGTAAAGACTCCTTTTATTACTTGACCACTGCTCGGATCAGTATACTCAAACGTATTTAAAGGATTTCCCGTATTATCAAGTTTTAGATAACGATAAGCAATCTCAAACTGAATAATTTCCTGGGGAGGTGTTCCTCTTAATTCGGGAATTGGAAAAAATCCTCTAATACGATATTTTGGATCAGTTGTTACAGCAGAATTATCATAAGCCGTTGTAGATAAGTTTCTAACCAATGTTCGACGTTGAAATTCTTTAGTTTTTAGGCTAACAACGTCTGTTTGAATTTTTTGTGATAAATATGCTCTATCTGCGGGATCTGTTAATTCAACTAGTTCAGCTCTTCTTTGTGCAATAGTTTCCTTCAAACTATTTATTTCAGACACAAGAGTTTCAATTTGTGTTCTTTGTGCTTTTATATCTTCAGTATCTAATGTAGCATTTAACTGAGTGTTTATTTGAACAACATTAAAATTGGAGGCCGATAAAATTGGAGCATTAGGCACGAGTCCATAATACGCAGGAATATATTTTTCTCTTGCCTGTCCTTCAAGTTGCTTTCCGAAATCTGAAACAAATTCATCGTAATAACTTTTTAAAGTACTTGTTCCACCATTAATAGTTAAATCATTTGTATAAAATGCAATTCCATCACTCCATTCATCGCCAAGAATATTATAGTCTTCGTTAATTCCTTTAAAGAACATAACTTCACATTCATCATAACCTATAGGAACATCAAGAATTTTAGTAGAAAAGGGTGTTGAATATATTTCAAAATTATTGCCTATTGTTGGGTGTTCAATACCTATATAAGGTATTAAATGAACTCGTTTTTCATTTACGTTAATTTCATCAATTTTCCACACAGAATTTCCGTATCGTAAGTATGTATCTACAGCTAATTGGTGGTCTTTTACGATAGGATCATCAGAAGTAACCCCATAATTTAACGTATCAAGATAATACCATTCTTTGCCCGATATAATAGTTTTATTCATTATCACAAAATAACCAGAATAAGGCTCAGTCAATAACGGTAAATTTTGAATTTCGTCATCTTCCCAAAACATTTTATCGTTTTCATTTAAGAATGTAATTGTATCATAATATGATCTTTCTACGCCAATCATATTATTTTTAAACCATTCGGTTTCTTCTTCTGAATAATTATTAAATATTACTCGTTTAACTTTAACACGATCTGAATGATCGTCTATTTTATTCTTAAGATTAAAAGAAACTATTAATTGAGGATACATCATTGATTCGAAAAACCAATTGTTCCTTGTTGAAAATTTAGTAGGTGTTTCAACGCCTGTTATTCTTGCGGGTGATATTGCAACTGGTTTGGCACTAATTTTTCGATAAGAACCATCATCTAGTAAAACAATTCCATCACCTTTAATAAATGCATCCAGTGTGTTAGATAAAGCAGTTAATTTATTAAGAACATAATTAAACGACGGAATTGAATATGTTACAGTAGATGGATCTCCAGTTATCCAATTTTCTTCTTCTACTGAAATGTTTATAACATCATCTTGTGTAGTTGTACTTTTATTAAGTTGAATCATAGCTTCCATTGCTATATTCGTTTGATTTATAAGTCGATTTACTACTTCGGTAAATGAATTTATGTTTGGCATATTTTATAAATTAATTTTAAGTTTATAGTATACTTCCATCAGACGTAAATGTAAATTTAACATCTCCGTTATATGATAATCTTAATGATGTACCGCTTGTATCAAATGTCCAATCTCCAATGGCTAAAAAGCTATCTGTCGTAATGTTTTTCATTTTTACATCACTATTCACCTCAAAGGAAACACTTGGGCGATTAGTGAATAACCCTACTCTTCCATTATACATATATATTGAAGAATCTACGACAGGATCATTTCCAGCAGCAAACATTGCTATTGTATTTTCTGTACCTGTTATATTTCTTTCGATGTTATGAACTTGATATTGTAAATCTGAAACTGAATTCAGTATATTAGTATGATCATTTGTCAAATCAATGTATTGTTGTGTAATATAATTTATTGTTCCTGTATGTTGATTAAGAATAGAAAGTGAGCGGCTAAGACTATCAAAAATTTGTCCAAAGTCTTCAAGAACCTGCTGAGAAGCAGTGTTATCTTCATATAACGTAAATTCACCCGATTCATCAAGGAGGTAATCAGATTTAATATTAAGTCTGAATGAATATGATGTCCCAAATCCTGAAACTCCACTTTGAATTTTTGTAAGTGAAGGCATAAGAATTTCGTTTAATGGAAAATCTTGTGTATTTCCACTTGGGGGGTCTAAGAACAAGACCCCTAAAAGATTAGTTGCTAACACAGCATCTAATGCTCTATTATAAATAGAGTAATATATAAGAACCGCATTAAAATCGAATGTATCGTCTTCAGCTAAAGTAATTGCTAAATCATCATATGTTAAAGCGTCATCATTAAAAATTTCTCGAAGATTTGTTAAATTAAGTTCCAATGACATACAATCAACTAAAGAACGTCTAAAAGTATACGGAGAGGTTATATCTTCATAATAAGGTCCTGCTGATCCGGTTGTGCTTATTTCATATGTATTATTGGCAGTGTCATCATAAAATGCTCTAATGTCTAACCCATCAGGGTGCGGTTTTGTGTAAGTTTCTCTGCCTAAGATATTTGCTCCTCCAGGATTAGTGACTAATCCGCGATAATAATTATCATCTTCTACTTGTTTAAAATATACTGGTGTTTGTCCAAAAGACGTAGGAACTAAAACATAGGTTTCATTATAAGTTCCAAATGTATCAGTACGAACAGAACCTGCACTAATAGTACCAATACATTTAACAATTGAATTATATCCCGTTGAACTATCGGTATCAGTTTCTTCTCGCCAATATCCAGATGTTGAGGAATCAGGCTCCCAACGTATAGCACCAGTTTCTTTTAACCATTTCCAGAAAACTCTTTCAGAAACTGTCGTTTGAAGAGAAGGATTATATTCATTTCTTGCCAATAAATTAACCTCTAAATTTAATGCATAATTCTGAAAACTTTCTGCGACAATAACAGTCCCGTCTTTTACATTACCAAAATATTCATATGCCCCAGGGATATTAAAAAGATTAAATTTATTTTGTTCTAAGTTATCAGCTTCATCTATTGAAGGCAAATTCAATAGTGCATAATGAGACATTTTAACAATATTATTTCTCTCATTAATATTTAATCCAATATCTTCAAGCGCAGAGGCAAATGAAAAGAAAGTTCCTCCTTGGGTACGCATGCGCTTTACAAATGGTGTTATAGTTGCCATATCTTATGATAGTTTATTTTATATATTTATGAAAAACTTATAAATGCAAATTTCAGACAGAAAATACCCAAACAGTTTGTCCCATATATGTAACAAAAAAGCCACTGTATGTTGCTAATGCATTAAATAACGTAGATGTAAATGGATAAGATAATCCTTTATCGTTATTGTATAGTTGTGTTATTTCGGCAGGAGTTAATGCCCTGGACCATACGCCTACTTCATCAATAGTACCAATAGCGTATCTGTCTCCGGCTACTCTATTTCCTATTGTTAATGGAATAGATGGAACATCTCCTAAAGCATTTGTATAAGAAAAGGCTCCAACTAAAGATCCATCAACATACCCACGAATACTAGTTCTATCATAGGTTATAGTTACAATATGCCAATTATTATCTCGTAAATCAAAATTTGTAACACTATTAAGTTCTATGTCATTGGTGCCATCAAACCAACGAAGATTTCCATTACTGGTACTTACATACATAGCATATGCGCCTTCCTTTGTTACTATTCGTGGATAACTATTTTGAGTTGTGGGTAATTTAATCCATGCACTAAGTGTTATTGCCTGAGTTATTCGTAATGAACTAGCAGTTCCGCAATTTATAATTTCATTAGTTGCATCGAAATAGACACCAGAATTTATTTTTCCGGGTTGATTCATTGTTGCTCCAATTACATTGCCATGATTAGTTCCTACGGAATCATACACACTTCCATCGGCTTCATCTAATTTCCAATATGAAACTAAGTCTGTCAATAACGTCCTTGATAATGTTGTAAATTGCACGTTATTTCCGTATGAAGTTCCTTGTGAGTTTATAGCATAAGCCCTAACATAATATTGAGTTCCAGGTAAAAGATTGGTTAAATAACTTGTAAATGCTCCTGTTCCTGACCCATTACTCGTAGATCCGTCTGCTACAAAAATTGTAGGATTTGATGATGTTCTCCAACATATTCCTCTTGCTGTAACTGTAACACCTCCCCCATCAATGACATTTCCGCCGCCCGTTGCGCTATATAGTGAAACATCGGTAATCGCATTTGTCGTAACA
>Ga0302245_1002298_pt1 | contig 11296 bp, 9 predicted proteins | sample AAG_UR_Thr_MG_FD_193512 | JGI IMG/M metagenome (GOLD analysis project Ga0302245, IMG submission 193512) | Enriched activated sludge microbial communities from anaerobic digester in WTTP, New Holstein, Wisconsin, United States - AAG_UR_Thr | ecosystem: Engineered > Bioreactor > Anaerobic >... | reverse complement strand
ATTATAGATTTTTGAAGGAAGGTTTTTAGTGATTTTTGAATCATAGCGCTTTTTCTTCCAGCCCGAAACAAGATCATAACCCTCGTCAATTATCATTCTGTACAATTCAGGTATTTCTTCAGGACTATCCTGCAAATCGGCATCCATAGTGATAACCACCTCACCTGATGCCAGTGCAAACCCTTCGTTCAAAGCGGCTGATTTACCATAATTCCGCCTGAACTTGACTCCTTTGACATTAGAATTCCTGGCACTCAACTGTTCAATCACCTTCCATGAACCATCCCTGCTACCATCATCAACAAGTATAACTTCATAACTGAAATCATTGACATTCATTACGCTTTCGATCCAGGAAACAAGCTCCGGAAGCGATTCTTCTTCGTTAAATAATGGGACTACAACTGAAATATTCATGAAATAATAATTAACTATTCAATGGACCTTGGCACATCGCGTTTCAGAAAAATTGCAACTATCAGTGATAAAAGCAGGGCGGCTATCAGGGTGTTTATCAACGAACCGAAAGACATAAATCCGGGTGTCATAAATTTTTCAGTCATTGAAAGTGCCATATCAAGCTGTTGATCAGTCATATCAGGAGATTTCTCCAGGAGTTGCTCTTCAGTTTTTTGAAGCAAAACACTGATCTGTTCAGGAGCAAAAAACTTATAAAACACAAAGGTATATACAGCATTGATGATACCTGTATATAATCCTATCAATAATCCTGACTTAATACCCTGCCCATAGGTTAATAATCCTTTATTATACTGGTCTCGGAATTTTTTTGTTCCCCAGATAATACCGGCAAGCAGAATTGCATAAATAAGATAACCCCAGAAACCACGTGTATCAAGATCGAAAACGTATAAAACAATTGATATCAATACTATTGCGCCGCCAACCGGAATTGCGGTCATCATTGAATTTTTGTTAAGAGTCATTGATTTCTCTTCCATCATTGTAATTTTTGATAATTGGCAAATTTATAAAGTAAAGTTAAATATCAGGTTAAAAACACAAGATAATCCAAAAATTTCTATCTTTGCAGCGGGTAAGTCTGATACGACCAGCTCCTGCTGAACTCCCCCAGATCCGGAAGGAAGCAAGGGTAGGCGGTTGTAGCGGTGCGATATTTTAGACTTACCCTTTTTTTGAGTTCTCAGTACAATTAATCAACAAAGCTATGCTACTAAAAATTCATCCGGAAACCCCAAGCGCCCGCCATATTAAAATGGTAGTCGAATGTCTTAACGATGGTGGTGTAATCATTTATCCTACTGATACAATTTACGGGCTTGCATGTGATATTCTCAAGCCCAAAGCCTTTGAACGAATTGCGCATATAAAAGGAGTAAGAAAAGATAAAGCCAATTTTACATTTATTTTTACCGATCTGAGTCAGCTTTCAGAATATACCAAACCCATTTCAAATGAAGTTTTCCGTTTGATGCGCAATAGTTTGCCGGGCCCATATACTTTTATTCTGAACGCCAGCAGTAATGTGCCTAAAATATTCCAAAGCAGAAAGAAAACTCTGGGTATCAGAATTCCGGAAAACAATATACCATTGGAAATTGTAAAAGAACTTGGCAACCCTATAATGTCAACTTCAATCCGAGACGATGACGAAATTGTTGAATACACCACCGATCCGGAACTCATTTATGAAAAATACAAGGATATCGTTGATATAGTTATTGATGGAGGACCCGGCGACAATGTTCCTTCTACAATTATTGACTGTACAGGCATCGAGCCATTAATGATAAGGGAAGGAAAAGGAGAAGTTTGATTGTGATCCGGTGAATTAATATTGTTTATTTGTTTGATATTGGGTTGTTTAGTTGAAATATTATGACTGGGGAACGGTTGTATGCAATGCTAAAAAACAAAGTATAGACTATTAATCATACACCGAGAAAATATATTATTTGCTTGAAATGGGTGAAAAAGGAAGGTTATTGTCTTTAAAATAATCAAGTAAAAAATTCGATTGCTCAATAAGCACATTATCATAGGCTCAAACAAATTAAAACTTCGAATACCAATTAGGGGAAAATTAAGTGGTGGCATATACTTGCTGATACCATTGGGGGTGTTAGTTGATGATCTGGTAGGAGAAGTTGGAGTTCTTCCTGATGCAGTTACAGGTACTATTTTTTACGAAAAAATGTTCAGTAGAGAACATTGTCTAAAAAAAGCATTAATTTTGTCCATTATACCGAAAATATTATACAACGGAATAGGCAAAAAATTAAAGAGTAATTCCATGTTTCGTTATAGAATCATATTCTCACCCATCTTTGTATTCCTAATTTTGTACCCTTCTTTTGCTATTGGACAAATTGAATTTTATAGGAGTTACGAGCATTATAAGGATACTTGTAATAAAGAAACATACAAAAGTATTAAACTGGCTACATTTACAAATAATTTTATCCTTCTCGACTTCAATGGCAATAAAAACAAAATTCCCTGTGATAGTATTTGGGGCTATACAAATGAAAAGAAAATATTTTATAAAGTCAAAGACCATCGTGGTAAATCCTTAAAAGTTGAAGCCATAAACAATAGAATTGTTTTATATTCAGATCTCAGAGATAATACACTTATTTTTGATAATATGATTATTCCCGATAAAAAATTATCGGTTTATTTCAGCAAAACTTTGCAGGATACTATCTATCCCCTCAAATTGCAAACGCTAATAGAGCAATATAACCTAACCGATAATGAAAAGCTAAAATTGGAAAAATTAAGAAACAAAGACAGATTTAAAAAGAAGAATTCTAATACGGGTGTTTTTTATATAATTGAAGAAATATTCAACTAACAACATTAAAAAAACAATATGAAGTAGCACAGCATATAACATTGTATACGCATGATGCGGACTAAGGTATTAAAATTGAACGAATTATAAATTAATGAATATGTTGGTAAATTAAATGTGAATGATCTCTAATCCCACACTATACTTATATTAGACCGTAATTAGCAAGTAATATTATGTTTACCAATACCCTGATCACTGGATGTGGGACAAAAAATATAACAGATTAAATCTTCGCTTGGCTAAATATCCGGATTTCAAATAATTAACTAACTAAGCACAAAGCATTTTCTTCTCAATGATTAAATAATTCTGATCTGTTTATGAAAAAAGAAAGAAATGAGATTGAAAGATGAAATTTTGATCATGGATTGGTGTTGAATTACTAAGCCTTATGAATTGATGAATGAATAAGATCATAATAACTGCAATTTTATTATTAATAATTGGATTTGGCATACTAATTAAATAGACTAACTAGCTGGAATATGGTTCTTCATCATGTTTTTTAGTAATTAAAATCCGATAAAATATAATCTGCTAAAACCAATCCTAAAATATTTTCCAACTATAATCCTTTCAAACATGTATAAAAATAATATTTTTGATTTAACTGAGGCAATACAAAGATCAGAAGATGAGGTATTTGAAACACTCTTCCATGGAAATAACATAAGGGTTGAAAGAATTATTTCCATCGGGCAAACCACTCCCAAAAATCAATGGTATGATCAGGATACTGACGAATGGGTTGTTCTGTTACAGGGGGAAGCAAGACTGTGTTTTGAGAATGAAGAAGATATTTTTTTAAGAAAAGGCGATTATGTGCTTATTTCGGCCCGAAAAAGGCATAAAGTAAGCTATACAAGTACCGATCCTGCATGCATTTGGCTGGCAATTCATGGAAATATCAATATTTAATTCACTCATATACTGCAAATTACAATTTATTACTAAATTTTATTTTGTTAATTCAGGGAATATACATACTTTTGCGCCCTCAAAATTAAAAACTGATTCTGTAGCTCAGCAGGTAGAGCACATCCCTTTTAAGGATGGGGTCTTGGGTTCGAATCCCAACAGGATCACAAAAGCCGCTGAAATAGCGGCTTTTTTTATTCAATAAAATTCAGAAACTGGAAAACGTACTAATATGTATTTCTTTTAAGCTGAATGATTTACAAAGCTAATGCAGATAGAAGATCTGAACAAAGCAAACAGATTAACAATCAGAAAAACCTTGAGTCTGCATAAAGCTTCCTACTTTGCTATTGTATATAATTTTATGCGAAGAAATCAACTGATCAAACCTGCCCTAATAATTTTAGGGGCTAAAAATATTACTAAATCAGGATTCTAAAAACAAAAGGCAAAATTGTGCCGTAACCGACAAATTATTGTATTACCAGCTTTAGATTCCTGGTTATAACACTCCCAATACCTGAAGGTCTGGCTTCAATATTAAGCAGATAAAAACCCGGGCGCAGCTTATCCTTGTCGCTTATTGTGAATTTATGAACTCCTTCGCTAAGATAGCTGTCGTTTACAACCATTACATTGCGGCCATACATATCTGAGATTTGTATATGGGTTTCGGACAAGGCAGGCAATTCAACCTCAATAATAAAATCACTTTTAGCAGGATTGGGATATACCATTAGTTTATAATCATCGCTGGTGAAAGATAAATTATTCAATGATGATTTTACCACTTCAACTTCTTCGGCTTTTACATTCCCTGCAATTACTTCTCCCCAATTTATATCATGCCGTTGATCTCCAAACCTGATAAGCCTCACCTCTCCGTATGGTAAGGGGCGGTTATCAAGACTGTAGATAATTCCTGTAAGTTTGTTTTTATGCACACTGTAAGCAAACTCATAATCGCTCAGCTCCAGCCAGAAATCAGTGCTTTCAAGATTTTTACCTATGAGTTCAAACTGTATCCCTGCAAGAGTGCCATCGCTTACAATATCTATTGAATTTGAATTCAAGGTTATATATGCTTCGTTTGATTCAATATCGGCAATATCAGATTTTACACCTCCGATTATAATATTCACAGTACCAATAACATCAAGGATATTTATCAGGTTATCTCCTGTTACATCAGCATTTTCAAAACAGAAAGGTGTAGGATTCAGATTAAGTATGTAGTTAATGGTTGTTATCACATCTATCACATTCACAATACCATCGCAATTGGAATCTCCGGCTAAAACAGGGTTTTCTTCACCGGTCAGGATTATATTATCAATATACCATGCATTTATGCTGTTTGGTTCTCCTTCAAACACCCATGCCAGCAGGAATTTTTCGCCGGCAAGTGAACCAAGATCAACGCTGTATTGCTGAGCAGGCAAACTTGATGAAGGGTTTAGCACCCATTGGTCTGACCAGTTCATACCTCCGTTAAAAGACGATTGCAATTTCAATGAAAATGGATTTTGATTTCCAGAGTTATAATCAAGCATCGAGTGGAATTTTAGTATGAGCATATTATTCGACTGAGCATTTACAGGATTCATAACCAGACTGTACGAACCATTAACTCCAGAGGTTCCTGAAAACATAAGTTCGGGTGCTTCACCACCGGTATGATTTGAATTTACAACTGACCAGTTTGCCATAGTTGCATACCATCCTGCTGGTAACTGTCCCGGAGTAACTGATGTAAAATCCTGAGCATATGGAGTATATATCATTACACTATCCATACCGCTTCCGTTAATAGGGATATGCACAACATCAGGAATATTGCCAGAAATTGTCAGAAATGCAGAGTACAAACCTGGCTGTGTTGGATTGAAAACCACACCTATATCAGTAGTTTCACCAAACTGAATGGAAAACGGTAAAGCAGGCTGATCATGGATTGTAAACTGATCATAATTTTCGCCGGTCAGAGTTAAAGAATTAATATTAAGTGGCTGTGATCCATAATTGCTGATCTTAACGGTTCTTACAGCCGATTGATTACCAATAGTAACAGAACCGAAATTAAGATTTGTCGGACTTGCAATGAGTTCGGGTTGTTGCTGAGCCTCAACAGCATCAATATTTAATGTAAAATTTGTGTGCATAGGCTGGGGCCAGTTTGCAACTATTGCATAATAATCACCTGCAGGCAGAGGTAACTGGCTGAATGAACCGCCTGAATTGCCACCTGCAAACTGTATTACTGTTGGAGGATTGAAAATATCCGGGCATGCATTTAAGATAAAAACCCCGGCTCTGTTTCCGGCAGGACATGAAATATCGCCCGATAATATGCTGTTGGATTCCAGTGTAAAACTAAATACCAGGTCGTTGCCGGCTATATAATTTGACAAATACGTGGGGTTTGTTACTATCCAGTTAGGGAGGTAATGATTGCCATACAACTCGGTGCTTCCGCTATAATTCAACGGGAGATCTACAACCAGCGGATCTCCGCATGTTGCACCAGCAATAATACCGGTTCCGTTTTCATGAACAAGCATACCCATTGAGATCTTGACCATTTCGGCAGTATAAGCCATATTGCTATGAATAAGCAAATCGTTAATGGTATGATAATATGGGGTAAACTGATCTTCCATCAAAAAAACTGCCTTGAATCCGTTTGAATAAAAGGGCCAGCTATCAGATTGCTGCATGTATTGCGTGGTTTCAACCACAGTCAGCGGTGTAAAATTTTCAGCTATATAACGGGCAAGATTAGTTACCTGAGGCGAGTTGGGATACTTAATTATATCAACTTTCCATTGCTCAGGAGGCAAGGTGCAATAACTGATCATATCATTGTTGAGCATGAACTCGATATTCATGCCCTGGCTAAAGGCTTTGTCGGCAAAATCCCAGCTTCCGTACAAACCAAATTCTTCGGCAGGGAATGTAATAAATTTAATAGTTGATTCCGGAACATAGCCATATTTTTTCATGATCCGGGCAACTTCAAGGGCTGCTGCAACCCCGCTTGCATTATCATCAGCACCGGGAGCTATTACAAAAGGATTACTCGAACTTGGAACAATAGCATCGTAATGGGCACCCATAATATATACTTTATCAGGATTTACAAATCCCGGGTAAGTGGCTATTACATTATATTGCCAGGTTTGATAATAAGTTGAACCATAATTGTAGTTAAATGCAAAGGAATCGAGTTTGGTATCGGAATAACCATAAGAAATGAATTTGTTTTTAAGCCACACAGCAATATCCCTGTGATTATCGGCAAGGCAAAACCTGGTCCCAAAATCCTGAAGTGCCTGAATATGACTATGAATGCTGTCAGCATTTACCTTGTCAACATAAAAAGCTATGGCTTCTTCGATAGTCCTTGTTTGCTGAGCCTGAACCTCAGGGCGAAATGACAGCGTTAATACGAGCAGTGAAAGCAAAGTGAGTTTTCTCATTTTCATTTGGATTTAATCTTACGATAACATTTTTTTCTTTAAAATAGTATGTAATCCTTACGACTACAGGATACAAAGATAGAGATTTGGTTTGTATTGAAGGCTTGATTGAAACACCAATTATCCGTTGTAACCCCAAAGACTATTGCCGGTTTTTCAGTTTTAACCATATAATAAAACACTTAACAATCTGGATTTCAGGTGTTCCTGCTTTTGTTTTTGATATCATAAATCAAAGAACACAAAATTTCACTTGTGCATAAAACGCATAAAATCAATCAAACTCACAAGTAATCAGAGTAATAAGTCTGATTACTATACCTTAAAATTAAAGATATCCTGAACCAGATAGTATCATAATAGTTTTTCTATTTTTGCACATCATTACAATCTAAATGGAAAGCTTCCTACACGAGGGATATTTTGTACTCTTTGTCATTATCAGCTTAGGGTTGATATTGGGAAATTTCAGAATTAAAGGATTTTCACTTGATTCGTCTGCTGTTATTTTTTATCGCTCTGTTAATGGGGCATCTTGGTTTTTCTATCCCTACGGAATTCCAGACTCTGGGTATCGTACTCTTTATTTTTACCATTGGTATTCAGGCCGGACCGGGCTTTATTGATGCTGCACTACGCTATGGCCGTCAATTAGCTGTTATAGGAAGTATACTGATTGCAGTAGCCGCCGGAATTACCTACCTTGCAATAATTATATTTAACATATCAGTTCCTGTGGGCGTAGGTCTTTTTAACGGCGCTCTTACAAGTACTCCAGGGCTGGCAGCAGCTTTTGAAGCAACAGGCTCGCCCCTGACAGCAGTAGGATATGGCATTGCTTATCCAGCAGGCGTGATAGGCGTGATATTGTTTGTACAACTTTATCCGAAACTGGCACGAAAAGATTTACAAGAGGAAGAAAGAGAATATATCCGGCAGATGCAGGAAGGAAATCCTAAATTGCAAAATGTAGTGCTGAAAGTAACAAATGCAAATGTTCATGGAAAGACAATCCGTGAGCTGGACCTTAGAAAAATGACGCAGGCTGTTATTTCCAGAGTTAAAAGCAATGAAAATATTTTTTCGCCAACAGTTAACACCATACTGCATCTTAACGATTTTGTGAAAGTAGTTGGAGACGAGGAAGCACTTCAGAAAGCAGCATTGCTTATCGGTGATGTGGCAGATGAAGAGCTGACCTTTGATGAACGCTTTACAGTAAACTGGTTGCTTGTAACCAATAGTAAGGTCATTAATAAAACCATACGCGAACTTAATCTCACTGCGCTTAATGCCACTATTACACGCATACGCCGAAGTGGAATTGATCTGAAGCCTTTTCCGCATAGCAAACTACGTTTTGGTGATAAGCTTCTCATCTCCGGCTCTAATCAGGAAATGCCTGAAGTGAGACGACTGCTGGGTAATGATGAGAAAAAACTTTCTGAAACCAATTTTCTCCCTATAGCACTCGGTATCGTAATAGGCGTATTAATTGGCTCTATAAGCATTCCGGTTTTCGGTTTGTTCGATTTCAGGTTAGGACTTACAGGAGGTGTGCTGGCAGCAGCATTGGTACTCAGCAATATAGGCAAAACAGGTCCCATACTTTGGTCAATGACTGGTAGTGCAAATCAGCTCTTACGCCGGCTGGGACTGCTCATATTCATGGCAAGCGTGGGCACAAGCGCTGGCAGAGAATTAGGCAGCGTGCTGAGCGACAACGGACTACAACTGATCGCTATTGGTATTGTTATTACAGTGCTGCCTATGTTTGTAGGGGCTTTTATCGGACAATATGTTTTTAAGCTCAACTTTATCACTTTGTTGGGCGTTATTACGGGGGCAATGACGAGTACGCCGGGGCTGGCTGCCATTGACAGTAAAATAGAGAGTGATGCTGCCTCGGTAGGCTATGCTACTGTGTATCCTATTGCGCTTGTACTGATGATAATCTTCTCCCAGTTGCTGGCTTTGATGATGTAAATTGAAATCTTCGCAGGATCATTAGCACCAGTGCTAAACCTATTAAAAAAATCAGAGACTGAAATTGTTGAGACGCCAGATTATTACGACCCTACGGGGTTATTAAGGAGATGTTTATAGATGATTTTACAAAAGTGTCATTCGGCAGGATTTAAACGCTTGCGGGGTTTTTGGTTGGTATCTGTTCAATATTAAATCAAAAAAGATTTTACTGAACCTTTTTTATTTCATTATCAATCACATGCAGCATTTCATTGACTGGCTCAATAAGCTGAACGACTGATTCTTCAGAAAAATCAAATAGGTTTTCATAATCACCCTGTTGCCTCCAATCATAAAGTTGCACTAATAATTTCCCATATTTCTTATCAAGTTTTCCGGTTTTTATGAAACACCTTGAAAATTGTGTTCTCATTCCGGAATGTGTTTGGGAATCAATCTCACTTAATACTAACAAAGCATTAACTGCATAGAATACAGCATAATACAGTCTGTTAACTGCTGAATTCCAGAACCCGTTTTGAACAAGGACTTTAGCAGCTTCAAAAGTTATATAGGCTGATTCCATTCTTAATCTGGAGTATTCAATCCTTTCTTCTTTTTTCATAATTGAATGCCTTGTAAGGAGACATTGTGATAATACGGGCTAATACGATGTTTAGTATTCCAGTCAATTTTTGAATAAATAAATAAAGATAAAATCTCACCTGTTTCAAGCTCCAATTCATAGAGATTTTCTCTAAATGCCTTTTCAATCTGGTATGTTACCGGATAATCTGTAAGGACCAGAATATCCCAGTCTGATTCTTTTCTGGCATCACCTCTTGCTCGTGAACCATATAATATCACCTGAGCATTTTTGTCAATCTCAGAAATATTTAGTTTAATACGCCGGGCAATATGTTCAGTCTTTTTATTCATTCATGCAAAGGTACAATATTGTTAAAAAATTAATACCACAAGATTAAATAAGTGGAAATTTACTTCATAAAAATAAATACACAAAACTCTTAACTACAAAGTATTGAATTCGTATTTCCTTATAACTTTTGCATTTACAAAGATATTAAAACACCTGAAGATGAGCCGGTCAATTAAGGGTTAAAATACAAAACCTACAGGCTATTTAGTTGAGCAACTTTGTTTAACATTTTTTAACAGTTTAATATTGTGGTAGTTACAGCCAATTGGCTAATTTTGCCCTCCTAAAAATTCATTTTTATGACAAGTATAAATATCAGTGAGCTGAACGAAAAAATCAGACAGGAAAGTTCATTTGTTGATCTTATCAACCTTGAAATGCAAAAGGTTATAGTTGGTCAGAAACATATGATTGAACGCCTGCTTATTGCATTACTTGCCGATGGTCATATCCTGCTTGAAGGAGTGCCCGGACTGGCTAAAACACTGGCAATCACCTCTCTTGCCAATACAATTCAGGCTAAATTCAGTCGTATTCAGTTTACTCCCGATCTCTTGCCTGCCGACCTTATAGGAACCATGATCTATAGTCAGAAAAAAGAAGAATTCATGGTTCGTAAAGGACCTGTTTTTGCTAATTTCATTCTTGCAGACGAAATTAACCGTGCGCCTGCAAAAGTGCAAAGCGCATTACTCGAAGCTATGCAGGAACGACAGGTAACTATTGGCGATAATACATTTAAAATTGAAGAACCTTTCCTGGTACTTGCAACCCAAAACCCTATTGAACAGGAAGGAACCTATCCCCTGCCCGAAGCCCAGGTTGACCGTTTCATGCTGAAAGTGGTAATTACATATCCTACGAAAGAAGAAGAAAAAATCATTCTTCGTCAGAGGATCACCAATGAAATACCTACAAATCAGGCCATTATCAAGCCTCAGGACATAATGAATGCAAGGTCAATAGTAAGGGAAGTTTATCTGGATGAAAAAATTGAGAACTACATAACCGATATTGTTTTTGCAACCCGTTTTCCAACTGATTTCAAACTCAATAAATACAAGGATATGATCAGTTACGGTGCTTCGCCCAGAGCCAGTATCTATATGGCTTTGACAGCAAAAGCCTATGCTTTTATCAAAAGACGCG
>Ga0302245_1002272_pt1 | contig 11408 bp, 8 predicted proteins | sample AAG_UR_Thr_MG_FD_193512 | JGI IMG/M metagenome (GOLD analysis project Ga0302245, IMG submission 193512) | Enriched activated sludge microbial communities from anaerobic digester in WTTP, New Holstein, Wisconsin, United States - AAG_UR_Thr | ecosystem: Engineered > Bioreactor > Anaerobic >... | reverse complement strand
CGGGGCGGAGCCGTCTAAGGTGTGCCTGGTAAGGGGGGTGAAGTCGTAACAAGGTAGCCGTACCGGAAGGTGCGGCTGGATCACCTCCTTTCTAGGGAGTATCATAAGAGGTACCCCATGGGTTTTTGTACGCTGTATCTTTTTTCCCGAGGGCCGATAGCTCAGGTGGCTAGAGCACACGGCTGATAACCGTGAGGTCGGAGGTTCGAATCCTCCTCGGCCCACCAGTCTTTTCGGGGATGTAGCTCAGTGGGAGAGCGCCTGCCTTGCACGCAGGAAGTCGTCGGTTCGAATCCGATCATCTCCACCAACCCAATAAATGCGGTCCTGATAATGCGGTCGAAGGGACCGCATTTTTCAATTGGAGCGGCAAGGATCCTGGCCTTCAGGACCTCCTGTCGGCGAGGGTTTCACTCTTTTCGCCCTTCCCTCCGGCGATAGCGATCCTGTATCTCCTGCCCCTTGATTTTCTTTTGAGGTTGTTGTATTATTCTGTTATCGGGGAGAAGTGCCCCGAAGTCGGGTTTTCCGGCTTGAAAAGCGGTTTGGGAAGTGAAGAAGCAACGGCAGGAGTATCACGGTTCAGATGAGAAGTGTAACGCTCCAGTAACGAGGGACGGTTTTTAACGGAACGGGGAGTGGTTGCTTGAAGTGTCTCTGCGCCGGAAAACCCGACCAAGGTAATATAGGGGTGGCGGAAGCCGCCCCTTTTTCATTTCCCCGGCAGGCGGGGACTCTTTCAAAAGGAGTGGTGGGAATGAAGGACCTGATGGAGCTGTTGAGAGAACGAAGAAGTATCAGGCGGTATCAGGACCGTCCCCTTTCGGACGAACAGGTGGCTGCCCTGGAGGAGGCCGTACTCCGGAGTCCCACGGGGAGAGACACCAGGTCTTGGGAGTTCGTTTTCGTCGACGACCGGGAACTACTGAACAGGCTTGCCGCCACCAGGGGGAGCAATTCGGCCTTCCTCGGGGGCGCGTCCCTGGGCATTGTCGTCCTGGGAAATGATAAGGTCACCGACACCTGGGTCGAGGACTCGTCCCTGGCGGCGATCATAGCCCAACTGGCCGCCGTAGGTCTGGGCCTCGGGTCGTGTTGGTCCCAGGTCCGAAACAGGGAGCACGCCCCCGGCGAGACGGCCGAGGATTATGTCAGGGGTCTTTTGGGCATCCCCGATGATCTCAGGGTGCTGTGCGTCATCGCCGTGGGCCATCCCTCCGAGGAGAAACGCCCCACCCCAAAAGAAGGACTGTCCTTCCGGAAGATCCACAGGAACCGGTTCAAACCGGCCTGAGACGGCGGGTGAGCGGGACTTCACCTCGCCAGCTTGAGCATGGCGGTCTTGAGCACCAGGACGGAGGACAAAAGGTCCTCGATCCCGATGTGTTCATCGACCTGGTGGGCCAGGTCCATAAGGCCCGCGGGGAAAGGGGAGAAGGCCACTACGTTCGGGAGGGCCTTGGCATAGGTCCCGCCGCCGATAGCCATCACTTCCGGGTGCTTCCCCGTAGCCTCGAAAAAAGCCTCGCTGAGGTCCCTGATCAGGGGTGAATCCTTGGGGACGAAGAGGGGGCTGTACCTCGAGGTCTCCACGGGGACGAGGCCGAGCGGGGCCAGCCGTTCCTTCAGTCTTTCAGCCACCAGCTCGCCCTTGATCGTCACCGGATGCCTGATATCGAGGGACACCGAGAGGACATCCTTTGAAAAAGAAGCCAGACCGGGGTTGCACGTCAGCGGGCCGGAGACATCATCGCTCATGGCTATCCCCAGGTTGGAACCGAACCTCGGGTCTTCCAGCAGCCGCGATAAGACCTTGAAGGCCTCGAAGGGTCCGCCGGGAGGAGGGGTGGCATCGATCAGCCGGCAGAGGGCCGCGATGGCGTTCTCGCCGTTTTCAGGGAGGCTCGCGTGGGCCGCCTTGCCGAAAGCCCTTACGGTCAGGGCCCCCTTTTCGAAAAGCAACTCGCCGCCCTGAGGCATGGCCCCGACAGCACCGCGGAGGACCTCCGCCCAGTCATCGAGGGCCCGCTGGTCGCCGGCGAAAACGGCCTCGCACCGGTCGGGGACAATATTTACGGCCTCCCCCGCCTGGAAGGAGACCAGCCTGGTGGCGTCGTTGACTCCGACAGGTACATCGATCCGGATATGGAGGCCGCCCTTCTCGGCATGAACGATCCCCTCCGGTATATCAGGGGTGAAGCCCGCGACGGGGGCTTCCTCGTTGGCGGCGTACCACTTGATGCCCCGGAAGCCGCTTTCCTCGTTGGTGCCGAAGATGATCCTTATCCTCCTGGACAGCCGGTGCCCCTCGTCGGAGAGGATCTTCAGGGCCCAGAGGGCGGCCACGGTCGGCCCCTTGTCATCGGTGGTCCCGCGACCGTACATCTTTCCGTCGTGGATCTCCGCGCCGAAGGGAGGGTAGGTCCAGCCCTTGCCTTCGGGTACTACGTCGAGGTGTCCGAGGACGGCCACCATCTCCTTTCCCGAGCCGTACTCAGCGTAACCGATCATCCCGTCGCGGTTCACCGCCCGGAAACCGAGGTCCGAGGCCGTCTCAAGGGCCAGGTTAAGGGCCTGGTGGACGCCCTCCCCGAAGGGTTTCCCCTCCAGTGGCATGGACCCTACGCTCCTGATGCGGACCATGTCCTGGAGGTTCGAGATCAATTGAGGTCTGTACTTTTCAAGCAGGGTATCGTATCCCATATCGGGTCTCCTTTGCGCTCCCCGCCCGCCCGGTCAGTCCAAGGGGTAGCTCCAACCCGGCAGTTTTCCGTGCGCGAGGGGGACGATGTTGACGACCTTGCCCTTCAATTCGCTGTTTTTGAAATCCACCCTGTAGGTGTTGACCACATTGTCGTTGCTGTCGAGTTCCTCGATCAGGAGGACATGGGACCGGCCCACGACCGTCAGGACGTCCCGGTCGCCCTCCTCAAGGAAAATAGGTGGAGGACCGCCTTCCATGCCGACCGTCGCGGCCTCGAAGGCCGGGTAGGTCGCAGCCTCTGTTTCAAAGGGGAGGTTCTCCACGTAGATCATGCTCGTCTTCCCGTTCATGTAACTTATGAAGGCTACGACCGCCATCAGCGTGATGATGGCCAGGTTCACGAGGATCTGTCTTGGTTTCATGGCTTCGCTCTCCTATTCCTCGACGGCACCGCGAAGGCTGCGGCGGGCACGTTCACGGTCCTTCTGTCGGCGCCACGCGTGAAGTACCAGAGCCAGGGAAATGATCCCGTAGGATACGAAAACCCTGAAATATTCCCCGAGCTGGGCCTCGCCGATCAGGTACTTGCCGGCCATGGGGGAGACGACGAACATCAGGTGGAAAAGCACCACGCCAAGGAACACGTTGAAGATCGACGCCCTGGACACGCTTGCGCCGCCCACTAGAAGGGAGGCTATGGCAAACATGCCTGCCTGTTCGTGGCTGTTATAGGTGTTCATCGTGCCGATGTTCTGGAGGAAAATGATCTGGCCGTAGCAGGCGAGGACGGTGGAGATGATTATGGCAATCAGCCGCGTGCGCTCGACGGGTATACCGGCGTCCCCCGCCACCTTCATGTCCTGGCCTACGGCCCTCATGTCCTGCCCCAGTTTAGTTCCCCGGAACCAAAGGACGAAGAGGCAGAAAAGCCCAATGATGAGGAACGTAGCCAGGGGGATGTCTATCCCGTGGATGTTCAAGGGCATGAGATTGTCGAGGCACTTCCTGATGCCCTCGAGGTTGGTCACATTCCTAATTCCGAAACCTCTTGAGAGCACCATGGCGGGGTTTGTCATCGGAACGACGCTGCCGAAACCATAAAGGACGACCAGTTGGTACACCCCATTCATGAAAAACCCGAGGATGAAAGAAGTGACCATCTCGCGTCCCTTGGCAAGGTTGAGGATGGTTCCTGTCAACCAGCCCAGGGCGATCGCTAGGGGTGTGGAAATGATTGCCGCCAGGATGACCCCAGGGACACCTACCACACTCCAGTCGCTCATGAATATAAGGCCTATCTGGCCTGCCATCGCGCCTAGGACCATACCGAAGTTCAGGCCCATACCCGCCATGATAGGGATGAGTAGCGAGAGCACCAGGAAGGAATTCCTGGAAAGGCGTACCAGCATTTCCTGGACAAGGTAGGTCCCGGAAAATTGCGATATGGGGATCGCGAAGGCGCTCACGACGATGAACAGGATGGGTACGGCATTCTGGATGAGGTAATGCTTGAGGAGGTCGACTTTTTTGTTCATTATTTCACCTTCACGGTTCGTGTGAGTGCATAGAGGATCATCCCGTTAGATACGATTATCCTGATGACTTCCGACATGTCCGTCTGGATCATGCTGTTTATCACCGAAGGAGTCATCGTCAGGATACCCTGGAAAAGTAATGTCCCTATTATCACGTTAAGGATACTGGCCCTATGGACCGAGGCCCCGCCGATGAGTATTGCCGACACCGCCGGGAAGGCCATGTAGAAAGGACCCATGTAAAGCTGAACGAAACCGAAGCTCTGCTGGTAGACAATGATCCCTATCGCTCCCAGGACGGTCGATAATATCACCGACAAGGTCCTCATCCTGTCGATGTTGACCCCGGAAGCCCTGGCGTATTCGGGGTTTGACCCCACGGTGGTCATCGCCGTGCCGGTCCTGGTCCTCATGAAAACCCACATGAACCAGCAGAGAAGGGCGAAGAAGAGGAACATCCCCGTGGGAACGTAAAAGAACTGTCCAATGCTGAAGGATCCGATATCGCTGATGGCCTGGTGCCAGAACCCCTCTACGGCGATCGTCGTTCGGAGGCCCTTGCCGGCGTAGCCCCAGACCATGTTGGAGCTCTTGTAGGGGAGCACAAGCCACATGATGCACATGAAGGCCACGGAGGAGAAGCCCACGTAGGTCGCGATCATCATCTCGCTACCCTTTACCCTGTTGAGGAGGAGGCCGTAACCCCACCCCAGCACGACGGCTATCGGCAAGGATATCGTCATGGCGATCAGGACCCCCGGTATTCCGGGGATCCCTATCTCTATACTGGTGACCGCCCCGAGCAGGCCGGCGATTATGCCGAGGGGGAGGCCGAAGTTCAGCCCGCACCCCGATACGATCATCGGGACCATCGCCAGTACCATCACGCCGTTCATGCCGAACCTGACGAGGGTGTCGCTCACCGACGCGTCGATCCGGACCCTTACGAAGGGGGCCATGATGAAAAGGGAGAAAAGGAAGAGGCCGATGATTATCCTCGGCCAGCCCGCGTTTTCGATGAACTTCTTTATCCCGGCCATTGTCAGACCACCTTCTTTTCTCTTCCGTCTATCCCAAGCATCAGGACGCCGAAATCCGTCGAGGGGGCAGAAGCCGGGAGTATGCCCGCTATGCGACCTGAATCGATTATCGCTATCCGGTCACAGATTGAGCGCAGTTCTTCCAGTTCGGAAGAGACCATCACGATCGTTGTTCCGAATTCGTCATTGTATTTTCTCAGGGCTTCCAGGACCATTCTTTTGGCGCCGACGTCAATACCCCTCGTCGGTTCCGACACGAACAGGAGTCGTGGTTTTGTCTCGAAAGCCTTGGCAAGGCATACCTTCTGCTGATTGCCGCCCGATAGGTCCTGGACGCGTTGATTCTCACTGAGGCATTTTATATTGAGCATATCGATGTAATCCCTGGCGCTCCTGGCTATTTCCGATTCGTCCCTGATCTTTATGAGGCCTCCGAGGATCGGCTTGAGGAACCGCTCCTGCATCTGGAGCGACGTGAAGATAATATTCCATGAAATGGGTTCTTCCATCAAAAGGCCCACTCCCCGCCGGTCTTCATAAACGGCGGATATCCCCGCCTCGAGGGGACTCGTGGGGTCGTTGAGCCGGATCGGTCCCTCCAGGAAAAAGACTGAGCCCCCCGCGGGGAACATCCCCATTATTCCGTTCGTTATCCCTAGTTTTCCCTGGCCGGCGAGGCCTCCGATCCCGAAGATCTCCCGCTCCCTGACCTGGAAAGAGACATCCCTCACCGTTTCCCCGGGCATGTCCACCCAGAGGTGCTCCACCTGGAGGATGACCTCCCCGAGGTTGCCTTCCCTGTCGCCCTTTCCCGCAAAGGCGGTGGTGATATCCCTCCCGACCATCGATGTGGCTATGGACATGATATCCGTCTCGTCCGGGGTGGTGTTGTCGACCACCTCACCATCCCGGAGGACGATGATCTTGTCGCAGACATCCATGATCTCCTGGAGCCTGTGGGAGATGAAAATGATGGAAATACCGAGGGCGGCGAGGCGCTTCATCGTATCGAGGAGGATCTCCGCCTCCGATTCGGTAAGGGTCGCCGTGGGCTCGTCGAGGACGAGTATCTTGGTGTTCTCCTTGTCGATCTCGCGGGCTATCTCGGTAAATTGCTTGTAACCCACGGGGAGTTCTGAAACGGCAATGGCCGGGTCCAGGCCTACCTTCAACTTGTCGATCGCTTCACGGCTCCTGCGGTCCATGTCATCCCTATCGAGGGTTTTCATGCGGTCGCCGTAAGCCTCGACGAGGAAGTTGTATTTTGTCGATTCCCTGTTGAGGACGATATTCTCGGTCACTGTGAAACCGGGTATGAGCGAGAACTCCTGGTGCACCATGCCTATCCCGGCTTCCAGGGCGTCGAAGGGGCTGGCGAACCTCACCTTTTTCCCTTCTATCGAGATGGTGCCCTCGTACCCTCCGGTCTCGTGGATCACCGTCATACCGAAGAGGATATTCATCAAGGTCGATTTCCCCGCGCCGTTCTCTCCCACCAACCCCAGGATCTTTCCCTTTTCAAGGCTGAAGGATACATTTTTCAAGACTTTGTTGTGGTTAAAGGACTTGCTGATTCCCCTGACATTCAAAAGGGGTTCTAAGGCCATGCATTTCACCTCTCTAGCGGGTAGTGCGTTTTCATGAGCGATATAGTAACCATAGTCCATCGGCTTGAGAAAGAAGTAGCCACCGGAGAAAGAAGGGGACCAGGCAAAAAAAGGGGAGGGGGAATCCCCCTCCCCCTAAGCAAAGGGATCTTATTTGAAGGTCAGGTATTTCTCCGGCACCTCGACGCTGGTCATATCCAGGTAACCCTTGCCGAAAATGTAAGTATCCTGGTAAAGGAGGACGTGGTTCTTTTTAACAACCCCCGTCTGGATGTCGGTGTAGTAGTTCCCGTTCCACTCGGCTCCCGGGGTGGCATTGGAGTAGACATCGAAGAGGTCCTGGGGTTTGAAATTGCGGGCGAAGTTCTTGGCGTCGACGCCGGCGGACACCATCTTGTGGCCGAATTCGGCCAGGGCGACCGAGTTGGTGTAGCCGTAGGAGTACGCCCAGGTACCCATGCGGCCCGATCCGCCATGGTCGATGACGGCTTGTTCGACCTTCTTGAGGATGGCGGGGAAGTCGCCCTTCACATCGGCCAGTTCAACGCCCAGGGCGCCGGGATAGCCCATGAGAGGAGAGGGAAGGTCCGCTTCGATGAAGAAGCCGCCGCCCTCGGCGATTCTCTTCAGCAGGGGTTCGGTATGGGCGTCATTCGTGCAGAAGAAGGCGGTCTTGTCGCCATATTTCTCAAGCCAGGCCGGGACCTTTTCGAGGACAAACTGCTGCGCCCCGGCGACACCGACATCGCTTGTCGGGTCGGGAGCCGTCTCGAAGTGGAATTTTATTCCCAGGTCCTTGCAGGCCTCTTCCATGATGTTGCGGCGACGGGAGAGCAGTTCGTAGCTCATGTGGCGCGGGAAGGAAATGTGGACGAAGTCCGTCGCGCCTAGCTTCTTGGCCGCGGCTATAATGAGGTACCCGCGGGCGATATTATCGGCGTTGACGGTGAGGTCGGCGATGCTCTCGATCACACCCGGGTCTTCATGGGCCTCACCCGCGAAGAGCAGGATGTCGTCCCTCTTTTCCCTGACCCTGCGGAAGCCCTCGGTCGTGCCGGGAATGGCCTGGTTCACTATGACGACCTTCATGAGGGGGTCATCAGCGAGAGACGCGATCTGGGAAATGGTAGTCTCCATCTCCTGCATGAAGTTGTCGGGGTAAGTGAGATGCTTGATCATTCCGCCGTCCGAGACGTCGCCGTACTTGGCTATCATGGCTTCAGCGCCCCTGAGGTCGTCCTCCGATTGCGAAACGGTACCCGTGCAGATGCCGATGTGAAATGCGGCCGCCGCGAAAGCGGCCGAGGTCATTGCCGCTAACACGAGGATACCGAGCAGAATGACAACGAACTTCTTCACTTCCATTCCCCCTTATTGAGATTAGTTAAACCCACTTAAATATCACTCCAATGAGGGTTTTTGTCAACTTCGGGATTGGGTTTCGAGGGTGTTCACAACCGAAACCGCGAAGGGAATTGTCGTAAAACCAACGGTGTGTCGGATCATACATCGGCCTAACGAGAACCCGTCTGTTCAAGTCCTCTTCCATGACCGACCCTCACCCGTCCCCGAATCCGAGGTCGACCGTAGCCGGGGCGATCAAAGATCCCTTGTCACGCTCCGCACGGCCTTGACCCGCGGAGATATTGGGGAAATGATAGAAAAGAAAGCCCAAAGCACCGGTGAACGAGATGGACGATGATGAAACCTATGGGAGGGGGATGGAGTAATGATCGATCTCACCATTAACGACGCCCAGCTTGAAAGGACCGTGGGAAGGGCCAGGGAGAGGAATATTGTGGTCCCGACCTTTGAACAGATGAAGGACCCCGGAAAGATCCCCATGAAGGTCAGGGAGAAGTTAAAAACGGTCGGCCTCTGGGATGTCGACCCCGCGAACCTTTTCCGCGTTACCTGGAAGAACGAGCCCGTCCCCAGCGGCGGCCTCTTCGGCGGGGTTAACTTCCTGGAATTGCCAGGGGAGATAACCGGGGTTGACGCCCGGGTTGTGGCCCTCGTGGGGAAGTGGTTCCCCACGGGGTCCCACAAGGTCGGCCCCACTCTTGGCTGTCTTGTGCCAAGGCTCGTGACGGGCCAGTTCGACCCGACGGCCCAGAAGGCGGTATGGCCCTCCACGGGGAATTATTGCCGCGGCGGCGCCTACAATTCTCAACTCCTCGCCTGTGACTCGATAGCGATCCTCCCTGAGGGGATGAGTCGCGAGAGGTTCGAATGGCTCAAGACGGTGGCGGGAGAAGTGATCGCGACCCCCGGTAGTGAGAGCAACGTCAAGGAGATCTTTGACAAGACCTGGGAGCTCAGGAGGACCAGGGACGACGTGGTGGTCTTCAACCAGTTCGAGGAGTTCGGCAATTATCTATGGCACCATGAAGTGACCGGTTCCGCCCTGGAGGAGGCCTTCTCCAACGTCGCGAAACCGGGGGACCGCTTTTTCGGAGTGACCTTCACATCGGGTTCCGCGGGCACCCTGGCGGCGGGGGATCACATGAAAAAGATCTTCCCCGCATCGAAGATCGCCGTCGGTGAGGCCCTACAGTGTCCCACCCTGCTGCTGAACGGTTTCGGAGCCCACCGGATCGAAGGGATCGGCGACAAGCACGTTCCCTGGATACACAATGTAAGGAACACGGACATGGTGATAGATGTCGACGACGCCGACTGCATGGCCCTGATCCGCCTTTTCAACGAGCCGGCGGGGCGGGGGTATCTGGAGTCGCGGAAGCTGCCCCGGGAATTGATCGACCAACTGCCGCTCATGGGCATCTCCAGCGCGGCCAACGTGATAATGGCCATCAAGATGGCGAAATACTACGAACTGACCGCGAAGGACATCATCTTCACCGTTTTCACCGACTCAATGGAGCTCTACGGGTCAAGGTTACGGGAGATGGAAGAGTCCTTCGGGGTTTACGGCCCCGTCGATGCCGCCGTCGATCACCACAGGAGCATCCTCGGCCTGGGAACCGACTGGATGAAAGAGTTGTCCTATTACGACAGGAGGGGTATCCACAACCTTAAGTACTACACCTGGATCGAGCAGCAGGGCAGGGACCTCGAAGAACTGAACGCCCAATGGTACCAGGCGGATGAGTATTGGGGGGGCATACCACCCTTGGCCGACAGGATCGATGAGAAAATAAGGGACTTCAACCGAAGGACCGGGCTGCTGGAACCTTGAGGACCTTTGAATAACGGGTGCCGGTGACGTGTTCTTTCTGGTAAAATTACCCTGGACCGGTACCCATTGTCACCCGGTAGCGGATTTTTTTAGAGGGAGGTTCGAAAAAAGATGCCGAACACAAAGGGTGTTCCGTCGGACATCGAGATCGCTCAGAAAACCGTGTTAAAGCCCATAGTGGAAGTAGCCTCGTCCATAGGCATAGGCGAGGATGAACTGGAATACTACGGCCCTTACAAGGCCAAGGTCACCAGGGGGCTTTGGGAGAGGATAAAAAGCAGGCCCGACGGGAAGCTGATCCTCGTGACGGCCATAACCCCGACCCCGGCGGGGGAGGGCAAGACGACGACCACCGTCGGCCTGGGGCAGGGACTCTCGGCAATAGGCAAGAAGGCCATGATCGCCTTGAGAGAGCCCAGCCTGGGCCCGAGCTTCGGGGTCAAGGGCGGCGCTGCCGGGGGCGGCTACTCACAGGTGCTCCCCATGGAGGATATCAACCTGCACTTCACCGGCGATATCCACGCTGTAACGACGGCCCACAACCTCGTATCGGCGATGATCGACAACCACCTCCAGCAGGGCAACGAGCTGGGGATCGACCCGCGAAGGGTCACCTGGAGGCGCGTGATGGACCTCAACGAGCGTGCCCTCCGGAACGTGGTCCTCGGCCTCGGAGGGAAGCCCCACGGGGTCCCCAGGGAAAGCGGTTTTGACATAACCGCCGCCTCGGAACTCATGGCTATCCTCTGCCTTTCCTCGGACCTGATGGACCTCAAGGAACGGGTAGGAAGGGTCATTGTCGGGTACACCTACGACAACAAGGTGATCAGGGCCGGTGACCTTGGGGTCGCCGGGGCGGTGGCGGTACTGCTGAAGGATGCCATCAAGCCCAACCTCGTTCAGACCCTCGAGGGCGTCCCGGCCTTCGTCCACGGCGGCCCCTTCGGGAACATCGCCCATGGCTGCAACAGCATCCAGGCCACCCGGCATGGGCTGAAGCTTGCCGACTACTTCGTGACCGAGGCCGGGTTCGGCGCCGAACTGGGCGCGGAGAAGTTCTTCGACATAAAGTGCCGGATGGCCGGCCTTAAACCGGACGCCGTGGTGCTGGTGGCCACGGTGAGGGCTTTGAAGATGCATGGCGGGGTGCCAAAGAGCGAACTTTCCAGGGAGGATGTGAACGCCCTTAAGTCGGGCCTTCCCAACCTGGAAAAGCATATCGAGAACGTCAAGGCCTTCGGCCTGCCGGTGGTGGTGGCGTTGAACCGCTTCCCTGCGGACACCGTAGCGGAACTCGACGCCGTGCGGGAAAGGTGCGATGCT
>Ga0302245_1002268_pt1 | contig 11413 bp, 10 predicted proteins | sample AAG_UR_Thr_MG_FD_193512 | JGI IMG/M metagenome (GOLD analysis project Ga0302245, IMG submission 193512) | Enriched activated sludge microbial communities from anaerobic digester in WTTP, New Holstein, Wisconsin, United States - AAG_UR_Thr | ecosystem: Engineered > Bioreactor > Anaerobic >... | reverse complement strand
CGTCCGTAACCGTTGTCCCGCATGACGCTGAAAGCGGGGCGCGTCACATGGTAGGCCCCGTTCAGATGAACATCAAGAACCGCCTGCCAGTTTTCCGGCTCCATTTTGAGAATGCCCTTATCCCGCAGAATGCCGGCATTGTTGACCAAAATGTCTACTTTCCCAAAGGCATCCACGGCCGACTTGACAATGCTTTCGCCTCCGTCCGGAGTCGCCACATTGGCGTAATTCGCAACCGCCTCTCCTCCCAGAGCTTTGATCTCATCAACGACTTTGTCGGCCGGACCGGCCGCTCCTTCGCCGGAACCGTCTCTGGCGCCGCCGAAATCGTTGACGACTACTTTTGCGCCCCGCCGGCCAAACTCAAGAGCGTACACACGCCCCAGTCCGCCGCCTGCGCCGGTAACAATGGCCACCCGGCCATCAAAACGGATTTCCTTGCTTGCTCCCATCATCGTTCTCCTTTTCGTAAATGTCTTTTGAAAGCAATCGAGTTGCGTCTTTGGACAAAAGTCCCATCTCCGCCGGAAAGTTAAAACATGTTCTTCACTCCCGCCAGCGTGTCCTGAGCCTCTTGCACCATCCTCTCCAACAGTTCTTTGCACGTGGGCACATCTTTGATGAGTCCGATGGACTGCCCCACCATCAGAGGGGCAACCTCCACATCGCCGTCTTCCCATGCTTCTTTCATGCGATCACCGGCAATGAGAGGGTACAGAGCCTCGAATCCTCCTCCTTTCTCCTCAATTTCACATATTTCCCGAACCACCTGGTTTTTAAGAGCGCGACCCTGCAGTTTAAGCGACTTGCAAATCAGCGTGGTTTCGTATTCCTGACGTTTCACAATCTCTTCTTTGATGTTGTCGTGAACCACACATTCCTTGGTGGCAATGAAACGGCTGGCCATCATGACTCCCTGCGCCCCCAGCGAAAGAGCTGCCGCGAGGGACTTGCCGTTGGCGATGCCACCCACCGTCACCACCGGGATTTTCACGGATTCGGCAATACGGGGCGTCAGCACCATGGTCGTGACATCATCGTCCAGCGGGTGACCGCCCTCTTCGATGCCGGCGGCGTAGATGCCGTCGTATCCGGCCTTCTCCGCGTGCAGGGCATGGCGCACCGCGCCCACTTTGTGAAAAAGCTTAACTCCCGCTTTTTTCAACATGTCAATGTACTCGGGTCCCGCCGCCTTGTCCACCGGAGCGCCGGACACTTCAATGCCCGCCACTTTTTCTTCCGCGCAGACCCGCAGGTACATTTGATGATGTCCCGGCGTGATGCGCACGGAGGGAAGGATGGTGAGTCCCACCATAAATGGCTTGTCGGTAAGTTTGCGCGTCTCCCGGATGGCATTGCGGAAATCCTCTTCTGTTTCATAATTTGCCGCGGTGAGATTTCCCATCCCTCCCGCGTTGGAAATCGCCGCGCACAGCGTCGGTTTGCAAAGCCACATCATTGCCCCGCAAATAATGGGGTACTGGATCCCAAACATCTCAGTTATTGCCGTTTTCATTTGAATTCTCCTTATCATTTTTTAACTTGCTGTAACGGATTCGTCCGCTTGCCACGGCGAACGATCCGTATTTTTGCCTTGTCTGACGTCACGCGCAGGGATGAGACAAAAACATAGTATTCCCCGGCAGGAAATCAACCTTTTCGCCAAGGGAAATCCCCTCCAATTTTCCAAAATATTTCGGGAACTCTGTCGCCAGCCAGAATTCCGACACGCAGGCCTTGCCGTAATAGAAAGCCGCCTCCGCATCCCTTTCAAGAATTTCTGTCAGGGCCTCCCCTTTTGCGCCGGCCGTCAGCGAGGAAAGCTTCGGACGCACCAGCGCCAGGCACCACAGATGCATCCAGCCGAGCATCAGGTCGAAGAAGGCTCTCCGCACGGGATCAACGTTTAAGAGCAGCGTGTGGTAGCGCCCCTCGTCAATATTCTTTTTCATGGTCTCTAAAGTGGAGTTCATCCGCTCGAGTCCTGTAAGGAGCATGTTCCGGTAAACATCCTCGACAATGCCGTTTGCTTTTTCGATCGTCTGGAATATTCTCGATTTCAGCACTTTGTAATTCTTTTGATCGGCATTGAGCAGAATCTTTCTCATCACCAGGTCCAGAGACTGAATACCGTTTGTTCCTTCGACAATGCTCAGTGATTTGCAGTCCACCGCAAGCTGTTCCACGGGATACTCCGAGCAATACCCATATCCTCCATGAACCTGAATCGCTTCAGCGGTGATGTGCCAGGTATTTTCAGCATTGCCCGCCTTGACCAGAGGGATGAGAACATCAACCAGCGACCGGGCTTCCCGGCTTTCTTCTCCTTCCAGCAGCTTCGCAAGATCAATCTGCATGGCTGCGTAATAAGAGAGCATACGCTGCCCCTCGACGAGAGCCTTCATTCCCATCAGCATTCTTGTGACGTCGGGATGTTCAATGATCGGCACTTTGGGAGCGTTCGTTTCGAACATTTTACTGAAGTGAACCCCCTGCAGCCTGGTGCGCGCATAATCCACAGCAAATTGTAAAGCCGCGGAGGAACCTCCCAGCCCCATAATCCCGACTTCGAGTCTTGTTTCATTGAGCATTTGAAACATAATATTCATCCCGCGGCCCCGCTCGCCCAGCAGATACCCCGTGCAGTTTTCATTTTCACCGAAAGACATGGAGCAGGTTGCTGCTCCGTGAGCGCCCATCTTGTGCTCCAAGCCGGTGCAAAACACATCGTTTCTTTCCCCCAGGGAGCCGTCTTCATTGACCAGATACTTGGGAACAATAAAAATGGAAATCCCCTTGACGCCGGGCGGGTCTCCTTCAATGCGGGCCAGAACCGGATAGATGATTTGGCGGGTGATATCCTGGTCTCCGTTGGTAATAAAACACTTCTGCCCGGTAATTTTGTAGGTTCCGTCGGGCTGCGGAACGGCTTTTGTTTTCAAAGCCCCCACGTCGGATCCTGCTTCCGGTTCCGTGAGGCACATGGTTCCGCCCCATTCCCCCGAAAGAATCTTGTGCACATATATGGATTTCTGCCGTGAAGTCCCGAAAGTATGGATTAAATGGGCAGCCCCGTGCCCCAGCATGAAAAAAAGCATCAGCGCTCCGCCTGCCCCACAGAAGATTTCCCACGCGCACGACTGGATGGCGAGAGGCATCCCTGCCCCTCCGATCTCCGGGTCATCGGCAATGCTTAAAAACCCCGCATCGATGATCGCTTTGGCCGCGGCCTGATACCCGGCAGGCAGCCTGACGGATCTGGTTTGCGGGTCATAGTGGCACCCCTCTTTATGCCCGTTCACGTTCGCCGGGAAGACGCATTCCGACGCAATTTTTTCTGCCAGCCGGATAGTTTCCTCATAAACGTCACGGTTAAAATCTTCAAAACGCCGGAAGCGATTCATTTTGTCCACTTCCAGAAATTCGAACAATGCGAATTGTAAATCACGATGGTCCACTAGATATTTCTGCATTGCAGATTCTCCTCTACAGAAAACGTTGGTTACGTTTTATAAAATTTTTGTACCAGTTTAAAAAACTCGCCTGAAAAAACCATGATGGTCTGGTTCCGGTTTTCAAAGTTCACGGCCGTCTCCAGTGAGGGAGCATGGAGGTTTTCATTCAGAACCCGCTTCGTCAGTTTCAATCCCCCCACGCTTTTACCCGTCATGGACCTTGCGTAGGAAAGCGCCGCTTCCAACAGCTCTTCCCGCGGGACCAGCTTGTTGACGAGCCCTATTCTTTCAGCTTCCTCGGCGCCGACCTTCCTGCCGGTAAAAAGAATATCGGAGGCGCGAGCGAGTCCCACCAGCCGGGGAAGCAAAAAGGAACAGCCCAGTTCGCCACCGGAAAGCCCGATATTAATGAAAGAGGCCACAAAATAGGCTTCCTTGCACGCCACCCGGATATCGCTGGCGAGCGTCATGGAAAAGCCTCCCCCGGCGGCCGGTCCGTTCACGGCCGATATAATCGGCTGGGGAATCCTTCTCATGCCCAGAATCAGGGCGGCGTAACGCTCCTGCACGAGTTTCAGAAATTTTTCCGGATCCGCAAACGCTTCGGACTCCTTGTGGATCACAGCGTCATTGAGGTCGGCGCCGGAAGAGTACCCCTTGCCGGTACCCGTAAGAATGAGAACCCGGATGGAATCCTCCCCGGACAAGGCCTGAAACAGCCTTTCGAAGTCATTGAGCATATCGAGGTTGATGGCATTGAGCTGCCCGGGGCGATTCATCGTCACTACGCCGATGTGCGGCTCTTTTTCTTCAAAAAGCAGCGTCTTGAATTCCGGCATTAACGTACTCATGAGGTTTCCCCCCTTTTTTCCCTGTCCATATCCCTCAATTCCCGCCGCATGATCTTGCCGATCGCGCTTTTGGGAAGCTCAGCAATGAATTCCACTTCCGTAGGAACCTTATAGGCCGTCATTCTCTCTTTGCAGAAGGCAACTACTTCCTGTTTCGTCAGCGTCTCTCCGGGCTTGGCCACAATGTAGGCTTTGACGGTTTCCCCCCGATACCCGTCTGGGATTCCGATGCAACAGGCCTCGTGGATCTTGGGATGTTCAAAAAGGATTTCGTCGATTTCTTTGGGGAAAATATTGAAGCCGCTGGCAACGATGACGTCCTTTTTACGGTCTGAAATGGTCAGGTATCCCTCTTCGTCAAAATACCCGATGTCTCCTGTGTAAAACCATCCATCCCGAAGGGAATTTGCCGTTTCTTCCGGCTTGTTATAGTACCCGGTCATCACCTGAGGACCTTTGATACAAATCTCACCGTGCTCACCAACGGGGAGTTCTCTGGTTCCGGTATCGACATCCACGATTTTAATATCCGTGTTGGGAAGCGGAAGTCCTACGGTCCCGACTTTTACTTTCCCGCCCCAGGGGGTGGTGGTGGCAAATGCCGTATTCTCGGTTGCGCCATAGACGTCATAAATGATGGCCCCATGGAGGTCTTTCAACTGCTTCAGGGTGTTCTCCGGCAGGGGCGCCGCCCCACCAAAATATCCCCTGACATAGGAAAGGTTCATCTTTCGGAATTTTTCATTGTCCAGAAGGGACGTATAAATCGTGGGCACACCGGTCAGAAAAGTCGGATGGAACTTTTCAAGCATTTCGACGATCACCCCCGGCTCCGGCTTAGGTATCAGCGTACAGCCCCAGCCGTTCCAGATGGGAAGGTTCTGGCTTACGGAATATCCGGCAGAATGAAAGACAGGATAAATACCCGTGAGATTCTGGTATTGGCCCTTCAGGTCGGGAAACCATACGGAGAATTGCTGGACAACCGACGAGATGTTGGCATGCGTCAGCATGGCGCCCTTGCTGACGCCGGTCGTTCCCCCGGTATAGATGAGCGCGGCCAGCGAATTCCACTTGGCCTTGTTTTCGACCGGGGTATCCGGATACTTGGCAATCAAATCCATGAATTCGTAAACGCCAGGATGCGGTTCAACCTTGCGGAACATTGTTTTTTTAACATAGGGGAAAAGCTGCTTCTTGGGAAACGGCAGGTAGTCGTTGATGTGGCAGGTGATAATTTTCTGAATCTTGGTCTCGCCCTTGATTTTGAGAGCCCGTGGAAGCAGCAGATCCAATGTCACCAGGACGGTGGCATCCGAATCGTAGAGCTGGTGGATCAACTCCCGCTCCGTATAAAGAGGATTATTCATGGTGGTCACGGCCCCCGCCCGGTAAGCGGCATGGTCGGCAATAATTATCTGCGGAATGTTGGGCAACAACATCGCCACTTTGTCCCCCTCCCGCACACCGATGTCGATCAATGCCCTTGTGAACCGGTTGACCAATTTCTCGAGCTGCCGGTAGGTGATTTTTTTACCCATGTAAATTATGGCGACCCGGTCGGGATAGGTGGCGGCTGTTCTCGTCAGGACTTCCGCCATGGTAATCTTTTCTATCGTAATTTCAGCTGGAACTCCTGGAGCGTAGGATTTGTGCCATATTCTTTCAAAAGACATATTACCCCTCCTTACTTCATGTTTGATTTATCGATATCTGAGCTTATCCCGCTTTGCCCATCATCGGGTTCTTCCATCACTCCTTTGCATCTGCATCGTGTCCCTTGCGGCAAATTACACCGAAGAGATTCTATTTTTTGGGGTTTCTATCGTCCGTGAAATTTCGGCGTCCGTTTCTCCAGAAACGCCATGACTGCTTCAACCATATCGTCGTTGGGGACCAAGGCGGCGTTGCGCTGAGCCACATATTCCAGGCCCTGCTGAATACCGTGGTCACGGCTGTAATTGGCGACTTCCTTGATGCCCTGAATAGCGAGCGGGGGCAAATTGGCAATTTCTTCGGCCAACTTCCGGGCTTCCTCGAAGAGAACCTGAGGGGTTTCAAAAAGTCGGGTGATGTAACCCATCTTCAGAGATTCCTCGGCCGTCCAGTCTCTGCCGGTCAAAGCCAGCTCCCGAAACCAGCCCTGTCCGATAATGTAAGGAACGCGCTGAAGTGTGCCGATATCCGCAATGATGCCGATGCGTGTTTCGCGAATGGAAAAGATGGCGTCTTTCGATGCCAGCCGGATATCACAGGCACTGGTAAGATCGACACCTCCGCCGATACAGTGTCCATGAATCGCAACAATAACGGGCTTCCTGCACTTCTCTATGGCGGACATACTCTCCTGGAGATCATAGATTTTTCGGCGGAGTTCTTCCCGGTACACGGCCGATCCGTCCCCAAGCAGCGACTGGGCCGCCACAAGGTCCAAGCCTACGGTAAAGCTCTTTCCTTCCGCACGGATGACAACGACCCGCACGTCGCTGTCATCGTCAAACTCCTTGAAAAGCCGCGGCAACTCCTGAAAGAATTCAAGGGTCATCGTGTTGCGCTGTTTCGGCCTATTCAGAATCAGCCAGGCCACGTGGCCGGTTTTTTCAACTTTGAACGACGATTCGTTTTCCATCCTAATTCCTCCTTCTCAGGGCTTTTTCAAGCTCCCTATTATTTTTCGGATTCCCTGCGCGCCTCCTGACTCCAGCCTCCCATCTTTTAATTCCATCATTTGATGGATATGTAATTGAATATTTCCGCTTTGTCAAGCAATTTGTAAAAATAATTTTAAAAGAATATCGGCCACGATCCAGGCTGTTGTATTTATTGCCGATTACCGACAGACTGCGGTTTGCGGCCGACAGGGGTTTTACGGGGTCTCGCTCCTCATATAAAACGACACGGAAAAACCATCTTGACTTTTCGTGTCATTTTCAATATCAGCACCTTCAGCCGGCGCCAAAAAGAGCCAGCCAAGCAAGACCGGAGACACCTGCAATGGAAGAATATGTACACCAAACAATTGGAGACGAAGTAAGTTTCATCGCCGGGCATTACCAGATCGTCGAAGAAGGACGCCTGACACACGAAGGAAGAGAGTTTCTCTACTGGATGGGTATTGCGACCGTTGACAATGCCTGTTGCGGACACACCGGCTGCCGGTTTTTGCTGATCCCCGGTTACATTCATTCTTGGAAAACCAAAACCAATGCCCAGGGAAAGCCGGTCAGCGAAGTGAAACCGATCGTCGATGAACGCGAACGGGCGGCCATCCGAACATTTCTGGAGGCTTGCTACCCTTATGCGCAGATCAATTTTTCTATAAAATCACAGCTCGTGTAAAATCTGTACGGCGGCAATTCAAAAGGATGTCCAAAGCGACAAACCACTCTGATTTATCTTCGGCCACATCCTGAGATCATTCCCGATATTGAGCACAAATCAGAAATTGTCTTGACGAAGGGGGGGTAATGTCGTAGGTCATCAACCAAATTACGTATTCAATCAAATAATGGAGTAAAAAATGAAATCGCCCCTTGAAAAAGCCCGTAAAAACCCTAAATCCATGAAGGCAAAGATCCTTCTCGCCGCCCGCCGTATTTTTGGCGAATACGGCTTCCACGGGACAACAACCCGCATGATTGCCAAGGAAGTGGGAATCGACATCTCCACCCTTCACTACCACTGGGGCGATAAGAACGACCTGTATGAAGCGGTGGTCGTGGACGTGAATAACGACCTGGGCAGAGAACTGCGCCTAGTGGAAAAAATCGTCCACGGCAGCTCTCTTGAAAAACGGATGAACCGCTCCATCGACCATATGATGGATTATCTGTTTGAACATCCGGAGATATCGAATCTTGTTCTGCTGCGCTACTTCAGCAAAACGCGCAACGAAGCGAACGTCGATCTCAAGGTGCCGGAATTCAGCGGCGATATCGCCCGCGCCATGGATCTGACGAAAGACGCAAAAAATCCATCGCCAAGGGCCATGATGGAAGTGCTGGGCATCATGAACGGAATACACAGTTTTGTCTCCGGAGAAAATTTCTTCCGTCCCATGTTGAACCTTAATCGGGAAAATTACATCCGAGCCGTCAAGGAAACCCTGAAATTTTTACTCGTTCCCGCATTTGTCCTCCGCGAAAAACAAACAAAAAAAGCGAAGAACGGTTCATTAGTCAAAAAGACTGCAGAAAAAAAGAAAAACCAAATCAAGAAATCAAAAAAATGAAATGAATACAAAAGAGCGCTTTGAGATCATTCCTGCTCCTGAGCAAAAAGGTCAGGACGGGATTCATCAAGGATCTGGAAGCATTCCATGAAGGTCATTTCAAAATATTATGCAGGATCGTACCGCCCCCTGATCAATATCGCTTCTGCTGGCAGGGAGGAGAACCGGCTTCCAACTCTGACGAACAACGCCCGGCGATCTTCCTTTGCCCGTCTCAAGTCCGACTGGCAGGAGGAATGCGAAGACTGCTCCATTGTTTCGTTTTGTATGGGGGACTGCACAAGATTCCGATTCCGCAGAGATTCGGGGTATCAAAATGTCAATGAATATTGTACCGCCGTGAAAACGGTTTATCGCGATATTAAGCGGTATCTTTTCCGGCCCGGAGAGGGACGGAGGTAAAAGCCGACCCTGCTCCGGACCGCCGGGGTTCATGGATCATCATCAGTTAAAAATCATGAAATTGCCCTCCCTCATGGGCGCCCTTCTCTTTGTCGCCGAAGGGAATCAGACGCTCCGCCTCCGTCGTCTTCCTGGGGACCGGGATATTCTTCCTGGTTGTTGTTGCGGCCGTCCGGTCGGGGGAAACGACGGCGCCCCGTTGTCTATTCAAAGCCGCTGCCATCCCCTCTCCGCCTTTTTCTTCGCCGCCTCCCACGACTTCGAGGAGTTTTTCGGCCACATGTCTGATCTGCTCGGCCTGCGCGTTCATCTCTTCCGCGGCACTGGCCGTTTCTTCCGCGTTGGCGGCGCTCTGCTGGACAACCTTGTCCATCTCCACGACCGCCGCATTGATCTGGGTGATACCCTGGGATTGCTCGCGGGACGCCGCCGCGATCTCTCCGCTCAGTTCCGTCACCTTCTTCGCGATGTCGCTGTTTTTAGCCATTGCTTCGGAAACCTGTCCGTATAAAGAGGTTGCCTCTTTGATCCGGTCCGTTGAATTGCCGATCAGATCCTGGGTATCCTTGGCCGCCTCCGTGGCCCGCATGGCCAGATTCCGGACTTCATCGGCGACGACGGCAAATCCGGCGCCGGCCTCACCGGCCCGGGCCGCCTCCACGGCGGCGTTCAAGGCCAGCAGGTTAGTCTGGAACGCAATTTCGTCAATGGTCTTAATGACCTTCGCCGTTTCCTCGCTGGCGCTGACGGAGGCCTGCATGGCTTTTTCCATAATCTCCATCCGCTCCCCGATCATCTGGAAATTGGTGGCCGCCTCCTTCAACATCATGTCGTTGGCCAGTTGCGCGTTATTCGCGTTCTGACGGGTCATGGAGGATATCTCCTCCAAAGAGGAAGAGGTCTCCTCCACCGCCGCTGCCTGTTCCGACGCCCCTTCCGCCAAGGATTGGCTGGCGGATGAGACCTCCGAGGACGCCGAGGTCAACTGCGCCGCCGCCTCGTTGAGTTCGTTGGCCGCCCTGGCGATGGGAACGCTGATCCGGCGGGCAAAGACAATGGTGGCAAAGACGGCCACGCCAAGGAAGATCACGCTGATGATCGCGATGACGTTGCGGATCCCATGGGCGGCCGCCAGGAATTCATCGGCATTCTGAGTGAAACCCACGCTCCAGCCAGTGATTTCCACGGGGGCGAAGCCGCAGATTTTTTTGTCCCCCTTGAACACATAGGATTCCGATCCCTTCTGTTTTCCCATCATCTTGCCGACAATCTCCGTCATCCCCGCCTCTTGCGCAAGGTTAAGCGTAAGGATGTATTCTTTGTTCGGATGGGCGATGACCATTCCGGCCCGGTCGATCACGAAGGGATAGCCGGTCTTCCCTCTCTTGGTATCGGTGATTCTCTCCGCGAGGAAATCTACCTTCATGGCCGCGGCGGCAACACCGAGAAATTCCCCACCCTGACTGTAAATAGGGGCCGAAACAATGGAAACGTTGTTCCCCGTATCCTTGGATTTGGTCACATTGCCGACGAAAACCTCGCCGCCTTTCCCCGCCAGATAGTAATCCCGCGCCGATACATCGAGCCCCCTTAGCTTCCCCCCCACATCATCGCAGAATATTTTGCCATTTTTGTCGACCAGATACAACTGATCATAATCATTGCCTATCTTCTTCATAATCTCCGTAAGGGTCGCGTTCATCGCTTCCAGCTCCGACGCCGGCACGGACCCTGTTGCCTGCTTGTCGGCCACAGCCACGACCGTCGGATAGGCGGATAACTGCTTCACAATCTTCAATTCTTCCAATAATACCATATGCGCCATCTCGGCAAGACTGCCGGCGATCTGCTCCGACTCTTCCCGGGCGTTCTGCTGCAGGGCTTGGGAGGACCTGACCGCGGAAAAGCCCCCCACCACCATTAACGGAATGAGGACCAACAACACCCCGCCTACGAGCAGCTTCATGTTCAAATCCATCTTCTTCATACTCTTCATACCTCCCTATTGATTTTGATTAAGAACTTGCTTTCTGCGAAAGGTATTTGGCAGCATGTGTACTATTGAGAAAACTACGCACCTTTATGATCTGTTCTGATGCCAGGTTAACTGCAATTCAGACAGACCTGTCTGTCACGTCCTGTTTCTGTATTCATCCGGGGGTCAATTTGCGCATGTTGAAGATGAGCGAGATAATCAGCAGCTGGAAACAAGATCCTCACGGGTTTTTTTCTTCCTTTTACTCCACAAGACGTTATTGTACCAGACGTAATATATCACCATCTGCCCGCTCCGGTTCGGGATATGGATGCACATGGCGGCCATCCCCCTTGTGATCTTACCATCCTTGAGAAGTAACTTGAAAACCTTGTGCCGAAAATCATCTCCAGCTTTTTCAGCTCCAAGGACGGGGCGATGGGAACAGAAGTCGAGGTTCGGAAATTAACGCCTCTACAGGTTGAAAAATCTCTTCATC
>Ga0302245_1002261_pt1 | contig 11435 bp, 12 predicted proteins | sample AAG_UR_Thr_MG_FD_193512 | JGI IMG/M metagenome (GOLD analysis project Ga0302245, IMG submission 193512) | Enriched activated sludge microbial communities from anaerobic digester in WTTP, New Holstein, Wisconsin, United States - AAG_UR_Thr | ecosystem: Engineered > Bioreactor > Anaerobic >... | reverse complement strand
CCGGACATGATGAAGTCCGTGGGCAAACTGGGCAAGATCCTCGGCCCCCGCGGGCTCATGCCCAGCGCCAAGACGGGCACTGTCACCTTCGGCGTGGGCAACGCCGTCAGCGAGATCAAGGCCGGGAAGGTCGAGTTCAGGGTCGACAAGTTCGGCATCATCCACAACTCCTTCGGCAAGGCGGGTTTCCCCGTCGAGAACCTCTACGAGAACGGCAAGGCCCTCCTGAGGGCCATCGTAAGGGCGAAGCCGGCCGCGGCCAAGGGGCAGTACATCAAGAGCTTGGCCGTGACATCGACCATGGGGACCTCCTTCAGAGTGGATCCCAACGCCGCGGTGAAGGAACTCTCCGCCGAATAGGCGCCCCCGGGTTTTTTCCGGGAAAAACTGTTATAATTCTGCCGTTCCATCGACCGCAGACAGCGGGTGCGCACCGACGCGCTTAATGACTTGCCCGCCGAGGTCTGGAAGAGCCTGACGCATGCCACAGCCATGTGTCCAGGTCTCCCGGGCCCGGAGGGTCCGGGAGTTTTTTTATGCGAGGAGGTGAATAAATGCCTTCGCAATTGAAGATCGAGCAGGTTGAGTCGCTCAGGGAAAAATTGCAGAAAGCCGAGGCCGTTTTCATATGCGAGTACAGGGGGCTGAACGTCGCCAAGATCACGGCCCTCAGGGCCTCCATCCGCGGCGCCGGCGGAGAGATGAACGTGGCCAAGAACACCCTCATGGGGATAGCACTCCGGGAGGAGTCCATGCCCGTCCCCGACGCAATCATGACCGGCCCCAACTCCTTCACCATCGCCTATTCCGACGCGGCGGCGGTGGCCAAGGTCATCAGGGACTTCTCCAGGGAGAAGGGCAATGAAGCCCTCATCATCAAGGGAGCGGTCCTGGGGGACGACATCCTCTCCATGGAACAGGTCAGCGCCCTCGCGGACCTGCCCTCGAGGGAGGTCCTGCTGGCGCAGCTGGCGGGGACCATGATCGGCCCAGTGAGAGGTCTCGTCACGGTGCTCTCCGGCACCACCCGCGGGCTCGTGACGTGCCTGGAAAGGATAAAGGAACAGAAGGAAGAAAAAGCCGCCTGAAATACCGACAGGTGTAGATGAAAAAGGAGGAACAGGAAATGACCGCAGCCAAAAAGGCAGCAGAAGGCGAAGAAGTAGTCACTGAAGCGATCGAAGTGAAGGAAGAGAAGAAACCCGCGAAGAAGGCCGCTGGCAAGGCCCTCTCCAAGGAAGACATCCTCGTCGCCATCGAGGAGATGACCGTTCTCGAACTCTCCGAACTGGTGAAGGCACTGGAGGACAAGTTCGGCGTGTCCGCCGCGGCCCCGGCCATGGCCATGCCCATGATGGGCATGATGCCCGGCGCCGCCGCCCCCGTGGAGGAGGAGAAGACCGAGTTCGACGTCATCCTGAAGAACACCGGCACGAACAAGATCGCCACGATCAAGGTCGTGCGCGAACTGACCGGCCTCGGCCTCAAGGAGGCCAAGGACCTCGTCGACGGCGCCCCCAAGCCCGTCAAGGAAGGCGTCTCCAAGGAAGAAGCCGAGGAGATCAAGAAAAAGATCGAAGAAGCCGGCGCCGAGGTGGAACTCAAGTAACACCGCCTTTGACCGGAGGGTTTATCGAAAGGGGGGGCCTGCTCTGGAGGCTCCCCTTTTTTGTGCATGGACCTTTACGAATCTTTATAAATTGGAATATGAAAAGATTAATATCCTGGCTGTGGCATTAAATTTCTAAAGGTATTATAATTATCCCATGAGAAAAACACCCATCACTCCATCAAAAAAGTCAAGGGGGTTCTCCCTCGTGGAGGTCCTCATCGCCATGGTGATCCTCACCATAGCCCTCCTGGCCCTGGCGGGGGTCGTCGTCTCCACGACGATGGTCATGGCCCACACGATCGACAAGGAAAAGGCCGTGAACTTGGGAGTTGAGACACTGGACACCCTGGAGGCTCATTATTGCGGCTGTGATCCCGAGGCTGAAGAACCTGAGCCACCGGGTGAACGCAGCGGGAAATTCAACTGCCAATCGGACTTCGATGAGACCAATCGGATGATCACCGTGGTCGTCCAGTGGGACGGTGTGCTGGGAAGCAGGGAAGTCACCCTGGAGCGGTTTATCGCTGACCCGGAAATGAAATAGTCCTTTTTTGCGGAGAACATAGGAATGGCCTTGAAAAATATCCCCTTTTTTAAAAAACTGAAGGGTTTCACCCTCACCGAGATCCTCGTGGCCGTCCTCATCCTGGGGATCGTGGGCGGTAGCGTCCTGATGCTCGGCCATACCTACATCAAGCACTTCGAGCAGGCCAACGAGATCACCGTGGCCAAGGACCGGGCCACGATGGTCCTCACCTACCTGGAAAAAAGGGTCCTCCACACCGGGCAGGGAATGAACGTTTCGGCCGATGAGTTCGAGGCTGCCTTTGACGGACTGTGGGAACACCAGGACTTCAAAAGTTTTAAGGATATTAAAGACAGGCGGTGGCAGCGGCCCATCCAGAAGCCGAAACCGCCCGGGTCCTTGGAACCGTACAGCGAAAGCGAGGAACTCCTGGTCGCCTACGCCGTGCCCACCGGGACATACACTACCGGATCCAAGCAGGTCGTCCCGTCGACGGGCGAGGAAGTGGATATCTCGGATGAGCCTGCCCACATCGAAGGCGGCGACGCTAAGGTCACAAAAGGCTGGGTCGTCTTCTCTACCCTCCCCGTGCCCTTTTTCGTGACAAAAGACATCCCCCCTGTCTCCGGCGGCAAAACCACCATCACTATCCTGGCACGCCCTCTCCCCCAGGGTGGATCAAAGCCATGGCCCGTACGGGCGAACGACGAACTGCACTACGTCAGGTTTATGGAAGCCAGGGTCGAGGATGGGTTGTTCAAGGTGAGAGACCTCGCGATCTCGAATATTAAGAGTGGGCTGCAGCCCATTGTGGAAGGGGTCCTAGATTGCCGATTCAGGCTGGACAAAAACGGTCTACTCGCCGTCTCGATCCTTGCCAGGGGCAACAAAAAATATTCCGGGTTCATATCGCCCGTGGAAGTGCCTCACTGGGGTACGGTTAAGGACAATGAATGGAGAAAATACCAACTGGTCGCTTTGACCCGGGGATGGAGGGTCAGGAATTGGAGGCCGGAATGATCCCTTTTCGAAAAATGAAAGCCATGGCTCTGCCCTTGACGCTGATCTTCCTGCTCGTCGGGGCCGTGTTGGTCGGAGGGGCCCTTTGCGTGGTTGAAAATATGTTTTCCACTTCCAGCCATGTTGTATCAGAGACGCAACTTTATAATGCCGCCCAATCCGGGATAGAGCAGGGCAAAATGGCCCTCTTGGAGAATCGCAAAGACCTGGACCAGGGAGAACGGGAATACAAAGATGACCTGGACCCAATCAGGGCTATAAGAATAGGTGCTTCCGACCCTTTAGACAAAGAAGAAGACCTTTGGAATATGACGATCAATGGTTTGCCCGACGTCGAAGTCACCGTGGATATACTGGATTGCAACTACCGACTTGACCCGGGTCTGAGCTTCAGCCCCGATCAACCTGGGAAAAAAGAGCTTAGCCAGTCCCAACGGGAAGAACTGCCACCGCGCATACCCTTCATCGGTGGGTCAGGGGGCGGAGAGGTCGATGATAGTCAGTTCCTGTACGGATACTCCAACGTTATGGATCCCAATAGGAACATCAGCCCAGGCGGGGGTGGCCCCTCGGGGCATCACTACGTGATCCGCTCCACCGCTAAAGCCGACGGGGGGACTGGTAAAGAAAAGGTGATGAGCATAGAAACGATGATGATGGTGATCACCCATGATTAACAAGGGGAAAGTGCTTCCGGCCCTGGCCCTCGCCGCCCTTTTCCTGCTGGGTCCTTTCGCCCCGACGGGAGCGGCGCTGGACTATTGCTATTGGCCCCTTTGGCCGGTGAAAACTTATTATCCCGAGCCTCCGAAACTGAAATACGGTGGGGACGATGAGATCGAGATCGTTGTGGACGCCAATTCCACGGAACCCATGACCTTCTTTTCGATAGGCCGGACCATGATGGCCTGGGGGGACCGAATGCCCATGACCGTCTTCGAAACAGAGATCCTCCCGAAGGAGGCCTGGGGCAGCAAGATGGAGCTGATGGACGTCGGTACCACGCCCGCGGTCATCAGGAAACCCGTTATCCCGTCGAACGTCCCGATCTACCTCGGGTTGCCCGGCGGCAGGAAGGACCTGGCGGGCCTGACCCCCGGTGACCTCCAGGCTGCGTCGGTCATCCCCGGGTACAAGAACGCCTGGTACGCCAAGAAAAAGAACGGGCCCCTCGACGGCGAGAACCAGGAGTTCACCGCCGCCCGCAACAACGCGTGGAAGTCCTTCCTGCGGGATCACCAATACCTGGCTGGGTTGAACTTCAGGGTCCTCCAGGGGGAGGACCCCCTTTACATTGCCGATGCGGGCCACTCCGCCCCGGTCGTCGTCTGGCACGACAACATCTGGCTTGAACCCATGACCGGGTGGAGGCAATTCTCACAGGGCCTCAAGAGGAAATACGAAAATTACGGCGGGGCCGTCACCTTCTTCGCGACTAATGACGGCAGAGTCCATGCCTTCGCCGCCGCCGACGAGGTGGACCCCGTTTCTGGCCAGGGGGTGGGTACGACCTTTCGGGAACTCTGGTCCTTCATCCCTTCACCGGCGCTTCTCGTTGCTCCCTACCACGAGTACTGGCGGTTCGACGCCGCCACGCCGAAACCGCCCCGCCTGGTCGCCCTCGACAGCCCGATCCTGATCCACGATGTAGAGGCCGGGGGAGCTCCCGGCGATTGGAAGAGACTCCTCTTCGGGACCATGGGCCAGGGCTGCGCGCTGGAATATAAACCCAAAGGGGCCTGGAACCCTTCGCCCTCTGATTCTGCCCCGCCTTCTGGCATCCGGGGCCACCTATTCGGTTTTTACGCCCTGGACGTGACGGACCCCCTCGACCCAAAGCCTGCCTGGTCCGTCAGCCTGGCCGAGTGGAGGAACAAGGACAACCAGGCGGAAAAATTGATGTGGGTCGACGGCGACTTGATGGAAGAGCCCCCCTTCGGGTATTCCGGCTATGAGGGTTTCCAGATGGCCATCTCGAGGCCCGTTGTGGGTTACACCTACGAACTGGGTGAGAGGGTCTGGCACCTCATCCTGCTGGGCATAAACACCGACAAAAAGTACGTCCTCTACGATATCGACCCCACCACGGGGAAATTGAGAAACAAGGAAATATTGGGGAACGTGGAGCATTTTAACGATGCCCAAGGCGTATCCCGCCCCAACGATGTCATTAACCCCTCACGGATAGCGGCAGTCTCGATATGGCGGGATGATTACCCCGACGGGACACGGCCGAGGACGCCCCTCCTCGGTGAGATCTATATTTTCCTTTCCAACGGCACCCTGTACAAGTGGAACTTGCAGGCGGCAACGGCGCCGAAACTGCTTGTCACGCTCGTGGTCGGGCAAAGACAGGAGTTGGCCGTGCCTCTCCAGGATTTCGACGCCACCTTCCTCAAGGTGGACGGCGAGCCCCATCGGATCCTGGCCCTGGTGACCGCCTTTAGCAAGAACGGCAACCCATCCGATATTGTAAACACCGATCACTACGGGTTGGTGACGATCGACGTGACCATGCTGGAACGGCAATTTCCTTCTGGGCCTCCTGAGGTGGCATTCGCGAAGAACCAGTGGGGAAAAACCAATGAGGTTTTGCTGGTTAAGGGTTACGATTTTATAGAATTAATCCAACTCGCCATGCGGTCACCGGACCCCGATAACCTGGATCTCGGCGCGGCCCAGGGACCCCACTGGAACACGGCCTACACCACCTCTTCGCCGGTCTTTTACGATGGGAAGATCATCCTCGTCACCAGGAGCTGGCTCACCAAGGGCAAGCAGTCAAACCGGGGGGCCTGGAGCAGGACCTACGTCGTCGATCCCACGGCCGGTTCCGTCCAAAAGATGGATCTGGAAGGGGTGACCCATCTTGGCGGTGCCCTCATCGACCCCGAGGCGACGCTCTTCCTCCATACCGACGAGGGTGTGGTTAGCCATGACCTCGAAGCAATATTCGGCCTCAAACCTCTAGGTGGAGAAGGCCCGGAGGGTGAAGAAGTTGTATCCAAGCCCGGGGTCGTCTACTGGAAGATCAATCGCCCCGCCAAGCCCACCCTATGAAGTACCCTCCAAGGCGCGGCCCGCTACTACCCGCCCTGGGGGAATGGTCTACTGGGTCCCAACGTTGTAAAATAACACCATGCATATCGACGCCCACGTACACGTGTATCCGCCCGAGATAGAGAAAAACTGGAAGAAGATCGCCGAGACGGAGCCCCACTTCGGCACGCTCTGCGCCGGAAAGGCCCACAAGTGGGGGACCGTCGAGGATCTCGTCGCCCGGATGGAGATCGACGGGCTGGACCAGGCCTGGGTCACGGGGGTAGCCTTTCGCGACCCGGGCCTTTGCCGTCTTTGCAACGACTATGTCATGGAAGCCCTGAAGAAGTACCCGGGAAAGATCCAGGGCCTGGCCGTGGTGAACCCCCTCTCCCGGGATTTCGAAAAGGAGATAGTCCGCTGCCGCGAGGCGGGCTTCATCGGCGTGGGGGAACTCTTGCCCTACGGGCAGGTCTTTGACATCTCCGACAGCCGCGAGACCTGGCGGCTGGCCGCCGCCTGCCAGGAGAACGGCCTGTTCCTGTTGCTCCACGTGGCCGAGCCGGTGGGGAGGGACTACCCCGGCAAGGGCGGCATGGGCCCCGGGGAGGCCGCCGCCTTCTGCGAGAACCACCCCGAGGTACAGGTCGTCTTCGCCCACATGGGCGGGGGGCTCTGGGCCTACGAGACCATGAAGTGCATGAAGATGATCCTGGAAAACGCCTGGTACGACACCGCCGCCGCGCCCTTCCTTTTCGGCCCGGAAGTCTTCCGCGCCGCCGTCGCGGCCGGGGCGGGCGACAAGATCCTCTACGGAAGCGACTTTCCCCTGCTTTGCGCCGATCGGTACGAGAAGATGTTCCTCGCCTCCGGTCTCGACGATGACGCCCTGTCAAAGATCAGGAGCGGCAACGCCCTCTCCCTGCTCGAAAAGGTCCGCTCCTTCCCCAGCCTGGAATAAAGTCACCCCTTCCTTTTTTTGCACAACGCGCCGGCCCTGTCGCAAACCGGGAAAGGTTTGCCATAATCCTATTCCGGGGAAAGGGTTCTCGAGTCTTTTTCTTCCCTCCTGTTTCTGCTACCCTATTTCCGTTCCCAGGTTCAACGAAAGGGGATGTTCAATGAAAACCTACACCGAGTACTTGTGGTTTGAGACGAGGAAAAGGAAAGAACTGGTACGGATTACGCCGGACCTTGAAGCCATCCTGGGAAGGAGCGGCGTGACCGACGGGATAATGTTGGTGTCGGCTATGCATATCACTTCCGGCATCATCGTGAACGACGACGAATCGGGGCTCCACCAGGACATCCTCGAGTGGCTGGAGAAGACAGCCCCCGAGGACCCATCCTACGCCCACCACCGCACGGGCGAGGACAACGCCGACGCCCACCTCAAGCGCATCCTGGTGCATCACCAGGCGATACTGCCCGTGACGGGCGGCAAACTTGACCTTGGGCCCTGGGAGCAATGCTTTTACGCGGAATTCGACGGCCGCCGCAGGAAGCGCGTGGTGGTCAAGATCATGGGGGTATGAGCGAATGATCAAACTGACCGTTTTCGTGACGACGATCCTGCTGGCTGTTTTTCTTCTTTCCCGGCCATCCTTCGCCGGCGAGGGAGGCCTCATTCCGATGGAAGATTTCTTCAGGAACCCGGAAAAAAGCGGCTTCCGCATCTCCCCCGACGGGGCCCGGATCTCCTGGCGGGCCTCCTGGGAACGGCGGTTGAACATCTTCGTCCAGAAGATCGGCGAAGAGACGGCCACGCGGGTTACCTCGGCGACGGAGAGGGACATCCTGACCTACTTCTGGTCGGGCAATGACCGCATCCTCTACCTGCAGGACTCGGGCGGGGATGAGAATTACCACCTCTACGCCGTCGACGCCGGCGGTTCCGGAACGAAGGACCTCACGCCCTTCGAGGGCGTTAGGGTGACCATAGTGGACCCCCTGGAGGAGATCGACGACGAGGTCCTCATCGGGATGAACCGCAGGGACCCTAGGGTTTTTGACGTCTTCCGGCTGAACATCGCCTCCGGGGAGCTGGCCCTCGTCGAGGAAAACCCGGGAGACATCGAAGGGTGGGTGACCGACCACCAGGGAAAACTGCGGGTTGCCCTGAGGACCGACGGGGTGAACCAGTCCCTCCTGTACCGCGACCGGGAGGAAGACGAGTTCAGAACCCTTCTCACCACCGACTTCAGGGAGAGCGTCGGCCCGCTCTTTTTCACCTTCGACGATAAAAAACTCTACGTTTCCTCCAACCTAGGCAGGGACAAATCGGCCATCTATGTCTTCGATCCCGAGAAGGCGGCCAACGAGGAACTGATCTTCGAACACCCCGAGGTGGACGTCTATGCCCTCCTGCAGTCAAAAAAGCGGAAGGTCATCACCGGGGTGGGGTACGTCACCGACCGGGCCCGGTATCACTTCTTCGACAAGGAGCGGGGCGACCTCCAGGAAGAGCTGGAGTCCCGCCTCCCCGGCAGGGAGGTGGCCGTGACCTCCATGAGCAAAGACGAGGACAAGGTCCTCCTGCACGCCGGGGGCGACCGAACCCAGGGAGCCTATTACTTTTACGACAGGGCGACCGGGGAGTTCCACAAACTGGCCGAACTCAGCCCCTGGCTTCCGGAGGACGAACTAGCCCCCATGAAGCCGGTGCAATACACCGCCAGGGACGGGCTCACCATCCACGGGTACCTGACCCTGCCGGTCAACAGCGACGGCAGGAACCTCCCCGTGGTGATCCACCCCCACGGCGGCCCCTGGGCGCGGGACAGCTGGGGCTACGATAGCGAGGTCCAATTCCTGGCCAGCCGGGACCTGGCGGTGCTCCAGATGAACTTCCGCGGCTCCACCGGGTACGGGCGGGCCTTCTGGGAAGCCAGTTTCAAACAGTGGGGGAGGGCGATGCAGGATGACATCACCGACGGTGTCAAGTGGCTCATCGAGCAGGGCATAGCCGACCCGAAGAGGATTGGCATCTACGGTGGATCCTACGGAGGCTACGCCGTCCTGGCGGGGTTGGCCTTCACCCCCGAGCTTTACGCCTGCGGCGTGGACTACGTGGGTGTGTCCAACATCTTCACCCTCTTCGAGACGATGCCGCCCTACTGGGAACTGGGCCGCAAAATGATGTACGAGCAAGTCGGCGACCCCGAAAAGGACAAGGACCTCCTGGTGGCGGCCTCGCCGGTCTTCCATGCCGACAGGATCAGGGCCCCCCTCTTCGTCGCCCAGGGAGCCAACGACCCCAGGGTGAAAAAGGCCGAATCGGACCAGATCGTGGAGGCGATGCGGAAACGGGGCGTGGACGTGGAATACATGGTGAAGGACAACGAGGGCCACGGCTTCCTCAACGAGGAGAACCGCTTCGACTTCTACCGGGCGATGGAGCGCTTCTTGTCGAAGCACCTCGGAAGCCTGGCGGAGCAGTAGGGCCCGGTTAGCCTGGGGCTCAGCCTGCTAACCCGAAAGCCAGGAAAGGACCTCCGCCTTGTCGGGGACCTTCCCGACCGACTTCACCTCGCCGTCCACCACCACGGCGGGCGTGCCCAGCGCGCCGTAAGAGATGATGCCCGAGCTGATGGCACCTTAGGACAAGTACCTCATGCCTCTGTTGGATGGAGAAGTCGCTCGGCCAGTTCCAACGTTTCCACCGGCCAAAAACGTTCGGGCCGGGGACGCCTCACGTTCGGCCGTCCCTCTTCGGGGCGGCAATTGAGCAGAGATTCGACACATTGGTCGGGAACGGCCTTCCGGCCGTACACGGCACCCAGAAGCGCGCCGACGATGGCGGCGTTCGTGTCGGTGTCTCCCCCGCGCATGACGGTGTCCACCACGGCCTCTTCCAAATTCGGCGTATGCAAAAGCTGCCACAAGGCGTTGCGGAATGCCGTCAGCACCCACCCCTGGTGGTGGAGATAATCGGCCGGCGGCGCCTCCGCGGCGCCCAGGACCGCGTCCAGGAGGCTCATGTCCGCCTTGATATCCTGAGCTCAGGCGACAATCCGCCCATACAGGTCATGGGCGCTGCACCCATGGCGGACGGCATGAGCGAGGGCCATCGCGAACGGGGCGTTAGCTTGCCGGCAGACCGGGTGGGGATGGGTTATTGTCGCATCCTGCATCGCCCACTCCGCGACCAAGGCCAGGTTGTAGTTGGCCCCGAAGATGCCCAGCGGGCTGATACGCATCATCGCGCCGTTGGCCTGGCTGTCCGGGTCCGGACGACCTTGTAGCCCCTTCGCGACGGTCACGCCGCAGTCGAAGGGGCCGGAGTCCAGCCAGAGGATGTACGCCTTCCTGGCTTCATCGGGATCGTATTTACCCTGGTCCACCAGCATGCGGGCCAGCGAAAGGGCCATCTCGGAATCGTCGGTCGGTTGCCCAGCGATAGTGCACCAATCTCTTGGCTTGGTTGATTGCAACCGCTTTCCTGCCGTGTTTTTTCAGATTCCTAAACGTATTCTCTTCCTTGATTCCCATCCGCCTTTGGCATTGGTTGTCACGTGATTTCTTTACGTTTAGGTTTTTTCATTACTTCTGATTAAATTTGGTTCTTACTCTACACCTGTGAACAGCTTCTTGTACTCGATCAATGCATGCATCGAGATCCTCTTCAACTTCATGCTGCCACAGGCGGATCACCGTCCATCCCATCTGCCGGAGTTTCTGATGATTTGCGGCGTCCCTTTCCCGGTTCTTGTTTATCTTCTTTTTCCAAAAATCAGAGACCTTGTCCTCCCAGGAAGGGAATCGATATCCGTGCCAAAAATCTCCGTCCACGAACACGGCGACCCGGGCCTTTCTGAAAACAACGTCCGGCTTGCCTGGCAGATCTTTGGCGTGCTTGCGGAATCTCAATCCTCTTCTGTGAAGAGCGGAGCGTACCCGCATTTCAAGGCCGGTATCCTTGCCTTTGACGCGAGACATACAGAAGCTGCGCTGTTCGGGTGTCAGGTTGTCCGGCATCATACCTGTCCCTGATACAAACTGAAAGCCCTGGCCATCTCCCTGCGTCCCGGCAGGTGGAGCTCGGGGGGAGCGGTCGTAAGGACCTGAAAGCCCTGCGGCGTTCCGGGGCAGATTTTCTGGAAGTCGCACTTGGAGCACTTGTCAGGATGCGGTCGCATCGGAAAGTCCGACGCGAGAATGCCCGTGACCGCCCATTCGATGTTTGCGAGTGCTGAATCCACCGCCTCCTGGGTAATCGGCACTTCAACTCTCTGGTTG
>Ga0302245_1002258_pt1 | contig 11456 bp, 8 predicted proteins | sample AAG_UR_Thr_MG_FD_193512 | JGI IMG/M metagenome (GOLD analysis project Ga0302245, IMG submission 193512) | Enriched activated sludge microbial communities from anaerobic digester in WTTP, New Holstein, Wisconsin, United States - AAG_UR_Thr | ecosystem: Engineered > Bioreactor > Anaerobic >... | reverse complement strand
GGGTCCGGATGGTGACGCTCTTTCCCTCCATGGCCTCCAGCACCCGGCCATAGGCGCGGCACTGGGCCTCCTCCGAGGGCAGGCGCCCGGGCTGCAGGAAAAGGAACTCCGACCGGTACAGGCCTATCCCCTCGGCGCCATGGTGCCGCAGCGATTCCACCTCTTCGGGTATTTCGATGTTGCCCAGGAGCCCGATCTTTTTTCCGTCCCGGGTTTCCGCCGGCAGCGAGTTGAGGCCGTGCAGTTCCTCTTCCCGGCGGTGCCAGAGGGCCTGGGTCTTCCTGTACCGGGACTTGGTGGCCTCGTCGGGATTGACGAAGGCCAGGCCCCGATTGCCGTCAATGAGGACCTCGTCTCCGTTCCGCGCCAGCCTGGTGATGCCCCGAAGACCCAGGACCGCGGGGATGCCGAAGGCCCGGGCCAGAATGGCGGTGTGGGAGGTCCTTCCCCCCTCCTCCATGGCCAGCCCCAGGACTTTTTTCTGGTTCATCGCCATGGCCTCGGAGGGCATCAGGTCCCGGCCCACCAGGATGACCTCGTCCGTCAGGTCCGCCAGGGAAATCTGCTCCCGGAACATGAGATGGTTCAGGATCCTCCGGGACACGTCGTGGATGTCCGCGGCCCGTTCCCGGAGGTAGGGGTCTTCCGAGGAGCCCAGCTTGTCCATCAGGGCCTGCATGTTCCGGTAGAGGATCCATTCGATATTTTTCAGCTTATCCCGGAGTTCCCGGGCCAGGTTTTCCTTGAACTCCGGGTCCCGGAGCATCATCAGATGGGAATCCAGGAAGTTCCCCCCGTTGGAGATGATGTCCCGGGAATGATTCTTTTTGATGTCCTCGATCTCCGCCGCCGCCTTGTCCAGGGCGTCGCGGAGCCGTTCCAGTTCCAGGGGGACCCGGGACGAGTGGATGTCGTACTTGGGGACCTGAGGGTTGTCGTCTTTGTAAACGAAGACTTTACCCGTTACGATGCCGGGAGATGCGGAGATCCCCTTGAGTTCGGCCATACCGGCTCACTATACGACCTTTTCCGGGGAGTGTCAAATATGCGGGAGAAGCGGCCGATAAGGAATGAGATGAAGGGAAAAAAGAAAAGTCCCCTGGGAGTCACCTTCTGGATCGCGCTCCTGGTTTTCCTCGCCCTGCTCTACACGGCGAATCGGGTGGATCTGACCGCCCTGTTCGGAGAATCCGGGGTCTCCGGCCTGGTGAGCCGGATCTTCGGCGGAGACTACCGGGGGGATCCCGGAGAACGGCCTCGGGAAGAGGAAAAGACCCTGGTGGAGCGACGCTCCGAACCGGTGGAGCGTTCCCGGAGCGTCCGCCCCCCGGAGCCTCCCCCCGCGGCGCAGCCTTCTCCCGCGGCGCCGCCTGCCGCGCCGGAACCGGCGTCCTCCTCCGGGGGGCGGACGACAGCGGAGACCTCCTCGAACTCTCTCCCGTCACAGACCGCGCCGGGCGCTTCGGAAAATCGCGCACCGGCGGCGCCGGCGGCGCCGCCGGCCTCGTCCGCCCCCCGGGCGGACGAGGCCCGTCACAACCCGCCCGGGGCCGAGGGGGAGACCCCGGCGGCGAAAACCGCCTCCGGCGCCGCGGAACCCCGGGAGAAGCTCCAGAACCGGGAACTCTACTTCGTCCGGCTCTCCGATGACGGGAAGGTCCGGCTTCTGCCGGTGACCCGTCCCATCCCCCAGGGGACCATGCCTCTGTCGCGAACCCTGACGGCCCTGCTGGACGGACCCACCCGGGACGAAGCCCAGAAGGGGCTGGTGAGCCTCATCCCCCCCGGGACCTCCCTCCAGTCCGCCTCCGCCCGGGACGGGGTTGCCTACCTGAGCTTCAACGAGAATCTGCGCTTCAACTCCTACGGCATCGAGGGCTTCCGGGGTCAGCTGCGGCAGATCGTCTACACCGCCACGGAGTTCCCCACGGTGCGGGAGGTCCAGATCCTCATCGACGGCGCCCGGGTGGATTATCTGAGCCCCGAGGGGCTCTACATCGGAAAGCCCCTGAGCCGGGAGGCCCTCTAGGCCGAACCCCGGACGAGACGGCGGATCTTTTCCCCGATTCCGCAGGCGCCGCAGGCTCCGCCAGCCTCACCGGCCCCACCGGCCCCACCGGCTCCGCCTGCTTCGCCTGCTCCACCTGCTCCGCCGGCCCTGCCGGCCTTCAGCAGAAAGAAAAACTCCCGGTTTCCCGCCCGGCCGGGGATGGGGGATTCCACCAGATCCTTCACCTCGAGCCCCTCTCCCGCCAGGGCGCCGGCCAGGTCCGTCAGAATCTCCGTCAGGGCGTCGGGGTCCCGGACGACGCCGTCGAACTCCTCCGGAGGGTCCCGCCATTCGAACTGGGGTTTCACCAGGGCGTAGAGGATGCCGCTCCGGGTGAGGCCGGCGATGTGCCGGGCCGCCCCCCGGAGGGAACGGAAGGAAAGATCGCAGACCGCGAAGTCCGGGGCGGGCTCCAGACGTTCCACCGCCATGATGTTGGCGCCTTCCCGCAGCCGGACCCGGGGGTCCCGGCGCAGACTCTCCCGCATCTGGCCGCGCCCGGAATCCACCGCGTGGACCAGGGCGGCCCCCCTTTTCAGGAGGCAGTCGGTGAAGCCTCCGGTGGAGGAGCCCGCGTCCAGCGCCACCCTGCCGTCGGTCTCCACCTCCCAGGCCCGGAGCGCCCCCTCCAGCTTCTCCCCCCCCCGGGACGCGTAGCCGCCGGCGGCGAAAACGATCCCTGCCCCCTCCCTTACCGGACGCCTGGGGTCCCGGACCTTCTCCCCCTCCACCAGGACGTCGCCGCAGAGCACCGAGGCCAGAAGCCGCTCCCGGGGCGTTTCGGGGAAGCGTCGGACCAGGAGGTCCAGCAGGCGGAAACGGCGGGTCTTCATGCCTCTATATCCGGGATTCCACCTTGATCCGCCGGATGGACCGGGCCTTCCCCGTTTCACCGTCGATCTCGACGCGGATGCCCTGGATGTCCGCGGGGGCGTCGCTCACTTCCATTTTCAGGGGCATCTGGGTCAGGGACCTCTGCACCGCGGTGTCCCACCGGAAACCGATGACGCTGTCCCGGGGGCCGGTCATGCCGATGTCGGTGATGAAGGCGGTGCCGCCGGGGAGGATCCTCTCGTCGGCGGTCTGCACATGGGTGTGGGTGCCGAAGACCACCGAGGCCTCGCCGTCCAGATACTGGGCCAGGGCCTCCTTTTCCTCCGGGTCTTCGGCGTGAAAATCCACCAGGATGATCCGGCTCTCCCCCCGGAGCCGCCGCAGCGCCTCCGCGCCGGTCCTCAGGGGGCAGAGAAGGTTGGTCATCGCAACCCTCCCCTGGAGGTTCAGCACCGCCGCCTTCCGCCCCCGTTTTTCCACCACGCAGAAACCGTGCCCCGGCGCCCCCGGCGGGTAGTTATGGGGCCGCAGCAGGGTGTCCCGGGAATCCAGGAGCGGGAAGATCTCCCTCTTCTGCCAGATATGGTTTCCCGAGGTCACCACGTCGGCGCCGGCGGTGTAGAACTTCTCCAGGGTCTCCGGGTCGATCCCGAAACCGTCGGCGGCGTTCTCGCCGTTCACCACCACCAGGTCCGCCCCTTCGGCCTTGATCAGGCCCGGGAGGAGCAGAAAAAGGGCCCTGCACCCTGAGGCTCCCACCACATCCCCCAGGATCAGGGCCGTGAAGCTTCCCTTATCGGGCATACTCCACCACGCGGGTTTCCCGGATCAGGGTCACCTTGATCCTGCCGGGGTAGCGCAGTTCCGATTCGATTTTCCGGGCGATGCCCTTGGCCAGGTCCTTGGCGGCCTCGTCGCCGATCCGCTCGTTGTTGGCCATGATCCGCAGCTCCCGGCCCGCCTGGATGGCGTAGGCCTTTTCCACCCCCTCGAAACTCTCGGCGATCTTCTCCAGGTTTTCCAGACGCTTGATGTAGGTGTCCAGCGTCTCCCTCCGGGCGCCGGGACGGGCTGCGGAGATGGAATCGGCGATCTGGACGATCACCGCCTCGGGGCATATGAACTCCACATCCCCGTGATGGGCGCCGATGGCGTTGATGACCCGCGGGTCCTCCCCCATCTTCCGGGCCAGTTCGATGCCCAGCTCCACGTGGGTGGAGTCGCTCTCGCTTTCGATGCCCTTGCCGATGTCGTGCAGCAGGGCCCCCCGCTTGGCGATTTCCCGGTCGGCCCCCACCTCCGCGGCGATCATGCCCGCCAGGATGGCCACCTCCTTGGAGTGGGACAGCACATTCTGCCCGTAACTGGTCCGGAAGTGCAGCCTCCCCAGGGCCCGGATGCCGTCGGCGGAGAAGTTGTGCAGGCCCAGTTCGAACAGGACCTTCTCCCCCTCCTCGTAGATGACCTGGGTGATCTCCTTGGTGATCTTCTGCACCACCTCTTCGATCCGGGCGGGGTGGATCCTCCCGTCGGTGATGAGCCGCTCCAGGGCCCTTTTGGCCACTTCCTTGCGCACCGGATCGAAGCAGGAGATGACCACCGCCTCGGGGGTGTCGTCGATGATGATGTCCACACCGGTGAGGGTCTCCAGGGTCCGGATGTTCCGGCCCTCCCGCCCGATGATCCGGCCCTTCATCTCGTCGTTGGGAAGGCTGACGGTGGTTACGGTGACCTCCGAGGCGACCTCGGTGGCGATGCGCTGGATCACCGAGATGATGATCTCCCGGGCCTTCTTCTCCGCCGTCAGCGCGGTTTCCTGTTCGATCTTGTTCAGGATGACCTGCGCGTCGTGGCGGGCCTCATTTTCCATGGTGTTGACGATGAGTTTTTTCGCGTCTTCAGTGCTCAGACCCGAAACCCGCTCCAGTTCCTGGACCCACCTGTCCTCCTGGGTCCCGAGGAACTCCTCTTTTTCCGCTAAAATCCTCTCCCGGTTCGCGTTGGCCTGGATCTGCTTGTCAGCCTGGGCCAGTTTTCTCTCTAGGTTTTCTTCTTTCTGGAGCAACCGGCGTTCGAAACGCTGGAGCTCGCCTCTACGCTCCCGTAACTCCCTTTCCTGCTGAGTCCGTTCCTTCAGGAGCTGGTCTCTGGTCTCCAGCATCAGCTCCTTTTTTTTCGCCTCAGCCTCCCGAATGGCATCCTGCTTAACTCTTTCCGCCGTCTGCTCCGAAGAAGAAAGTTGAAATCTGGCGTACAACCATCTAACTGCTAAACCTAGACCGAAACCGATAAGAGGAAGGACGACTGCCGTAAGCCGGTTCATAACGATCCCTCCGTCTTTTCTTTGCCAGTATTATATTGTTATATCACTATTTGTCAAGAAAAAAAGGGGTCCGGCCGGGCCCGCGGAGTTCCCGGTCGCCCGCCCGGCCCGGAGGGTCTGTACAGGGCTCCCGGAGGGCGCCCCGACCCCGGGAACCCGCCCTCAGGCCGGGGAGCGCAGACCGGGGAGCGCAGGCCGGGGAGCGCAGGCCGGGGAGCGCAGGCCGGGGAGCGCAGGCCGGGGAGCGCAGGCCGGGGAGCGCAGACCGGGGAGCGCAGACCGGGGAGCGCAGACCGGGGAGCGCAGGCCGGGGAGCGCAGACCGGGGAGCGCAGACCGGGGAGCGCAGGCCGGGGAGCGCAGGCCGGGGCGCACCGGCGGGGGCCGAAAAGGGCCCCGGCCACCCGGCGGAAGACCCGGTCCACCCGGCGGAAGACCCGGTGCGCCCGGCGGAAGACCCGGTCCGCCCGGCGGAAGACCCGGTCCACCCGGCGGAAACTCCGGGTCGCCGGGAATCCGCCCCCCGGGATTCAGGCCTCCCCGTCCCGCTTCCCCGGGGCCTTGACGAATCGGGCGGTTTTCACCTTTTTCGTCGAAATTTTCACCCCCGCCGCCTTCAGACCCTTGACGGGAAATTTCTTCAGACCGATTTTTTCCTCCAGCACCTTGAGCCTGGGGGCCGGCTCGTACTCCGCGTGGATAACGGCGTCCTCCCGGGTGGTGAGTTTCAGGATTTCCATCCCCTCCGGGACTATTTCGTAGGTCTTTTCGATGATCCAGCTCTCGATCTTCGCCCGTTTCACGTAGCCCAGGCCGGTCTTGGGGTCCCGGTACAGCAGGGAGAAGACCTTGTCCGCCAGGATCTCCTTCTCCGCGAAGCCGCAGTACAGGAGCCCCTTGTCCACGAAGAGCCTCTCCGGAACCCTGACCACCGAATAGACTCCGGTTTTCCGGATCACCAGGAGACGGTCGAACTCGGAGACCTCGAACATGACCCGCCCGCCGGAGATGCCGTAACCCAGATAGCCCGTTTCCTCGTCGTAGCGGAGCCGGAGGTTCCGCACCGCCGCCTCCCGGACATCCACCTGCCGGAAAGACTGGATCCTGGTGCGCCGGGCATGGTTCTTCCCCTGGGCGGCGATGATCCCCTCCAGAAAGGACACGGCGTAATCCGCCGGGCGGGACAGATGGAGCTTTATCTCCTTGAGCCGGGCCCGGATCTCCTCCATCTCCTTTTTGGCCCTGCCCATGTCGTACAGCGAGATCCGCCGGATGGGGATCTTCAACAGCCTCTCCACATCCTCGGGGGAAACCTTCCTCTTGATCTGGGCCGCAAAGGGCTTGAAGCCGTCGATGACCGCCTTTTCCACCGTTTCCTGGGTTTTTTTCTCTTCGATCCCCTTGTAGATCCTCTCCTCCACGAAGATCCGCTCCAGAGTCCTCTGGTGCAGCCGCTCCGTCAGGGCGCCCTGCTCCAGCAGGAGCTCCTGCTTGAGGATCTCCACCAGCTTTTTCCCGTGGTAGTCGATGATATCGCTCACCGACATCTGCACCGGCGCGGAGTCCCGGATGACCAGGAGGTTCACCGGGATCGAGACCTCGCAGTCGGTGAAGGCGTAGAGGGCGTCCACCACATCCGTGGCGTAGGCCCCCCGGGCCAGACGGATCTCGATCTCGACATTTTCCGCGGTGAAGTCGCTGATCCCCGCGATCTTGATGGTTCCCTTCCGGGCCGCCGCCTCGACGCTTTCGATGAGACTTTCGGTGGTGCAGCCGAAGGGAAGCTCCCGGATGACGATGCGCTTGGGGTCGGAGGTGTCCAGCCTGGCCCGCACCAGAACCCTGCCGTTGCCGTCCTCGTAGCCGGAAACGTCCATGAGCCCGCCGGAGGGGAAGTCCGGGTACAGGGCGATTTTTTTGCCCCGCAGACGGGCCGCCACCGCCTGCATGACCTCCACGAAGTTGTGGGGCAGTATCTTGGTGGACATCCCCACGGCGATCCCCTCGGTTCCCAGGACCAGAACCAGGGGGACCTTGGCGGGGAAGACCACCGGCTCCCGGTTGCGCCCGTCGTAGGAGTCTTCGTAGGTGGTTATGTCCGGGTTGTAGAGTATCTGCCGGGCCAGGGGAAGGACCCGGCACTCGATGTACCGGGCGGCGGAAGCGGCGTCGCCGGTGAGGATATTGCCGAAGTTCCCCTGCCTGTCGATGAGGATATCCTTGTTGGCCAGCACCACCAGGGCCTCGTAGATGGAGGCGTCCCCGTGGGGGTGGTACTTCATGCAGTGGCCCACCACGTTGGCCACCTTGTGGAACTTCCCGTCGTCCATCTCGAAGAGACTGTGCAGGATCCGGCGCTGCACCGGCTTCAGGCCGTCGTCCAGATGGGGGATGGCCCTCTCCTTGATGACGTAGGAGGCGTACTCGATGAAGTTGGTCTCGTAGAGCTTGTTGATGTACGTCATGTCAGACCAGGTTCTCCATGATGAAGCTGCGCCGTTCGGGGGTGTTTTTCCCCATGTAGAACTCCAGGGTCTCGGGGATGCTTTTGATGGATTTGATGTTCACCGCCAGGAGCCGGATGTCCGGACCGATGAAGCGGCCGAACTCGCCGGGGTTTATCTCCCCCAGCCCCTTGAAACGGGTGACCTCCGGCCCGGCGATCCGGGCCATCGCCTCGTCCCGCTCCCTGATGGAGTAGCAGTACACGGTTTCCTTCTTGTTCCGCACCCGGAACAGGGGGGTCTCCAGGATGAAGACCCTCCCCGCCACAACAAGCTCCTCGAAGAAGTTCAGGAAAAAGGTCAGAAGCAGGTTCCGGATGTGGAAACCGTCGTAATCCGCGTCGGTGGCGATGACGATCTTTCCGTAGCGCAGGTTTTCCAGATCGTTCTCGATGCCCAGGGCGATCATCAGGTTGAAAAGCTCCTCGTTCCGGTAGATGGCGGTCCTTTTCCGGCCGTACATGTTCTGGGGCTTTCCCCGGAGGGAGAAGATGGCCTGGGTGTAGACATCCCGGGCGGAGACCATGGAGCCCGAGGCGGACTGGCCCTCGGTGAGGAAGATCGTCGAGTTCTCCCCCTTCTCCCCGTCCTCCCCCAGATGGTACTTGCAGTCCTTCAGGTTCGGGATCTTCAGAGCGATCTTCTTGGCCGCCTCCCGGGCCTCCTTCTGGACCAGCACCAGCTCCTTTCGGAGTTTCTCGTTGGAGAGGATCTTCTCCTCCAGCCGCTTGGCCAGTTTCTTGTTCCGCTGCAGGGCCGTCACCACCGCGGATTTCACATCCCCCACGATCCATCCCCGGATCTCCCCGTTGCCCAGCTTGTTCTTGGTCTGGCTTTCGAAGATGGGGTTCTGCAGCTTCACCGCCACCGCCCCGGCAAAACCCTCCCGGACATCGCTTCCGGTGTAGTTTTTGCCGTAATACTCGTTGACGCCCTTCAGAACCCCCTCCCGGAAGGCCGAGAGATGGGTCCCCCCGTCGCCGGTGAACTGGCCGTTGACGAAGGAGAAGTATGTCTCCCCGTAGTTTTCGGTGTGGGTGAAGGAGAACTCCAGGTGATTGCCGCTGTGGTAGACCAGGTCGTAGTACACGGTGTTCCCCACTTCCGAGGACAGGAGGTCCAGAAGGCCGTTGTCGCTGCGGAACTCCCGTTTATTGAAGACCAGCGTCAGCCCCTTGTTGAGGTAGGCGTAGTTCCACATCCGTTTTTCGATGAACTCCGGGTTGAACTCGTGCTCCCCGAAGATCTCCGGGTCCGGCCGGAACTCCACCAGGGTCCCGGGCTTCTCGGCGGCCGCCTTGCCCTCCCGCCGGTTTTTCAGGATCCCCCGGGAGAAGACGGCCTCGGCGCAGCGGCCCTCCCGGAAGGAAACCACCCGGAAATCCGATGACAGGGCGTTCACCGCCTTGGTCCCCACGCCGTTCAGCCCCACGCTGAACTGAAAAACCTCGTCGTTGTATTTGGCCCCGGTGTTGATGACCGACACGCACTCCACCAGCTTTCCCAGGGGAATGCCCCGGCCGTAGTCCCGGACCGTCACGGCTCCGTCCTTCACCGTCACCTCGATGCGGTTCCCGAAGCCCATGATGAACTCGTCGACGCTGTTGTCCACCACTTCTTTCAATAATATGTAGATACCGTCGTCGAAATTGCCGCCGTCCCCCAGACGGCCGATGTACATCCCCGTCCGGAGACGGATGTGCTCAAGAGAGCTCAAGGTTTTGATCTTGCTCTCGTCGTAGACCGGCGGTTCTTTGAGTCGCGTAGACATCCCCCCTCCCAGGCAGCAAGCTACGTTGTGTTCCGATAGAGTATCATACCCGCAGGAAAAGTTCAAAGGAGGCCCCGTCCCCTTTGATCTTTTCCCCGCCGGGTACTATAGTGGACCGATGCAGGACGATCTCATTCAGGTGGAGGGCCTCACGGTCCGCTACGGCGCCTACGAGGTCCTTACGGATATCAGTTTTTCCGTGCCCTCCGGTGATTTTCTCGCCGTGGCGGGACCCAACGGTTCGGGCAAGACCACGCTGATCAAGGCCCTGGTGGGGCTGACGCCTCCCGCGGGGGGACGAATCCGGACCGGCCCGGGGGTGTCCCTGGGCTACCTTCCCCAGAAATCCACCTACGTGGACCCCCGCTTTCCCGCCACGGTCCGGGAGGTGGTGGAGTCGGGGGTCCTGGTGCGTCGGAGTTTCCCCAAGCGGATCACCCGACGGGACGAGGAAAAAATCCAGGACACCCTGCGCCTCCTGCAGATCGAAGACCTGGCGGACATGCGGGTGGGCAAGCTCTCGGGGGGTCAGCAGCAGAGGGTCCATCTGTCCCGGGCCATGGTGGACGACCCGAATCTCCTGGTGCTGGACGAACCCACCGGCGCCCTGGACCCCCGGAGCCGGGAATGCTTCTACTCCACCCTGGCCCATCTGAACCGGAAGCACCAGGTGACGGTGATCATCGTCACCCACGACAGCCACAGCATCGGCGACTACGCCCGGACCATCCTGTACCTGGACCGCCGCCTGATCTACCACGGCCCCATGAAGGAGTTTCTGGAGGCCCCCTCCTCCCAGCACTACTTCGGCCGAAACCACCAGCACGGAGAGCCCGGATGCTTTTAGAGATGTTTTCTTTCGCCTTCGTCCAGCGCGCCCTGGCGGCGGGGGTTTTCATCTCCCTGAGCTGCGCCGTCCTGGGCTGTTTCCTGGTGCTGCGGCGCTACGCCATGATCGGGGACGGGCTGGCCCACGTGGGCTTCGGCGCGGTGGCCCTGGGCTTTCTCCTGGGGCTCTCCCCCATCATGGTGTCCATCCCCGTGGTCATGGCCGTCTCCCTGTGGATCCTCCGCCTGGGGGAGAAAACCACCCTCTACGGCGAAACCGCCATCGGCCTGGCCTCGTCCCTGGCGGTGGCCCTGGGTGTCCTCATCGCCGGTGTCTCCGGGGGCTTCAACGTGGACCTGTTCAGCTACCTCTTCGGCAGCATCCTGGCCATCACCGGGGTGGAGGTGGCCCTGTCGGTGATCCTCTCGGCGGTGGTCCTGGCGGCGGTCCGCCTTTTTTACGCCGACCTCTTCGCCATCACCTACGACGAGGACTTCGCCCGGGTCTCGGGGGTCAGAACCGAAAGGTTCAACCGGCTCCTCATCCTGCTCACCGCCCTGACGGTGACCCTGGGCATCCGGGTGGTGGGCACCCTGCTGGTCTCGAGCCTCATCATCTTCCCCGCGGTGACGGCCCTGCAGTTTTCCCGGGGCTTCCGGGCCACCATCCTCATAGCCATGGCCGCCGGGGTCTTTTCGGTGGCCGTCGGGATCGTCGTCTCCTTCCTGATGGACCTTCCCACCGGGGCCGTCATCGTGCTGGTAAACTTCATCCTCTTCGCCGGGGCCTTCGGCTGGAACCGGTTCTCCCGCGGCGGATCCTGAGGACCCCCGGTCAATAACAAACGGGGCTCCGACAGGAGCGCCACCGACCGCGGCCGCGGCGGGGTTTCAGATTTTCAGAAAGAAGTCGGCGATGGAAAAGTACACGATGAGCCCCGTGGCGTCGGCGATGGAGGTGATCAGGGGGCTGCTGGCCACCGCCGGGTCCAGCTTAAGCCGGGTCAGGGCGAAGGGCAGAATGACACCGATGATGTTGGAGATGATCACGATGGCCATCATCGTCGTCCCCACCACCAGGCCGATGGCAAAGCCCCCCCGGAAGAGCCCCAGGAGCCAGCCCGCCAGCCCCAGGGTCAGACCCAGG
>Ga0302245_1002257_pt1 | contig 11458 bp, 6 predicted proteins | sample AAG_UR_Thr_MG_FD_193512 | JGI IMG/M metagenome (GOLD analysis project Ga0302245, IMG submission 193512) | Enriched activated sludge microbial communities from anaerobic digester in WTTP, New Holstein, Wisconsin, United States - AAG_UR_Thr | ecosystem: Engineered > Bioreactor > Anaerobic >... | reverse complement strand
GCATATTAATTTTATTTTCATAAAAAACGCTTATATTTACATATCGAATACTTATGATAAAACGATTAGCATTTGTGAGGGTTCAATGCATGAATTATCTATCATGTCCAATGTGCTTGACATTGTGGTGCAGCATGCACAGCAGAATGGGGCGGTGAAGGTTACAAAAATTCATTTATTAATTGGTGAGCTATCTGATTATATCCCTGAATGGATGCAGAACTATTTTGATTTTGTAAGCAAGGATACAATAGCCGAGAATGCCCAATTGGTTGTTGAGATGGTGAAGGCATCGTTACAATGTGGGGATTGTGGCACTACATTTGTATTTAATAAAGATGACTGGCAATTTAGTTGCCCGCAATGTCATTCGCCAAATGTAACGATTATTTCAGGCAGAGAGTTAACGGTGAAGACTATCGAGATTGAGGGAGCATGAAGCATGATAACTGTTGTCGTGGATGTTGTAAGTGATACATTATACAGACAGGAACGGGAAGACCTTTTAAGGAAAAGCAATTGAGCAATAGGAGCCTCGCAATGCTTTTAAAAATAAAACATGCTATGATGTCATGAGCAATGACAGGCAAATCAGTACGTCAATAAACATTAATTTACCAGGTAGTTCCAGAGCAGTTATTGATTATATAGAAGTTATAAGGATGTATTACCGCACGCCGTACACCTGTTACAAAGACAGGGAAGGGATTACGCTCATGAATAAAATTTGATTGCATTCACACTTTATTCATACCGATACTATTAATATATCGTAATCGTTAAACACTGTGCTTAACAATAAAGAGTACAATAGGAATTGATGGAATTGTAGGCTATGTTAAAAATAACATTCATCATAAAGTATAGTATGGCTGTTTTGCTTTGCTTATGTATATTCCAGTGTATTATATATGCAGGCCCTCTTGTAAAAATTGAACATGTTGATATAACATCATTCCCCGGTGTTGGTATTTCAGGTAAGCTTCATACAACACAAGGAGAAGTTGATAGCATAACAAAAGATAATTTTACCTTGTTGGAGAATGGGAAAGTTGTAAAGGAAATATTTTTAAAGCCAATGAGAGGGGATAATGTATATATAGCCTTATGTATTGATTCGAGTAAAAGCCTTTCAAAAAATAATTTTTTGCGTTTAAAAAATAGTGCCATAAGCATAATAAAGAAAAGCCCGGATTACTATAAATTTTTACTGTATAAATTTAATAATGAGGTTGTGCAATTAGCGTCGCATGATGACGATAGTATGGTGCATATTGTAAAAATAAAAGATTTGCAACAGCTTGGCAAATGTACCAAATTGTTCAATTGTTTATATACTGCTATTGAAGATCTTTCTAAGTTTAATGGAGCCAAGGCAATACTGCTTTTTACTGATGGTAAGGATGAAGGAAGTGACATGCTTCCCGACGATGTTATCAGTAATGCACGGGAACACTCAACCCCTGTTTATACTGTACTGCCGCAAGGTTGTAAGAAAACAGCTGTTGTGAGTCGTTTGAGCAAAGCAGCCAACGGTAAATTGTTTATAATAAGTGATGATATCAATAAAAAAATACTCCAGCTTATGCAATCCAGGATGTCATCGGGAACCATCCCTTTTGAGCTGAGTTATCACTCATCAAGTGCTGATGGCATTGGCTCTGTGGAAGTCAGATTTAACAATGGTACTGTCAGTGATAATGATATAAAATATGTAAACTTTAAAATACCGTCGTTTACAGCATATAGGTTCAATAATGTACCTTTTGTAGTACTGGCGGGAATTATTGTGCTGCTTATTGTTGCACTGGTAGTTGTTTTTATTATTTTCATGAATAAATGGAAACACATTGTTGAACTTGTCAGTATGCAGAGGATACCACGGCCAGTACAACATTACTATGATGTACTTTTTGAAAAAGATGAAGCTGGAAGAAAGCAAGAATCAGCCTTATTACTGTCAAGCTCACCTGAATATAGCTATACCAGTGCATGGCTGGTAGAGAAAAGTGGTCCTGAAACAGGAAAAAAATTTCCCTTAATCTGGGATGAAGTAACCATTGGGCGTGGTAAGGATAATACGATAGTTATAAACGATGATGCTGTGTCGCTGAAACATGCAAAGATAAAAAAGATTAATGACTGCTATTATCTATTTGATTGTGCCAGTGACAATGGTACCTTTTTAAACAATAAAAAGCTCCTGCGTCCAAAAATGCTCACCGATTGGGACGAAATTCAAATAGGAAGAACCACAATACTTTTTAGAGGAACAAAGATAAAACATTAATGCCATGCCATTAAAAGTATTACTATGCTCGCCGCCGGTCTTTGATTTTTATTATAGCTTCCATCGTTCTGAGCCGCTGGGTCTTTTATATATCAAAGCAATGCTAAAACAGTATACATGGCTGGATGTTGATATCTATGATGCACGGCTGAAAGCAAAATCAAAGAAACTTCAAACTCCTGATGTTTTTCAGTATCTTCATCATATCTATATTCACGATACTTCATGGTTTAGCCTGTTTTATGGATATAAGCGTTTTGGAGCTTCTTTTGACAGGATAGCAGGGTTGATTAATGAAAAAAAGTATGATGTGGTATGTATATCTTCCTTATTTACAGCATATCACCACGATGTTGAGTTGCTGGTTAAAAAGATCAAGGAGCATAGCAGTGCGATAGTTATTGTGGGAGGCTGGGCTGTATGGAGTATGCCCACAGATGAAAAGAGATATGCTGATGTTTATGTAAAAGGTGATGGTGAGGTTGTATTGCCGGAAGTGTTGCATGATATCTATACATCACACAATGGCTGCTTCCATAAACTTCCAGAGATTATCGAATCCAGCAATGACAGGGTTAATGAATTTTTTTGTAACAAAATCCCTGAACGATGCGGATGGTATACATACTATGGTAAAAGGATTGCTAATGTAATCTGTAGCAAGGGATGCATCCATCAATGTGCATTTTGTTCAATACATTCGCGGTATACCTATCAACGCAGAACATTCCAGTCAATTGAAGAAGAATTTCACTATCTCTATACTAACGGTGTGCAGATAATTAATTTTGAGGATGATAATTTTTTATATACCAGGGATTATGCTCTACAGTTACTATCGCTCATGAAACATTACAAAGCAAAAGGGATGAACTATCTTTGCATGAATGGAATAACAGCTTCAAACCTCCATGCAGTACTTGATGATGCCATTGATTCCGGATTTTTGGAGTTTAACCTGTCGCTTGTTTCAGCCAATGATGCTATCGCCAGGCGCTATAACCGTCCGCAGGTAAAAGAAATGATACAGGATATAGCCTTCCGATGTACAGGCAGGGTTAAGGTTATTGTCTATGTTATAGCAGGTTTGCCTGGCAGCAGTATTGATGATTGCATACAGGATATTGTATTGCTGGCAAAGCTTCCAGTAATAATTGGATTTTCACCACTGTATATGATTCCGGGCGTACCTATGTTTGAAACAATGGGGCTTCCGGATGATATGAGGTTGTGCAGAGGGAGCGCGCTCTATCCGTTTGGTAATAATGCCACACGAGAGGATATTGCAAGCTTATGGAAGCTGTGCCGTTTCATTAATACAATGAAATATCTCCCGCACAACCCTGATGATATACATTTGTTACAGGAGCATATCTATTACTATACCAGAGCATGCAGGGAGAAACGATGGTATTACAAAAGCAGTGATGGTACCTGGCAGCAAGGTTTTTCATTTCATGCCTCTTTACCGGAACATATCCATGTTTGTGATATTGATGGGAATTCTCGTGAAATGTGATACTGTAGTTTTTTGCTGTTTTACTCTTTATACATAATAAAACAATAGTTAAATCCCCGTAGAAAAAAATTGCCTTCTTCAGCAGCCCTGTGATAATTGCCCATAGCCAGGGTTTTATTATGTCGTGCTACGGCGATGATATCAACAGGTTTGAAGTGTTGCAACAATATGGAGAATAGTTTGAATCCTATAGGGATAAATCCATCCTTCTTGTTATAATAATCACAAACATATAATCCCATGGAGTGTTTTGGTTTACAAATGCGATGTATTTCTTCAATAACTATCGCCATGGCATCAAAGTACTCCTGAGTTTTAGCACCTAGTTTCCCAATACACTGTTCTTCGTTTGAGTAGTTGATATTGTCACCATACGGCGGGTCTATAAAGACAAAATCAGCGCTGTTACTTTTACAGGGAAGATTGCGTGCATCAGCTTTCATAATATCGGCTCTATACGGATGGATGTCATACCCCAGACATTTTCGATGGAGATCGTTGCATACATCAATGGTTGTCCCGCTGCCGCACATTGGGTCTACAACCATATCACCCTCTTTTGTATACCGCATAAGCAAATTCCATATAACATATGAAGGGGTTGCACCCTGGTAATTTTGATCACCCTGCGTTTGATTGCCGTAATTCTGGGAGGGGTAGTTCCATAATGTTGTGGTCTGTAATGTTAGTGGTGGTTTAAACATGGTATTAACCTTAGAAAGTTATTGTTTACCATACTATATCAAAAATTTTTCTCATTTTCAGATAAATCGCAAAATAAGAAGATTTTAATAGTAAACTATGCTATTGCAAACTTAAAAAATGTAATATTTCAATACTTTGGAGGATGACATGAAAAAAGATACAAATGATTGTGTTAGTACATGCTATGTACTCTATGGTAATCTGGTGAAAAAAATAATAGCCGGTTACTTTATGGCCAATGAGGATATTGAAGATATATTCCATGATGTATTCCTTAAATTAGTGAGGGTTGATTTGAAAGGGGATCCGTTTGATCCTGCTATAAAGCATTATATTGTTAAAGCAACACGAAATACCTGCATCAGCCGTATTCGCAAAGAAATGCGACACCATAACAATGGCGATAGTTACTTGCTATCGCAAATGGTAAGTTTCGAAGAGGTTAATAATAACGATATGGCTGAAACAATGATTGATGGTATGGTAGTCAATACTCTGTATGATGTTATAAAGGAATTGAGCTATGATGAGCAATCGTTGCTGTACAAAAAATTTTACCAGAATAAGAAGTTTTCAGAAATTGCCGCTGAGTGTAAATCAACATATTATTTTATTGATAAACAATTGAAAACAATTTATAAAAAGCTTTATATGAAGATGGTTCGGACATGTATACACCATAACGATATATCATAAATTATAAATTAGCTTGAAATTTATCGATAACTATTGTATAAGTACTTCAATTTTATATCATGGGACTACATATATAATACATTTTGGATGGTTTAGCTTTGAACTATACTATAATTACTATCTGTACAATTGCTGTTATATTTGCGCTCTATGTTGCTATCATCAATATAGTGAATAGATATTATTATGCAGTAAACCGCTTGTTTTCACTTATTGCAATTCTGACAGCAGGTATGGTTTCATGTTTAATTATACCATATTTTATGCCTGATATTGATATTGTTCAACTGACACGCTGGTATTTTGGTTTAATAATAATTATTAACCAGGGCTTTTTTCATTATACACAAATTTTCCCCCGGTGGGAAAAGAAAAGCCCTTTATGGATGATCATAATAACCGCTATACCCGGATTTATTACATTTATACTTTGTGTAGCAACTGATACAATAATTATGCAGTCATCATTTATTGAGGATCATATCAACTTTAGTTATGGGGTATTGGTTGAAGTATATATAGTCGTTTTTATTTTTTATATTTTAGGTACTTTTTTTACGTTATTTTATAAAGTCAAACGATTAGAAAATACTTCATTTAGATATCAATTGTTCTATATTTTTATGGGGAACCATTTTGGTGCATTAATCATTTTGATAACGTTTATAATTTTACCATATGCTTTTAAAATATATTATTTTCACAGCTCTGGAATTGCATCTGCCGCCTTGATATTGTTACTGATAAATAATTACGCCATTTCAGATGAACGCTATCTTGATGTTAAGGAATTCTACTTTAAAATAGTTTTTTATTGTATAGTATTTGCTATGACGGTAATTCCATCATATTTTATTCTTGTATATAGTTATAGGTTTTTTTTAAGAGGTGGGCAGATTCCTGCTGTAGCTGTTGCTTTTATCAATGGTATATATTTATTTGTATTTACACGTTTTATCCAGCCATATCTGGAGAAATCCTTTAAAAGAGAATATGTGCGCCTGGAAACACGTTTTAATACATTTATTCAGGCATTATCTCAGGCTGAAGAATTTGAAGGGGATCCCGCATATTGGGACAAATTTTTTTCCACAACCATTGACAGTCTGGAAAATTTGTTTAATGTTAGTTCTGCATCACTTTTGATGTATAATGAGTCAGAAAAAGCGTTTATTTTAAGCCGCAACATTGGTGAACAAACAAAAATTAAAAGAGTAGTGTCTACCGATTCTATTGTGCAGTTATGTGAAATGGTAAAAACAACAATCCATCAATCATTATTTTATACGGATGATACTGTCAAGGCTTTTGATGATGTCCTTAAATTGGTAAAGAGTAACAGTATTGAAGTTATTCTTCCTATTTTTGACGCAAATGGAAAACTTGTCGCGATATTATTCATAGGTCCTCATAAAAAAGGGCGCCCGTATACCTATAATGAGATTCAATTCATGGAATTATATAGAGTAAAGTTTGGTAATGCTTTAGTAAATTCTTTACAGATAGAGGATGTGAAAACAAAACAGATTGGTGAACATGATAAATTGCTGGTTAATGTTATTAAAACCTCTCTTCAACCCAGGCAAATACCGTTTATCGATCATATCAGGATCAGCTCTATATTGATGAATAATTCCAATCTTGGCGGCGAATTTTGCCATGCTCGAGTTTTACGCAAAAATTTGCTGGGATTTTTCATAGCCGATTGTTCGTATAGTGGAGTAGATGCCGCTGTATTGGCCATGGAGCTATATGGGGCTTTTGAATCGTGTTCACCTGTTTATGATGCTCCTGAAAAAATAATGCAGTTATTAAACTGGGTTGTGTGTACCTCCCGATTTAATGATAGATATGCTACAGCATTATGCTTCACATTTAATTCAGATGATCTATCATTGAAATATATAAACGCGGCATTTAATCCTCTCATTCTCTATGAGATTCATTCGGACAGCTTTTTAGAATTGGATACCAAAGGGATACCCATTGGGATTGAACGCGATTTTATTTATGAATCCAAAGAATATAGAGCACATGGTCCGTGTATAGGCTGTATCTACTCTAATGGGATTGCTGATGCTGTTAATGCTCAGGGACAGCCATATAGCATTGGCAGAATAAAAGATCTAATCCGCCTCCATAATAGTGAAACTCCGGCTTTGATTATACGGCGTATTTCATCTGATCTCAATGATTTTATAAGTAATACTGTATTAAAAGAAGATATCAGCATTGTGATTTTTCGGATTGAGTGAATGTATATCGTTAGTTTGAAAATGTAATATGAATCTGGATTTTAAAGAGTCAGCTAATACAATAATATCTATCCTTCGAGTGCAAAAGCATATTGCGATTTTCATTAAAGGATCGCCTGATCCTGATGCAATAGCGTCGTCATACTTTTTGTATTGTTTATGTAATGCGTTGCATGTTCAAGCAACGATGTTTGCTTTTATGCCTGCATCATTACCATCCAATAGGGAAATTATATCACTATTTTCTATTCCATTACATATTGAAGATACCATAAAGGCTATTAACATGCGACGCTATTCAGGGTATATTGTATGTGATTTTCAGACAGCTGCACTTGAAGGGATAGTAAATGTCATACCCTGTCTTATCCATTTAGATCACCACGCACCGGTGGAGGATGATGTATCTGCTCATTTTCGTATTTTAACTGATGACGTAGCATCCACAAGCACTCTATGTGCTCTCATGATGCAATATATATCATGCTTCCCACGGGATGTGATACACTTACTGGCAACAGTATTATATTTGGGAATAAAGACCGATTCTGATAATTTTAATCATTTAAACAAATATGATGTAATGGCAATAGAATATTTGAACCAGTTGTATATACCTTCAATGATTGAAAAAATTGAGAGTGTCCCACTGTCACTGTATTCTCAACGGTTACTACAACATGCAATGGCTAATGTGGTTATCTATAAAGACTGGCTGATAGCAGGTGTTGGATTTGTTGAGGAAGAACACCGGGATACTATTGCCATAATTGCTGATTACCTTTTGGAAAACAATCATGTTGAACTTGCAGTTGTTTATGGAGCTGTCTATCATAATAATCATACGAAATTAGATATCGATGCATCGCTAAGAACCAAAAAGGAAGACCTTGATTTAAATGAATTGATCAAAAATATAACAGCTGATGGAGGAGGGAGAAAATATAAAGGAGCATTTCAGGTGCATATAGATTTTTTTGTGTATTGTCCTGATCAGGGGAAGTTGTGGGATATTATTGCTTTGACCACTCATCATAGTCTAAAAAACATCAGAGATGGAATGTATAAAATTACTATCCAGAGCAAATTTAAAAAATTAACAAAGACAATAAAAAAATTGTTCATTAAAGCAAATAAAGAAAAGTAGATTTTAAAATAACAGGCTAAATTGGAATCCTAATTCGTAAGAAACAATTTCACGGTTTGTTGAGTTTGTTTCTCGGTTTCTGAAACGCTCCAGTATACCACGAGCTATAATTAATCCCTGGATGTTCTTGTGGACATTGAGGGTTAGATTGGATGAAATGCTATAAAGATCATAGGGTTCCGGCGAAGTGTAAAAGGTATAGTTATACCGATTAAGGGCCATGTAATATTCAATTCGAAAAATGGGCATTGCAGTAAGCGTATACCAATGTTTAAAAAAATCATAAATAAATTGTACATCGGTTTCATATATAGTTGAGAATGTATAACCTTTGTCAATATTGGTAAAGTCAGGTTGAATAGTCATGTTCTCAAAGTAAATGGTATCATCATTATCTCGCTTCCTATCATCAATCGGGATAAATTCGTACCACTTTTGTGTGCGGTAGCTTATGCCACATTTAACAGCAACACTTGATCTGTCCCATTTAAAAGTTGTCCCTATGGTTGGGGTATGTTCATCCTGTACAATATTTGACGTAATTCGCAGATATTTATTATACTGATATTCCAGTAGCAGTATTGCAGAATGGTATGATAAATCAGGTTTATTTGGTCTGAAGAATCCAAAAGAAAAAATCTTCATGAGATCACATGAAACAGACGAAACAATGCTGTAGGTTACAACCTGTTGAGCAGGGGTATTGATACCATTTCTGTCTGAGACTGAATTGACACTTGAGTTTAAAAAAAGTATAAGGGGCGACAGTTCCCAGTTAATGGAAAATGCTGCATTATCAAGAAGTCTGAAGTAATTATTGTAATCTGCAAAATGCACTCCCCCGATAGCAGGTTGAGTGTTCATGGTATAGGTTACGTAGTCGCGGCTATTTGCATAATTGGACCTCCCTTTAAAAAAGTACCATGGAGGGTAGCTGATAACATTACATATCTCATTTGCGGTTGAACTGGTAAACCGTTTAACACCATATCGCTCATTATAAAAATTAGTAGATTCACCTTCATAGGGAACGTTTATTTCATTAATAGTTCCGGAACGTGTATAGGTAAACATGCAACTCTTAATTGATGGGAAAAGTTGACTAAAATTTATAGGCAATGACAGGGTGTTCATAATAAATCCATAGGTGGAATGTGAGCGATTGAATCCATAATCATACCATATTTCTGATGGCAAAAAATCCTTAAATTGATTCTCAAAATATGAAAATTCATATGAAACGGATGGGTTGATGAATTGATAACGCTGGAGCCCAATGGTAAGTGAACTTTTTTTTAATCGTTCTATGAAACGAATAGTATCATCATAGTAAAAAGGTGGATGAAAATTTGAGTTAATCTCGCGATATATTACAGGATTGATATCTGAAACAGTGCCTCTATAGGTAACAAATTCTTCTGATAGTATCTGGATACCGGGGGAAATATAAAAATGAGGGTATTGATACTGTATGGATACATTGCATGATTGGCGTTGTTTTTTTTGATTGCTGAAACCGTTTGATATGGATTCACTATTTTCCTTATAGGTATCATCCTTAAACGATGTATCAAGCAACAACCTGTATGATAGATCACCCCCAAATATATTGTTCAGGGATTGTTGTAATCCAATGATTGCCTGATGTGTTATTTTATTACTACTGATATCATATGAATTGGCTGTTTGTTTATATTCTTGCTGGTTATCAAATTGTTCATAATTATACATCATATCAATCTGTGGAATTCTTTTATCAGGTGGAAGCAGGGTTGAGATGAAATGTAGCTGGTTTATTGAGGTTGTACCTCGTCTTGATGGTATGACATTTTCATTCAGACTATCGGTTTGTGTTTGCTCCTGCAGGTAATCTATAGAGGTGTGCCAGTAGGGAAGTATGTTACACGAAAAAACAGCCTGGCTATAGTCTTCAGAGATGTCATTGTATGGCTGCCCAATGGTATAGAAATCATTACCATGCCCTTTTTTTACATATTCAATCATGATATCAGAAAGTACCGGTGTGCCTTCTTGAGTGGTCATTAAAGGCTTTGTTATTTTTATGGTTCCTTCATACCAGTGAGCTGTATCTTCTACAGTAACGGGATCACTTGTATATATATCATCAAGCCAGAATTCACCACTTGTATTGGTATTGTGTACTGTTACACTGATTGCAATGATCCTTTTCAAATCGGGGGATCCTTCCTTTTTTATGAATTGTGCATTTGTTTTTTCACCCTGAAGCGATAAAACAATATCTTCCCATGCGTGAACAAATTGCGGGGTATAAGCATACTCTATATAATCATTATCTGAAGAGAATAACTTGAAATGTATACTATCACCACTGGTATAATTTCTAAAGTTACTCCAGCAGTGAATATATTTATAAAATCGAATATCCATTGGTTTATAAAATTTTCGGATTAATGTAGTAGAGTTTATGCCGTTGTATGAAACTTTCAAGGCAGATTCTATTGTTTTTTGTATCTCTTTCTTTGTTTTATCGCCATACAGGCTGGTGTATACATTGTTTTTTTGCAGTGCAAATGATTCTGCGGCATATTCGCTGTCATTGTATGAATCAATCAAGGTAATGGAGGCTTTGTTAGTATCGCCGGGAGTGGTGCCATCGATCTCAGTAATCTGCCAGTGCATGGTGACAAAACGGATAGAATCAATGAGGATGGTCCCGGTACTGGCAGTATCATGGTTCAAGAGTAAACGTATTGAGTATATCTTTTTTAAAATATCCTCGAATGCATCCGCTGATGCAGTATATTGAGAAGGGTTACTTTTATTAATATAAATCCTTATCTTCTGCCATGTTGTGTTAGAGCAGT
>Ga0302245_1002252_pt1 | contig 11482 bp, 10 predicted proteins | sample AAG_UR_Thr_MG_FD_193512 | JGI IMG/M metagenome (GOLD analysis project Ga0302245, IMG submission 193512) | Enriched activated sludge microbial communities from anaerobic digester in WTTP, New Holstein, Wisconsin, United States - AAG_UR_Thr | ecosystem: Engineered > Bioreactor > Anaerobic >... | reverse complement strand
TGTAGAATTGCAGGTAGAGTTGCCATAAAAGGGGTACAAGATGTCCAAAATCATCTCAGAAAAAAGTACGAAAACAGCAATACTGAATCCGTATCATGAATTATTTATAAAAGTACGGGAACAGTAATCCCTTGATGCCAAAGCAGTTAAGAAAGAGGCAGGCGAACAACAGGTCGTCAAGGCGGCCCTAAACAACTCCGGGGAACAGATTGTAAAACAGCACACTGACCTTAAGCTGGAAACTGTCAACAGTAAGGACAGCTTGGAAAAGAAGCTTATAAAAGAGCACAGAAAACAGACTGAACCCCAGCAGACTATAGAGGTTCCGGCGAACCTGCTCAAAGAGCTCTACCAGATAACTGCTTTCTGCTCTGGCGATTGCCCAGCACGAGAAGGAGAACGCCCTAGACCTCCAGATGGAACAAAAAAAGGGGATTTTGAGGCAGAAAAGGCATTAAAAAAGACCCAGTGGAAGAAAGAACAAGAGGAGCATGAAGCAGCTAAGAAAGAACGGAATGCCCAAGTGAAAAAAGAACGGACCCGGGAGGCGGTGAGGGGAGAAGTGAAGACCCCAGCGATATAAAACACAATCTTTGTGATAATTGCTTTTAGCGGTTGTTTGTTTCAGCCGAAAACCCATTGCTGAGAGTTTCCTTTTGAGACTGAGGTACAATCGTACCTGATATGGCCGCATCTTTTCGCCTTTCTTTCATGTTCGAAGAACTTTTCCTGAGCTTTTCAGGCCAACACAGTTACCACCCCAATTATTTATTGCAAGTTGCCTCTTGACTTAAACGCATCCATGCCGTCATAATCTATCATGCGATTCATAGCCGATCTTCATATTCACTCCAAGTACTCCCGCGCAACAAGCAGGGACATGTCTCCGGAGGTCATTTGGAAGTGGGCGCAGATAAAAGGGATCGGAGTTGTAGGTACAGGAGACTTTACCCACCCCGGGTGGCTGAAAGAGCTTTCCGAAAAACTGGAGCCTGCAGGCGAAGGGCTTTTCAAGCTTAAGAAGGAACATGAGCTGAACGATGTGCCCGACTCCTGCAGGGCAGAGGTTTCATTTATTCTTTCCTCTGAGATCAGCTCTATCTACCGGAAAAACGGCAGAACGAGGAAGGTCCATTCTCTCATCCTTGTCCCAGGCTTTTCAGATGCAGCCCGAATCAATCTCTCTCTTTCGAGAATAGGAAATTTAAACGCTGATGGAAGACCCATTCTTGGCCTTGATGCACTGGATCTTCTTAAAATTGTAAAGGAGGCTTCTCCATCAGCCATCTTTATCCCGGCTCACGCATGGACACCACACTTTTCTGTATTTGGCGCAGCGTCAGGATTTAATTCTCTCGAAGAGTGCTTTGAAAACTATGCTCCCCATATCAAAGCCATTGAGACAGGGCTCTCATCAGACCCGCCTATGAACTGGCGTGTCTCTGCACTTGATACTATTAACCTCATTTCGAATTCAGATGCCCATTCACCTGCAAAAATGGGTCGTGAAGCGAACATTTTTGATACAGATATGTCATACAATTCTATTGCGAGCGCAATTGAAACAAGGCAGGGCTTCCTGGGGACCATAGAGTTTTTTCCTGAGGAAGGGAAATACCATTATGACGGTCACAGAGCCTGCGGTGTCAGCCTCTCACCGGAAGAGACAATACAAAACAATTATCTGTGTCCAAAATGCGGACGGCGAGTGACGGTTGGTGTTCTTCACAGAGTTGAGAAATTGGCAGACAGACCATCAGGATATAAACCCCATAATGCAACCCCCTATTTTCCCCTCATTCCCCTCACAGAACTAATTGCTTGCACGCTGGGACTTGGGGTGACAAGCAAAGCTGTAGAAATGGAATACCATCGGCTCATCGTGACCTTTGGTAATGAATTTTCTATTCTCATGGACGCTCCCATCACCAGAAATACGCAGAGGAACTGGGGACTTATTGGAGAGGCTATACGTAGAATGAGATCCGGAAATATCAACGTATCCTCCGGCTATGATGGACAGTACGGTAAGATAAATATCTTCAATGTAGGCGAGAGAGAAGAGATAAAACGTCAAGCGACTCTTTTCTGACCTAAACACAATGAAGGCAATTGTTTTTGATGGGCAATTGAGGTTTAGCAGAAATCATCCTGTACCTGAGCCGGGCGATGGCGAGGCTCTCGTTAAAGTTTGTCTGGCCGGCATATGCAATACTGATCTTGAGATTATTAAGGGTTACATGAGGTTTCAGGGCGTTATAGGCCACGAGTTTGTTGGTGTTGTAGAAAAGACATGGGAAAACCAGCGCCTATTTATTGGTAAGCGAGTGGTTGGTGATATCAATTGTGGATGCGGAGCATGCCTATACTGCAAGGCTGGGCTGCAGCGACACTGCCCTTCAAGGACCACTTTGGGTATAGCCGGTAAAAATGGTGCCATGGCTGAGTATATCACCCTTCCTGTGCATAACCTGTTCCTTGTGCCGGAAAACGTAAAAAACGAAGAAGCCGTTTTTGTTGAACCCCTCGCTGCGGCATATGAAATCCTTGAACAGATACATCTTAGACCAACAGATAGAGTGCTTGTATTGGGAGACGGAAAGCTCGGCTTGCTCGTTGCTTTAGTTCTGGATCTTTGTGGGCCCGAGGTGGCTCTGGCCGGTAAACACGAGGATAAACTTGCTATAGCAAGAGGTCAGGGTGTATGCACAGTTGCATTGGAATCTCTTACAGGGGATAAAGCATTCGATATCGTTGTAGATGCAACAGGCTCACCCAAAGGATTAGAAGCTGCACTGCGGTTTGTTAAACCACGAGGAACAATTGTTCTAAAGACCACGGCGGCAGAAGGGATAACCATGAACCTTGCCCCTGTCGTCGTAAACGAAGTAAAAATAATTGGTTCGCGTTGTGGTCCTTTTGGACCTGCCCTCATGTGTCTTGCACAAAAGCGCATCAAAGTTGGGCCGCTCATTTCTGGTGTCTATGGTTTTTCCCATGCAGGAGAGGCCTTTACCAAAGCGCAGGACAAGCGCTCCCTCAAGGTACTCATTGATTTTTCAAAATAAAACAGGGTAACAGGCTGCAGGCAAAGGGTTATGGGGGGGTTAGGCCTATGTGCCTAATGATGACTCGATTGCAAACCGGTATTGGCCAAACATTTATCTGCCATCCAGCACTGTCCTTACCTTTAGAAGGAGCTCTTGCGGCGCTATTGGTTTTGACGTATAATCAAGCTTTTCTTCGCCCATACCTTTGTCTGTCAGAATATCCGCGGTATACCCACTCATGAAAAAGACCTTTACTTCAGGCTTAATTGTTTTTATTACCTCGTAAACCTCTCTTCCATTCTTTTTGGGCATTACAACGTCAAGAATAACGAGATCGACGGTCTGGGCTGATTGTTCAAATTGCCTAATTGCATCCTCACCATCTCGTGCCTCAATTACTGTGTATCCGAATTGTTCAAGGACTTCCTTAGTAAGTTGCCGGACTGTCGCATTATCTTCACCGATGAGAATTGTTTCTGAACCTCCCCGAACCGGGATAACCTCTGGTTTGATCTCTTCCTCTGGCCTCTTGACCACTGGCAGATATATATGGAAGGTTGTTCCCTGGCCGGGAGTGCTTTTCACATTGATGTAGCCATTGTGTTGCTTCACAATCCCATAAACAATGGAGAGACCCAACCCAGTGCCTTTCCCCACTTCCTTTGTGGTGAAAAAAGGGTCAAAAATCTTTTCCTTAGTTGTACTATCCATTCCTAAACCAGTATCAGACACTGAAATAAGGGCATACTTGCCTATCTCCCCATAACCATATGATTCAATAAAGGCATGATCAATCCTGTCAAGTTTAACTTCTATTTTCATGCTTCCACCATTCGGCATTGCATCTCGAGCGTTCGTCGCAAGGTTAATAAGTATCTGATCAATCTGTGTTGGGTCTGCCAATATAGTCGGATCGCTCTCACTGATAAAGGTCCGGAGTTCAATGTCTTCTGTAAGGAGCCTGGCGAGGAGTTTCTCCACGCCCTTGATCAATGTGTTGATTTTGCACGGCTTTAATTCGATAACCTGTTTACGGCCGAAAGCAAGAAGACTTTGTGTAAGATTCACAGCCTTTCCGGCAGAAGCGAGAATATGCTCTGCGTACGTTCTTAAAGGATCATCCTGTGCCATTTTGGCCTTGAGGAGGTTGCTATAACCTATGACAGCGGTTAGTATGTTGTTGAAATCATGTGCCACTCCTCCTGCAAGCTGGCCAATAGCTTCCATTTTCTGGGCTTGGCGAAGCTGAGCCTCTAAATGGCTTTTTTCCATCTCAGTGCGTTTGCGTTCAGTCATATCCTCATAGATGACAACGATCTTCTTGTCAGTGAGATCATTTCCTATCCTGGCGCTGCTTACCATGCACAGAATGTCTTTCCCATCTTTCCTTCGACAATCAAACATTTCTCTGTGAAATCTTTGCTTCTCTAAAACAGGATAGAACCGTTTCCCAATCTCTTCGTATTCCTCATCGCTACGATAAAGGATGCGCGTATTTCTGCCTATTAATTCTTTCGGCGTCCAGCCAAAAACCGCCTCCACAGATTCGTTGGCAAAAATGATTGTTCGTGCCTGAAGCCCGATCACCGCATGAGGGATAGCACTCAGAATAGACGATTCCAACTCTTCCAGAGATTTCAAGGAATCCTCATACTGTTTGCGCTCCGTAATGTTTTCTACCGTTCCTTCATAATAGAGCACATCCCCGCTTTTGTTGAGAACCGCACGGGCATTAATGGAAATCCATATACTTTTTTTGTCTTTCCTGTAAACTTCTGCCTCAAATCCTTTTACCACGCCATCCTTGTCGAGAAGAGCACGATATTCCGAACGCCCCTCAGGGTTCACATAATGCTGGTGCGCAATATCAGTGAAGTTACGTATCATCTCGTCGGGCGTCTGGAAACCCATCATATGGGCTAAAGCTGGATTAACATCAATGAACCGCCCCTCAGGGGTACTCTGAAATATCCCCTCTACAGCGTTCTCAAAAATGTTTCTGTATTTATCTACTGTTTCTTTGAGTGCCTGTTCTGCCCGCTTGCGCTCTGTTACATCCCTGAGGTTTACAATATTTGCAGATAACCCGTTGAACTGTATCTTCGTTCCGAGGCTCTCAACCCACTTTTCCCTGCCTTTTTTAGTAATGATCTTGTATTGCCAGAGAAAACCACCCTTATCATTGTTTACGCGATCAAGATGCTCGAATGCTGTTTGCTCATGCTCTGGATGGAGAAAGTCTCGTATGTTAAACTCTGTAACATTCACGGGGACCTCAATGTCTACCAGTCTCGCGGCAGCATTATTTGCAAAGAGTACGTTACCGTTCCAGTCCAGTATCAAAGTTGCATCAAGCATGTTGTCGACTAGTGAGCGTAAAAGCTGCTCGCTTTGCAGCAATGCGTTCTCCATTTTTTTACGCTCGGTGATGTCTACAATAATTCCCCGGAGTCCTACACGCAACCCGTTACGGATTATGGGCGAAGAGTTAACGATTGCAGGGAAGGTGCTACCGTCCTTTCGTTGCATTGTGTACTCGAAACCAGGGCTCTTTCCCAAAATTGACATCTTTATGTTTTCCATGGCAAGCTGGCGTTGCTCATGGACAACCATCTGCAATGATGACAATCCGTTTTTAAACTCGTCATAAGTGTAGCCAAATTTTTCCAAGGCACATTTATTAACGTATGTAAGTTTGCCTTCATCATCAATTTCAAAAACACTTTGCGGTAACAGATCGGCAAGTTCCTTATAACGTTCGTCTTCTGAATAATCAGCAGCAGTCATATATTATCAATATTCTCTACAATTAAAGTTATAAAATCTACTGTTTTTTAAGCAAACCATGTGCCAGAACATATAGTTGTGTATTTCCAGTTTTTGATTGTACAAGATATTTTTTGACAAACAAAAAGCGAAAGGATACATTCTCTTGATGTGGCTTATACTTGTACTGTTTTTGATCCCATTCAGTGTTCATGGCTATGACCGTATCATATCTCTTTCACCACAGATAACCGAGTCACTTTACCTCATAGAAGCTGCAAAAGAACTTGTTGGTGTGACAGAGTTCTGTAAGAAGCCTGCAGAAGCAACAAAAAAACAGAAGGTGGGAACTCCACTCAGACCAGATGTGGAGAAGATCGTATCTATGCACCCGGATATTGTCTTTGGAACACGAGAAGGGAACTCACCCCTTGTCATGGCACGGCTTGAAAGGTTAAATATTAAAATACATTATTTTAATCGGCCAAAAACATTTGCAGATTTGATGGACAATTTTTTGACGCTTTCAAAATGTGTGGGTAAGGAAGAAAAAGGAAAACAAATCGTAAATAATGCACGGGAAGCCCTTTCAAAACTAAAAAATGAAAAAGGGTATAGAGTGTTGTGGCAGGTGGGGGCGGATCCTTTAGTAGTTGCTTCGAATAATAGCTTTGCCAATGATATTATAGTATTGGCTGGTGGGTCCAATATCATTGAAAGCGAGCTTCCATACCCGAGGATCAATACTGAGGAGGTGATTCTGAAGAATCCAAACGTCATTGTTCTCATGGACATGGGTTATAATGTTCAATTGGAAATGGAGCGATGGAAAAGATACTTTAACAAAGTAAAATTTGTGATCCTGGATGCCTATTCCGTTGGGAGTCCAACACCAGTAAGTTTTGTTAATGCCGTTAAAACACTTGCCGAACTGTTTCCATGAGAAGAAAACAAAAAAGCGTTGTAGTTTTAACAATCCTTGTCTGTCTTTTGCTTGTCTCAATATTGTTGTCCTTAGCATATGGCAAGGGAATTGGTGTGATGTTTCACAGCTTTTTCAATAACGATGGTTTTGGACTTATTCTCAGAAAAATAAGGATACCGCGCACGATCATTGCATTTCTTGTGGGAGGCTCTCTTGGCGTTTGCGGTGTAACCTTACAATCAATACTGCGCAACCCCCTTGCAGAGCCATACACGCTTGGCATAGCAGGAGGCGCATCTTTCGGGATAGCCCTGTCGACAATTATTGGTTTTCAACGAATATTTGGTGCATTTGCTAACCCCCTTTTTGGTTTTGGTGGAGCCATGCTGTCGGTTGCAATAGTTTTTGCTCTCTCAAAAAAACGTTTTTTTGACCCCAACAGCATGGTGCTGTTCGGTGTTGTTGTGAGTCTTGTTTTTTCATCATTTGTCTTCTTTCTTTTCTCCCTTCTCGACCCTGATAAGATGCAAACAACCCTTATGTGGCTTATGGGAGATCTTTCAAGTCTCGACATAGCATTTATCCCCATGTATATCCCTGCGTTTCTTATCCCGACCTCAATTCTTTTCTTTTTTGGCAAGGAGCTTGATATCCTTTCCCTTGGAAGGGAGAAGGCACAATACCTTGGTGTAAATCCTCCCAGATTTTACAAAGGGCTCTTCCTTCTGTCGTCCCTCCTCGCCGGCCTGTGTGTTTCAGCCTCAGGGATTATTGGCTTTGTCGGTCTCATTGTGCCCCATATCTTAAGAAACATCATAGGTGCCGGGCATACTGTCCTCCTCATAGCATCTTACATTGGCGGGGCTTTCTTTCTCATCCTTTCTGATGTGTTTTCCCGCTATCTCCTATATCCCGTAGAACTTCCCGTTGGCGTTGTAACCGGAATTCTTGGAGGATTTATTCTCCTTTTTCTCCTTATACGGAGGAAGTGATGGGAGATGCTCTTTTCTCAGTTCATGGCGTAGTTTTTAATTACGATCGTCACACAGCTATTGATGACATTACCTTCACGGTAAATCCTGGCGAATTCATGGGCATTATTGGGCCAAACGGCGCAGGCAAAAGCACTGTTATCCGTCTTCTTGCAGGATTTTTGAAGCCGAATAAAGGGTTCGTAGCATTTTCCGGCAAAAACCTCGATAAATATGAGAAAAGAGAGTTGGCTCAGAATATTGCGACTTTACCACAAGCAACAGAAACGCCCTTTTCATTTACCGTAGAAGAGTTCATCCTCATGGGGCGATACCCCTATGCCCAAAAAAACTGGCTTTATGAAAAAAAAGAAGAGGAGTTTGTAGAATACATCATAGATACTATGGAAATCTCACATCTGCGTGGTCGAACAATCGACACCCTCTCAGAAGGTGAAAGGCAAAAAGTGTTCCTATCCCAGTGTCTTGCTCAGGATCCCAAGGCCCTGCTCCTTGACGAACCGGTGAGCCACCTTGATATACGCCACCAGATGCAGACTTTTGATGTTCTAGAAAAACTACACAGTGAAGGTTTGACGATTATTATGGTTCTTCACGACCTCAATCTGGCCGCTGAATTCTGTTCGAGACTCATGCTTATATCAAAAGGAAGGATAAATGCAGATGGAGACCCCAAGACAGTGCTGACTTTTCAAAATATAGAAGAAGCATATGACACTGTAGTGATTGTCAAGGAGAACCCTCTCTCAGGAAAACCATTTGTTGTCCCTGTATCCAGGAAATATCTGGGGAAATAACGCTGTGGAGTAAATCCTCACGTGCGAAATATGCCCCCGAAAACACGGGGTAAGATTTCTTCGCGTCCCTATTCTTTCCAGTCAAAGAATTCTTTGAATTTTTCTTTTATGCCGCGCCTGGATGGATTAACAATACCGTTAAATTCCTGTGCAAGCTCCTGAAGTAAGTGCCGTTGTCGCTCCGTAAGCTCAGTTGGAATGCCAACATTGAGATAAACAAGCTCATCGCCTCTCCCGTATCCGTTGGACTTTGTTACACCGAGGCCCTTAATGCGAAAAATCTTCCCAGGCTGTGTGCCTGGTGGGATGTTCAACACGGTCTCACCCTCAACGGTGGGAACGGTAATATCACCCCCAAGGCAGAGAAGAGGGAAATTGACATCAACTTGAACGGCTATGTCATCACCTTCACGTTCAAAGATAGGGTGTTCCTTAACGTGAAGCACCACATAAAGGTCACCAGGCACGGTAGCTGCAAAACCCTGAGCCCCTTCTCCTCTCAGCTTCAGACGGGCGCCATTATCAACTCCCGGTGGAACTTTTATTTTTAGCTTTTTCTTTGTTTTGATTGAGCCCCTGCCTTTGCAAGTCTTACAGGGATCTTTAATGATAAAGCCTTCCCCATTACAGTATTCGCATGTCCGGTTGATTGTGAAAAAGCCATGGCTTTGTCGTACCTGCCCTCTACCCGAACATGCCTTACAAACAGCAGGTTTGTGGCCGGGCTCGACCCTCGACCCGTTACAGGATTGGCAACGCTCTTCCTTCGGTACTTCTATCTCTTTCTCAACTCCAAAGACAGCCTCTTCAAACTCTATTTGGAGGTTGTATCGGAGATCCTCGCCTTTTTTTTCACGTTGTCGCTGGCCCCCAAAAAAATCACTGAAGAGATCATTAAAAATATCATCGAAATTGCCTCTGAACCCGAAGTCGAAGATGCTCCCTGAATCGTCAGCACTTCCAAAGCGTTCATACCGGAAGCGTTTTTCCTGGTCACTTAAAACCTCATAAGCCTCGCTGATTTCTTTGAACCTTTCCTCTGCCTCTTTATTGTGGGGATTTCGGTCGGGATGATATTTTAAGGCGAGCTTTCTATATGCCTTCTTTATCTCTTCATCGCTTGCTTCACGATGAACGTTGAGTATCTGATAATAGTCTTTCCGCACGGTTGTACCTTAACGAATCACTGGGCCTCAGGTTTTTTTGACACAGAGACTCTCGAGGGCCGTAGTAGTCTTCCATTGAGGGTATAGCCTTTCTGTAATTCTGATATGACAATGTTGGGCTCCATATCCTCTGTTTCTTCCTGAAAAAAGGCCTCATGAAAATTAGGATCGAATTGCTTTCCCACTGCATCAATCCTCTCAACGCCCGACCTTTCCAAAACTCTGAGAAACTCGTTGAGCGTAATTTTTACGCCCTCAACTATTCCCTGATCATCTTGGTACTTTTCAGCATGGTCTATGGCCCTTTCAAGGTTATCGATAACAGGCAGCAATTCCTTAATGAGAACTTCATTGCCGAACTTGAGGAGGTCCTGCTTTTCCCTGGCTTTTATTTTTTTAAAATTTTCAAAATCAGCCTGCAGATACAGATATTTGCTATTCAGCTCTTTAAAGGATTCTTCTTTTTCTTCAAGAATCTTCTGAAGCTCTTCAGCTACATCGTCTTTCTTCTTTTTCTTCTTATGATCTTCGTGGGGCTCTCCCTTTTCTTTTGTCTTTTTCTCTGAATTTTTTTCTTCTTTTTCTTCCATCCTTAACCCTCTCAAACGGTTGTAAGAATATTCGTAACTGTGTTGGCGGCATATGTTACCAGGGGAATAATCTTTGAATAATTCATTCTTATGGGTCCTATTACGCCAAGGACTCCAAAACTTTGTTCACCAACTCTGTATGTAGAGGTAATGATACTCATATCGCTCATCTCTTTAATGTCGCTTTCGCCGCCTATGATCACATGGATACCTTCTTCCTTTAAACAACTATCAATCAGCTCCAGAAGCTTTTCCTTTTTTTCAAAAGCCTGAAAAAGCCCTTTCAGACGCTCAACATCAGCGAACCCGGGCACCCCAATAATCTTTGAGGCGCCTTCCAGATAGATTTCCCTGACATCTTCCTCGTCGATAATCGTTTCCAGTGTTTGTTTTATCTTTGCCAGGAGCCTGCTGTAGTTTTCCCTGTCCTTCTTTATATCTTCCAGAATTCCTTGCTTGAGGGCGTAAAATGGCATGCCACCGAATTTTTCGTTCATGTAGGCCTTCATGCTATGCAACATGGCCACATCAAATTCCTCGTCTGTGTTAACCAGCCTTGTGTGGACCATACCGGAAGAGGTCACAAATACAGCCAGGACAGTCCTGCTTGAAAGCTTTACAAACTCAACTTCTTTGAAAAGCATCGTGTCTACTTTTGGCTCAACAACAATACTTGTATATTTTGATAGGGAAGCCAGAATTTTCGATGCGTCTTCCATGATTTCCTCAATATAAGAATAATGAGGTTTAATCATAGTTTCTAAGGCTATAAGCTCTTTTTTTCCGGGAAGTTTTAGTAAAGACAGGCTATTCACATAATAACGATATGCTTTGTATGTAGGTATCCGTCCGGCTACAACATGGGGTTTGTATAGGAATCCTTGTTCTTCAAGGTCTGCCATAACATTTCGTATAGTAGCTGCACTAAGCCTGTCCTTTATGGTTTTTGCTATTGTTCCCGAGCTGATAGGCTCAGCAGAATCGATATACCTTTCCATTATCAATTCAAGAACCATTTTCTCTCTTTCATTCAAGACGTCCACTGCATGCCCCAGATTACACCATTAACTTAAGGATACCAAATTTTTTTGTCAAGCAACACAGCCATTGCTGCGTGTTGCCAATACAGGAATATTTTCGTATTATTATACACTTATTCTGCTTTAGCTTTCAATCATCTTTCGTAACCCCGAATT
>Ga0302245_1002251_pt1 | contig 11486 bp, 14 predicted proteins | sample AAG_UR_Thr_MG_FD_193512 | JGI IMG/M metagenome (GOLD analysis project Ga0302245, IMG submission 193512) | Enriched activated sludge microbial communities from anaerobic digester in WTTP, New Holstein, Wisconsin, United States - AAG_UR_Thr | ecosystem: Engineered > Bioreactor > Anaerobic >... | reverse complement strand
AAGCAGACGTTGAAGAAGACTATGTTGGTCTGGATAAACTTATTGGCTTTTTAAAAGAAATTGTCAATATCCAAGAAGAAGGTACGGAAGAAACCAAACAAATCGTTGCGCTCGCTATCAACAAGTGTCGAACAACAATCGACAAGATAAGCGAACGCAAAAACCGAGGACCAAAGAAGTCAATTGACAAGAAAGTTTCTGAAACACCAATAAAAGAAAAGCCAAAGGAGATGACAGAAGAAGAACGATTTGCTTTGCGATGCGAATGGGCGGGAATGAACGATTAAAAAAAAAGAATAAACTATGACTTCTCAAATTGAACAACAAACTTCCGATTTAACCAAACGTATACAGAAAAGCAACGATGACGACGACAATGATAGTGATGCATCACAAGGAGAATTTCGAGAGTATGAATGTCCCGAAAGAGACACACTGCAGGCCGTGCGTTTGTTAACATTGACAAGTATAGACGCACTGAAAAAATCGTTAGAGGTTACAGACGAAATCGATATTAAGTGTCAGTTGGAATTTGCGAATTGGAGTTTGCATCGAGCAATGCCGATTTTGCGACGTCGTATTCAGACTCCCGCAAGAATATTGAAGGCGAGAAAAATCGACGAACTTGAATTGGATCGAGATTTGAAGTTTCGACGGGACTGTATTGCAAAGAATCTCGCAGTCATCAAAGAAGAACACCGAAAGAAGAAATTAAAGACAAAAAATGACAACTAAAAAACCATACACTGTTATTATTTTATGTGGTCAGTCCGGAACAGGAAAATCGAGCATTGCAGAAACCTATCGTAAACGCTTTCCCGAGAGGGTGCGTGTGATTGATGCACGCAAAATTGTCAAAGATGCATATGCAATGATTATTAAAACACCGATTCCTTCTTTTTCTCACAGCGATGCATTTAAGGAAGCATATAAAGACGACGACGGTGATATTGTTACGTTTGGTCAAGCGCTGGATGATTTCTACTTTTCAACTCGATTCTGCTCACCAAAGTGGTACATTTGGGTTGCAAATGTCAAGGCCGAGATGGATGAAGCGAGCAAAGATGCAAAAGAGGAATTGACGTTTATAATTGACGATGTGCCAAACTTTGACGAGTGTCAGTTTCTGCTTGCAGAAGCAAAGTGTGGTGTTGTAGTTTCTGTCGAAGGATTTCCCGGAAAATACGAGCGGTTGCAAACAGAACGACAAACCTACAACACAATCAACGATATTGCTGAACGCGTCACTACAAAATTGGATTCTTCAAAGCGACGCAAAGAGAACTTTGATCAGCGCATGTTTCGACTTGCAAATGAATTGGAGAAAATTGAAAAATCTCTATCAGCAAGACCAGCAGCCGCGTCTACTTCTTCAACAACAAAATAAACTTATACTGTAGATTTCTTTAATTTGTAATCTTCTTTCTCGAGCATCATGATTCCAGTCAGCGGTAGAAGACGACGCTTCCATTTCAATCGGAGCATCTCAGTGACGATCACGCGACAAAGATCGTCTTTTATTACGGCCAATTTAAGGGAGGCGGCGTTTCCGTTGGCGTCGTAAGAAATGAGTTTGCTGTGTATGTCTTGCAACTCCTTTGTTAAATTTGCTTTGGTTTTCTGAATTTTCTTTTCCAATTCTAACCGATCAGGCTTGTCTCCGACCATCTGTCGTCTCGATTTCAGTATTTGCAACGAATTCGTCAGCGCTGCAAACAAAGCGCTACCAATGAGAAGTTTCCGCGACGCCATGTAATACACAGTCTGCGCTAGAAACCAAACATCGGAAGACTTGAATTCTGGCAGAGTCAGAGTTCGCTCTTCCAACTGTTCTGGTGATTTGTACTGATAAATGGAGCGATCTTGTGCAATACAATCAGTTTCGCTGTCACAGCCAAGTCCCAAATCAAGATAAACAGCAGATGGATTCGGCGTTTCATAGTTCATGATCATAACATTGTCGCCATGAATGTCGCGATGCACGATATTTTTAGAGTGCAAATAGTGCAATCCTTCCAGCAGCGATTGTAGAATAGTGCGGAACTTTTCGTTGCTTGGCACTTCTTTCAAATTGTAGATAACAGTTCCGCTGACCAAACGTGTCACTACAATGTAATCATTACTTGGTCTACCTCGATAGTGATCGGCGTAGCAAATCACGTTTGGATTGCACGCTCCGTTGGTTCTCGATTCCAATAAAATGCGAACCTCGCGATTGATATCGTCGAGACCAACGTTGACAAACTTCTTTACCGCATACAAATCAACCTTCTCGCCACGGAAATACGCCTTTCCATCAGCATCCTTGACTGCTTTGTAAACTTCTCCATACGAACCACTTCCGAGTCGCGTAATGCGTTGGTAAGTGGCGTCGCTTTTGAAATCCCACAAAATTCTCTGTTCTGCTGCAGCCATCGCTTGGGTGTTGAAAATCTATGGGAAATGTAGTTTTTATGTAGGCAAAAGGTTCTGTTTTTCAATTTTCGTGGATTCTGTTTCTCGTGTTCATAGTAATTTCGGCGCGTCTTTTTCTATAATAGTTTCAGATCGATGTCGCTAGAGATCAAATTTGCCTACAATTGCAAGATTCCGCAAGTCGAGAAGGTCTCGACAATCTCCGTTTGGACAAACTACTCGATTCCTCGCACAATCGACGAACTGCCGGTTGAATTCGTTGACTCTGACAATGTCACATCGAAACAACTGAAAGTCATCGTCCCGATTACTAAAGACCCAGTCACCGGAAAGCATGTGATGATCGGCGACTCGTCGGTGATGTTCGAAGTGTTGGCATCTGTCTTTAACGAGGAACACATCCCCGTTCGAGTACGAGCAGGTTCCGCACAAATTTTGCTGAGCGATCTCATTGGAAAGGATGCACGTGGCTTTCACTTTACCTACTTTAACGATTGGAACGAAAAGGGCGAACGAACCGAGTGCGGAGACCTATTGGTTACGTCAGTAAAGTTTAACGACGTTGAGAAGGCTGCGATCTCCTTCAAAAACAACGCCTATTCGTTTGTCGATGAGAATGCCGAAAATCTCTCCAAAACAACGACATGTCTCGTTGCTCGAAAGATTGTCAACTACACCGAAGAGGCTGCTGCGAAGGGCAAGGGCATGACACCAATTCGCTCGATTCTCAGTTTGATTCAAGACCCGTATTACATGACAACTGCTGGCGTGACTTATGGACCGGCCTACTGGGTTCTCACGCGACCTTCATCGAACAACACTGTTTACTACAACGATCTGATTGATAAAGCATTGTTTCGTCACAATCGAGACAAGAAGTGGTTTAACAATGTGATTGTCGATCAGTTTGATGGAATCGCTGCGGACTCGCACTACTTTAATGACGATTTCAACATTGTTGTTCGTATTATTGGAGATGCGCTTTGCATGCCTTCGACTTCTCTACCATACATCTCCGATACTGTCGATTCGAACATGCGGAAGATGATGTCGAAAAAGGATGGCTCGTCGTACGCCGATTACGATCCAGCAAAAATCAAACCGTCTGAAAGTTGGGACGATGCTGCGGTACGAAACGGTGGAGATTGCGAAGACTTGGCGCGACTCGTTCACTGCGTTTTTCAAGGATTGCGAAACGGCCAGTTTGCAGAGAACTCTCTCGCAACTTCGGCTCAACGAGTGCTTAAACTGTACGCTGGCTGCGGTTCGTTGGGCTCTGTCCTCTCTCCGTCGCTCGGCAACGAAGCAGAACAGCAGAGAAAGGCGGAACAAGTCAACATTATCGATTCGGAAGAGGACAAGAATGCAAAGGTTGGTGCTCACATGTTTTACGAAATGCATCCGATCTTCAGACTAGCGGAGCATTTGCACAAGACAACGACCGATCTTCCCGACGATCTCGCGGGAGAACATAACCAACCCGGTTGGAGAAATCTCATTTCTTGTTTGCTCGAAGGCACCGGTAGACTCGATCCGTTTCAGTTGCCAATCGCAGCGGGAACGACATCGAAAAAGATCGAAGACCACGAATACTTGGTGACGAAAGAGGTTGCTCGTCGCAAATCGATTCGACATCTCGTCGAGAACACAAAGGTCACTTCGATGATGCAGATGACACGAGCACAACGCTTGTTGAAACGAGTTCCAAATGCACGATTTGGAGATTTCTATATGCAGTCGACATCGATGGTGACGCTCGAGTTTATGGATAAACTCAACATGATCGAATTCATGTGGGCAACTGTTGGCGAGCGAGTTCCGGAACCGGCAGACGCGAGTCCTCTGTATGTCGAAAAAAAGACAACACTCGCAACTGCATCAAAGTCTGACGCTTCGTTGACAACAACAGAAGAGTGTTGCACTGAAGATGACACAGATGTTTGGAGCGGTTTATCTTCTCATTTGGAAATACCTCTTGCGACCGGCTCTGCTATGCCAGCACCAACAATCATTTCAAAAACACTTCACACTGCAGAACACGAGAAACGCAGCATCGAATTCCTAAATGCGCCGTTTGCCAAAGGCATTGCGTCGATTCAGAAAACGCTGCTTGCCGAATCGTTACACACCGGTGATAAATCGTCGAAATTGGGTACTCAAAAAATACGTTATGGAATAGACACAGAAGACAAGTTCCGTCTCGACGCACCTGCGCATGTCGCTCTGCTTCCGACGACAAGCATTGATCCAGTCGAAGGACGAACTACGGCAGAGATGCTTCGCCAACTGCGTCCGGTTGCATTGCCGGGCGATTTCTCACAGATCGAGAAGATATTCGACGCCGAAGACAAATCTCTGAAAGCGCTTGGAATCGACACGAAACGTGGAGAAGACAAGGCTACAGATGCTGTAAACGAATTGAGAAAGTGGACACAAACCACCATGAATGGTTCCGCGTGGCCTTCTCACAACGACGCCGAGCGACAGCAGTTGTCGTTGCTAACGTTTTTCTTTGCTAAATCACAACTTCGCCCGCTCAAAGACGGTTCGAATCTATTCTTGGACAGCATAATGTCGGAATACGGAGCACTGAAAAACTCTGGGGTTATAACTCATGCGCGAATCGGTGTCGAAACGCCACTACCGAGACGCGATCATGTTGTGTTGCAATTCATGTGCGACAGCAAAAAAATACCGCAAAAATAAAAACTTTTTGTTGGCAAAGAATGAAAAAACAAAATCTTTTTGTCGAGAAAGATCGAATTATTGTGCGAAATGAAAACGGATTAATTACTTGTGTAGTCAACGAATTTGATTGCGCTAGTCTGGATCATAAGGGCTTAACTGTTTTTCATGACACGAATACGTTATGTTTCGAAAACGTCGTTCCCGGAGGCGAAGTGTTGAAGAATTGCAAGAAGATGTTGGTAGTCAACTACACGGATAAGATTTACATAGTAAATATAGAAAAAGTATCTACCATAAAGCACTACGAAACTTCTGATGCAGCACAACGAAATGCGGCAGTTTCGGAAATTCAAAAGCACTTTCGAATTCCATTCAATGTTGTTGAAGATGAAGATACAGTGGTGTTCTTTTTCAAACACAATCAAACTAGAATGTTTTTACAATGCATTCCTAGTTTAGTAAGAGCCATAGTTGACCACTTTACTACCGTCGTCACCGGAAAAGATTTTGCGAAATACAGCCTTCCGCTCGCGTTTGTCAAAAATGAAAATAAAAAACGAAAGGAAATGTAGTCCGAAAGTCCGAAATGAATCCTCAATCCTCAATCCTCACGAAGATCGTGTCTTGGGCCAAACCAACAACTTTTTTCTTTTTTTTTCTTCCAAACTAGATATTTCTGATGCGTGTTTTTACATGTTATGAAATTGCATTTTATCAATTGTAACAGAGACAACCAGTAAATGATCGCTCTCGCGCTTGTTTTATTTCTATGCAGTGTTGCGATTTTCGCTCAACCACCGACGACAGCGGAGGTGCCAACTTCGACACCTATCATTACGTCGACTGCCGAGGAAACAACAACTGCAGAAGAAACTACAACTGTTGGGGAAACGACCACGATCGAAATGACGACGACCATTCCGACAACTGTTGCTGATCCTTTCGGCGGAGGTTGGCCTACTCCAAAACCCACGCCGAAACCTACACCAAAACCAACACCAAATCCAACGCCAAATCCAACACCATCCCCAACACCGATACCAACAACCACGACAACTGAAACAACAACAACTGAAACAACAACAACCACAGAACAATTTCTAACACCAGCTCCGACACCGGAACCAACAACTACTACGACGGTTGCTCCAACACCACTTCCAACACCGGCACCTTCGCCTGCACCAACGCCTCAAATCGAATGCTACAATGACATCGAGTGCGAAGACAACAATGAGTGCACAACGGACATATGCACGGAAGACTTTCAATGTGTTCACACAGACAATTTCTGCGACGACGAAAATCCGTGCACCGATAACATCTGCTTTGATCAAACATGCTTCAACCCCGTCATAACATGTAACGACGAAAATGACTGCACAGCAGATTTTTGCGATGGTGGAATATGTTTCAACAATCCACTGACCGGAGATGAATGTATTGGAGGCGAATGTTCTGCGCATTGCGTTTCTGGTGCATGCTTGTGCGATCCTACATCGCCTCCAACTGATGCTCCGACACCGGCGCCGTCTCCTGCGCCAACAACCACTACGACGACTGCTGCGACAACGACAACGACATTGTCGCCGACTCCGGAGCCAACAACAAGCACAACCGTTGTTACCACGGCAGTGCATGAATGTACCCAAAACATTGATTGCGAAGACAACAATGAGTGCACAACGAACATATGCACGGAAGACTTTCGATGTGTCAACACGGTCAATTTATGCGACGATGGAAATGCATGCACAGCAGATGTTTGCGACGGTGGAACATGTTTCCACGATCCACTGACCGGAGACGAATGTATTGGAGGCGAATGTTCTGCGCATTGCGTTTCTGGCGCATGCTTATGCGATCCAACATCGCCTCCAACAGGCGCACCAACGCCTGCACCGACACCGGCTCCATCGTGTTTCTCGGAATACGATTGCGATGACTCTAACGCGTGCACTATTAATATCTGTGCAGAAGGATCGTGCGCTTACATTGTGATTGATTGTACCGACGAAGACCCGTGCACAGTCTCAACTTGCGATCCAAGTACCGGATGTGTTCAAACTGCAGACACATGCAACGATGGAAACAGTTGTACAACTGATTTCTGTACGCCAGGGTTAGGATGCGAACACGACCTACTTGACTGTTTCGATGCGAATCCGTGTACTGAAGACCTTTGCGAGGGTGGTGCGTGTGACTATAATCCATTGAGTGGAGCCGCTTGCATCGGTAACGACGAATGTGATGGAGTATGTGTAAACGGAGGTTGTGAATGTATTACTCCTTCCCCAACGCCGGCTCCAACTCCCGTTCCATCAACTGAAGCAACTACCACCACAACTACAGCAACTACCACAACAACTGCAACAATACCAACCACGACCGCAACAACAACAACTGCAACAACACTCGCCACAACACCAACTACAACTGCAACAACAACAACAACTACAACAACACTCGCCACAACACCAACCACGACTGCAACAACAACACTTGCAACAACGGCCACAACAATTCCTACATCTTCACCGACAGCAGAGTGCGAAGTGGATGAAGATTGTTACGATTCTTCGTCTTCGAGTTCTTCGTCTTCATCAAGTTCATCTTCATCAAGTGAAGAAAACGAATGCGAAATCGACAAATGCATCAACAATCGATGCAGAAAGATTCCGGCGTCTGTGGACACACCATGCTATATCGAGAACAACGATCCATGCATGGAAGGCAAATGCTTTGGTCGACACTGCAAGGCGGTGCGAAACAACGATCTTCCAGACTGCGTTCCACCGACATGTACCGATGACACAGACTGCTTCGATAGCAACAGTTGCACTGTCGACTTTTGCATCAACAATCACTGTCGACACATTCCTTCAACAGACGGTGCATTATGCATGGTTGCTGATCCAGCACCTTGCACAATGGCGCATTGTATTTCCGGCACTTGTTCTTCGTATAGTGTGACGCATTTGCCCGGTTGTGGAGAAGAAAGTTCTTCATCTTCGTCTTCTTCAGATTCTTCTTCTTCTTCGGATTCATCGTCATCTTCGGATTCTTCGTCTTCTTCAGAATCGGAATCATCTTCATCATCGTCGTCGACGTCTTCAGATGCTGTACTTTGCGATACAGATGAAGAGTGCAGAGAGAGTTTGTGGAACAATTCGTCTTCTGCGTGTTCGTTCAAGTGCGTTGCAGGAGAGTGTCTGATGGTCGATAATCCGCAAAACTGTAACGATCACAACCAGTGCACCAACGATCGTTGCATTCACAACGTTTGCTCGTTTGTTGCTAAACGAAACGGTTTGGACTGCACACCATCGGTGCCAGATGACGAACAGTGCAACGTTCACAAATGTCACAATTCCGAATGTTTGACGATTCGAGATTCAACACTTCCGGGATGTTCCAGCAGCAGCAGCAGTTCTTCGTCTTCATCTTCGTCATCTTCGTCTTCGTCGTCTTCTTCCGATAGCGAATCAAGTGTAGTAGGAGCATCTGCATTAACGGGAATCGCAGATGGTCCAATTGGAACAGGACCAGATGCACCATTGCCTCCCAGTGCGCCCACCGATGAGGACGAATCATCATCCGATTCTTCATCGTCTTCCTCTTCCTCTTCATCTTCATCATCTTCCTCTTCGTCGTACAAATCATGCAGCGAAGACTATGAATGTGATGACGAAAATCCGTGCACAAAAGAGTTTTGTGTTGCTGGCGGTTGCAAGTATCACGACAAACCGAATCTCTCGAGATGCCACTATCCATCGCACGATCCTTGTATCTATGGCATTTGCGTGACCGGAGAATGCACTCAAACGTGCAACGTGCACAAAGAAGAATGTCCGTGTTACACACCACCACCGACGAGTTGCAGTTCTAATGCAGAATGCGACGATGGAAACGAATGCACAAACGACGTCTGTGTTCATTTTCAGTGTGTTCACCCTGCATGCTCGGAACACAAATCGTGTCTTGACGACGACAACGATCCATGCACAAGCGGTGTCTGCCACATCAAAGTTTGTGTTCCAAAGCGCGATCACCACGCTTCCGGTTGCAACGCAACTTCCGAGAGTAGTGGTAGCAGCAGCAGCAGCAGCAGTAGCAGCGATAGCGAAGACAGCGTTCCAACAACGGAACCAACCGTTGAAGGAACAACAGAACAAACAGATGTCAACGCAATTGGAGATGGCGGAACAGTCGTTGGTCTCTCTGTTTGCGGAAACGGTGTCGTCGAAGCACCAGAGGAATGCGATGGACCATCGGCTGACACGATTGTCTCTATGTGCAGTACACTTTGTGTGCTTGAAACCAGATGGACTGTGGTTATTGCAATCATAGTGGTGGCGGTGCTCGTTCTGGGACTGTGTATTTTGTGGATTTGCATGTTTTCTCGTTCGCAACGACGAACTATGAAACCGCAACAAAGTCAACTCAAATTCAACAGATTTAACTTGTAATAAAAAAATAACTAAATGCACAATCAAGAGGTTTTCATTTGAGACGGCAATGCTTCCTCTTCGGCTTCAGAGATCATAAGTTTCACTTGTAGTTCAACACGTAATTGAAATCCCTTCACAAAGAAATTGTTTGTCGTGTGAAAAGTCTCCTTGTTTTGTGTTTCAATAATCAACGGAAACTGTGTTCCTTCAATCAGTTGATCGACGAGTTCAGAGTTTGGATACAGCGCTTGCAAAACAACCGGAACCGCTGCGATTGCGTCTTTTGTCGAACGAAACAGCGTTTTAATAATATGATTATCGACGCTCACATTATTGAGGTTGTCGACGAAAAACATTCGCATTACAACACACCACAATTTAGCATCGAATCGAAACGCATTCGCCTTGGCACACTTGTCACAACGCGCCGCTTTCGATTTTCTCGTGCAATCCAACATGCATCGGTTGCAGATGATGAGTTCGCAATTGCAACACTTGAAACAATCAGTGATTTTTGTGGTATCAACAAGTCTTCTGCATTCGCAACAGTGCTGTTGAGAAACTAATCCGCAGTCGCACTGTAAGCGAAACTCATTGGTCGTTTTATGTGGCAAGTGTCGGCAGAATTCTGCGTCCATTCTTTAATGCAGTTGTTGTATGTGGTGTGCAAATTCATTGTGGTTGCATTTCCGTCGGTCGCTCTGATTGCAGTGGTGTTCCGTGTGGTTCAAAACTCTACGTTGAGGGACAAAATAAAATTTTTCAAAGGTCAGCCTCTTTAGTGCGGGATGTGTGATTTTAAAATTAGTTTCTCATTTCCACTACTGCGTAGGCGAGAAGATAAGGATTGATAGGCTATAACCCGTCGAAAAAACATTATAAATTAAATGATCTTTCTGATTCTGTTGTTTGCCATTTCGAAAGCCGCCGTGCCTTTTAATCAGACAATTTTTCCAACGCTGAAAACTTTCTTCTATAACCTCTGTCCGAACAATGAACCGCTGACCAACGACACACTCTGCGACGTCGGTCCAAACGTTGTTTCTCCTATTATTTGCGACAATTCCGGAAACCCTGAATCTATTTTGTTCAACAGAAGGCCGTGTCGCAATGGCGTAATTGGCACAGAGATCGGTCTGTTTCGGAATCTTCTTGCGTTTGATATTCGTGACACTGGAATGGGCGGTTCCATTCCACAAGAGATCACTTTGTGCACTGCATTGACATCAATTCTCACTTTTGGAAACAATTTGCGTGGCAATGTTCCGCTGGACTTGGTGAATCTAAATCTATCGATATGCACTCTGATGAGGAATATTGCAGAAAACAACTGTTTTGACTGTCCTGTTCCAAAACTGCCGTGCACCGCAACACTGAAATGCAATACAACGTGCATCAACGGAAACGAAACACTTACAACTGCGTCGCAAACAACGACAACATTAACAGAGTCATTGACCAGCACCACAACTGTACCTACAACTATAACTACGACATTTTTACCAACAATTACAACCGCAACCACGCCCACAACCACACCACCAACAACGATCGATATCAAAAATTTCCCAACAAATTACTTTTACACACAACCGACAATTAGAGTATCTTTAAACACCGATGGGGAAATTTCAACTGTTGTCGAAGAAACTCAAACAGCGTCGACAATCGTTGAATCATTAGCAATTGGCAACTCTTCAGAACCGATAAGCGGCAGTGAAAATGTTTCGATAATCATTGGATTGGGATGTGCGTTGGGAATAACGATTCCAGTGATTTTCGTTTTGGTTTGCTTTTACGGAAGATCGAAGCGTGACAGAGAAATCAATCGCTCAATCGAAGAAGCAGACAGAAGAAAAAAGAACTTTGACGAGGGCGAGAAATACCTTCCGACCGAAGTTAGAATGAACATCTTGCCCGGTAATTATGGTG
>Ga0302245_1002242_pt1 | contig 11506 bp, 7 predicted proteins | sample AAG_UR_Thr_MG_FD_193512 | JGI IMG/M metagenome (GOLD analysis project Ga0302245, IMG submission 193512) | Enriched activated sludge microbial communities from anaerobic digester in WTTP, New Holstein, Wisconsin, United States - AAG_UR_Thr | ecosystem: Engineered > Bioreactor > Anaerobic >... | reverse complement strand
ACTCGCCCGGGAGGCGGGGCTGGAGGTGGGGCGGACCGGCGGCCTCATCGTGGACGAGTACATGCAGACGGCGGACCCGGACATCTACGCCGTGGGGGACTGCATCGAGATCCCCCATCGCCTTACGGGGAACAGCATCCACGGACCCTACGGGGACCTGGCCAACCTGGAGGGCCGGGTAGCGGGGGAAAACGCCGTGATGGGGAATATCATGAAATTCCCCGGAACCATCCAGACCGGGGTCTGCAAGGTCTTCGACTTCTCCGCCGGCTCCACCGGCCTGTCGGAGCTCTCCGCCAAGAAGCAGGGATTCACCAACATCGAGACGGTCATCACCGCCGGGCCGGACCGTCCGGACTTCATGGGCGCCAAGATCCTGATCAACAAGATGGTGGCCGACAGGGACACGGGAAAGATCCTGGGCTTCCAGTGCATCGGCATGGGGGATGCCAGCAAACAGATCGCCATGGCCGCCATGGCCATCATGGGGGGCCTCACGGTGGACGACCTGGTCAACGCCGATCTGCCCTACGCCCCGCCCTTTTCACTGGCCATCGACAACATCGTGGCCTGCGCCCATGCCATGCAGAACAAGCTCCGGGGCCTCATGATGGGGCTTTCGGCGGTGGAGGTGCGCTACAAGCTCTCCAAGGGGGAGAAGCCCTTCATCATCGACGCCCGCAGCCCCGAGGAGTGGGAAAACACCCGGCTGGGCATCGGCGAGCACCTGATTCCCGTGGGGGCCATCCACGGCCGGCTCCACGAGCTTCCGGAGGACAAGGATACGGAGATCATCACCTTCTGTCAGATCTCCCTCCGGGGCTACGAGGTGGCCCGGACCCTGATGGCCAACGGCTACACCAATGTGAAGGTCATGGAAGGGGGCATCGTGGCCTGGCCCTTCCATCGGGAGAAGTAGATCTCTCTGCCGGAGGAGCCTGAAACGAGGCCCCGGGGGACATCGTCCCCCGGGGGAAACGCTCACCCCGGTCGCTCTTTTCACTATTGCATGGGGTTCCGGAACGGCGCCCCGGCGGCTCAGACTGATTTCGCCATCAGCCGCCGGGCAAAGACCCGGGATAGCAGAAAAAGCAGGACCCCCGCGGCGGCGAAGACCGCCGGGTACCCCGTTCCGGGGATGAGCCGCCCCGCCGCGGCCACCCCGGCGGTCTGGCCCATAAAGAGGCTGAAGGCGAAGACCGCCAGCCCCGTGCCCCGGGCCCCGGGGGCCATCTCGGTGGCCTTGGTCTGCAGGGTGTTGTGAAACATGTAGAAGCCGAAGCCGGTGGCGATCATCAACGGCGGGGCCGCCTGCCAGGCGGGAAGGACCGCCAGCAGAAGGAACGACGCCAGCAGAACGAGGCCGCCGGCCCCGACGAAGCCCCTCTCCCCCAGAAGGATCAGCATGCGGCGGACGAAAAGAGTGTAGATGAAGGCGCCGATTCCGTAACCGGCGAGGATCGCCCCGGTGAGGGCGTAGGAAAGGAGGAAGCGGCTTTTCAGGTAGGACCCCGCATAGGCGAAGGCCCCGAAGAAAAAGGCGCCCTCGAAAAAACTGACGACGATGATGGTCCGGACCCAGGGATCCCGAAGAACCTCGCCGTAGGCGCGGAAACGGTTCCGCCGCCCCTCGCCGGGCGCAGAGAGCTTCGCCGAAGAGCGCCGGATCGCCGCCTCCCGGAGAACCAGGAGCCCCACCCCGGCGAAAACCGCAGCCATCACCTGAAACACGCGCCGCCAATTCAGCGCCTGGGCCATGAGCCCCCCCAGGGCGGGGCCCATGATCTGTCCCAGAAGGAGAAAGCCCACCAGCCGGCCCAGGGTGGCCTGACGGATCTCGTAGGGGGTTTCGTCGCCGATCCAGGCCAGCGACAGGGGAAAAATGGCGGCGGCTCCCATTCCTCCGATGAAGCGCATCACCGCCAGGGCCCGGAGTGAGGGGGCGAAGGAGGAGACCAGGGATGCGGCGCCGGCCACGAGAGCGGCGACGGCGATGACCCGCAGTTTCCCCACCCGGTCCCCCACCGGGCCGTAGACGATCTGGAAAAGCCCGTAGGCCAGGGTGAAGGCGGTCACCACCACCGCCGCGGAGGCGGGAGTGGTGGAAAAATCCGCCGCCACATTGGGGAGGAGGGCGTCGAAGATCCGGAGGTTGGCCCCGGCGATGAAGGCCGCTGCGGAGAGGGACAGGAAGGCGCCGGATCCGGTGAGTCTGTCTTTCATGCATCCATTCTATATCCGAATGGTGATTCCGTCCCCGGGAAAACGGCGGAATTGTTTGACTACGAAGCAAGGAAGGCCTATAATAAGCAAACATTTTCACATAGGAGTATGCCATGAAGAAGGTTTATGTTGCCGCTCTGGTCATCCTGATGGCCGTCGGTACGGTTTTCGCGGAGGGACGCAAGGAGGTGGACGCCGCGAAATTCCCGGACCGGCCCATCACCTGCCATGTCCCCTGGGGGATCGGCGGGGGATCGGACATCGTTTTCCGCACCGTGGGGGAGGTTTTTCCCAAGTATTCCGGCGGTCAGCCTCAGCTCATCAAGAACGTCCCCGGCGCCGCCGGGGCGGTGGGCATCGTGGAGTACAACAAACTCGCCCGGCCCGACGGCTACGACGTGATGACCTGGAACGGGGCCCAGACCATCAAAACCCACGTCTCCAAGGTGGATTATTCGGTCCACGACTACAAGCCGGTGATCAAGCTCATTTCCAACTTCAACTACATCCTGGTTCAGGCCGGATCCCCCTTCAAAACCCTGAAGGATCTGGTGGATTACGCCAAGGCCAACCCCGGGAAGGTCACCATGGGCCACGCCGGGACCGGCGGCGGCGGGCACCTGGCCAGCATCCTCTTCACCGAGAAGGCGGGGATAAACCTCACCTTCGTCCCCTTCGGCGGCGGCGGCCCGGCGGCGGCGGGGCTCCTGGCGGGCCAGACCATGGTCAGCATGAACATCCCGCCGGAAGGGCTGTCCAACGTCGAGGCGGGGCAGCTCCGGGCCCTGGCGGTCATGGGAACCCACCGGCTCCCGCAGATTCCGGACATTCCCACCGCCCGGGAAATGGGCTACGACGTGGTCTACTTCCAGTCCCGGGGCATCGTGGTCCACAAGGACACCCCCGACGCCATCGTCAAGCGCCTGCACGACATCTACAAGAAGTGCATCGAGGACGAATCGGTGAAGAAGAAATTCTACGACATGCTCATCGACGTTACCTATGCCGGTCCGGAGGAGTACGGCAAGGAGAATATCGAGGAAGACGCCATGTTCGAAAGGATCATCAAGGAACACAAGATCGGGGACAAGTACTAGTATCCTCGGCGCCGGCCGACAATTTTGCGGGGAGGCTCAGGGCCTCCCTTTTTTAAAGGTGAACAGATGCATCCGAAAATCGATTTCATCTCCGGGATCGTCCTCATGGTTTTCTCCGTGGCGGCGCACCGCATGGCGGACCGCCTGCCGCCGGTCCCCAAGGGGCTGGGGCCGGGGGACTATCCCAAGGTCATCGTGACCATTCTTTTCATTCTGGGGCTCATTCTGTCCGGCAACGCCTACTACACGGCCCGGAAAAAATCGTGGGAAGGGAAGAAGAGCTACGCGAAGGAGGAGTTCAAGCAGGTCTTCCTCCTGGTTCTCTGCATCGCCGTGTACATCAAACTGGTGGGGTATATGGGATACCTGTATCTGACGCCGTTTTTTGTTTTTGCCATGATGTACCTCTACGGGCTCAGAACCTGGGTTAAGATGGGAGTCATCAGCCTGGTGACCGGCGTCTTCACCTACGTTCTTTTCAATAACTATCTCTACGTGCTTCTTCCCCGATTCAACCTCTTTTAACACAGGGAGACGACAATGGAAATACTGCAGGGTCTGGCCAGGGGTTTGATGCACACCTTCGAGCCCTGGACCATGCTGATGATGATGATCGCCCTGGTGGGCGGAATAATACTGGGGGCGATTCCCGGGATGACCGGATCCATGGGAATCATTCTGCTCCTTCCCCTTCTGTACCATCTCAAGCTGGGGCCGGCGCTGGTGACCCTGGCGGCCATGTTCTGCGGGGCCATGTACGGAGGGTCGATTTCGGCGATCCTGCTCCGGACCCCCGGGACCCCCTCGTCGGCGGCCACGGTCCTGGACGGCCATCCCATGGCCCAGCGGGGGGAGGCGGGGGTGGCCCTGAGCATCGCCCTCATCGCGTCGGTGGCGGGGGGGCTTTTCAGCGGCCTCTGCCTCATCTTTCTGACCCCGCCGCTGGCCCGGTTCGCCCTGGAGTTCCGGGCGCCGGAGTTCTTTACCCTGGCGGTTTTCGGCCTCACCATCATCGCCGGAGCCTCCAGCAAGAACATTCTGAAAGGCCTCATCACCGGGGTGATGGGGGTCTTCATCTCCCGGGTGGGGGTGGACGAAATCTGGGGCGTCAGCCGGTACACCTTCGGGACCAATTTCCTCATGAGCGGCCTGTCCCTTCTGCCGGTTCTGGTGGGGCTCTTCGCGCTGTCCCAGATCTTTTACGATCTTCCCGGGGCCATCCGGGGAGAGGAAACCATCAAACAGAACATCGGAAGCATTCTTCCGTCCAGGGCCTACATGAAGAGGATCGCCGGGCCCATCCTGGTGGGCTCCGTCATCGGCACCATCATCGGCATCATCCCCGGGACCGGCGGGGCCATCGCCTGCTTTCTGGCCTACGATCTGATCAAGCGCTTTCATAAAAACAAGGACCAGTGGGGAACCGGGGTCCCCGAAGGCATCGCCGCCCCGGAGTCGGCCAACAACGGCACCACCGGGGGGGCCCTGGTGCCCATGCTGTCCCTGGGGATCCCCGGAGACGCGGTCACCGCCGTCATGCTGGGCGCCCTGATGCTCCTGGGGGTACGGCCCGGGCCCATGCTCTTCGTGGAGGACATGGAGTCGATCTACACGCTGTTCTCCGCCTTCATGCTGATGCAGCTGATAATCCTGGCTCTGGGGCTGGGGGGAATCAAGATCTGGCCCCGGGTGCTGGACGTTCCCCAGAGGATACTGATGCCTCTCATCGTGGTGGCCTGCTTCCTCGGAGCCTATACCCTGGCCAACAACCTGAACGACGTGATGACCGCCCTGATCTTCGGAGTCATCGGCTACTTCATGCGCAAGTACGACTACCCCGCGCCGCCGCTGATCCTGGGGCTCATCCTGGGGCCCATGACCGAAGAGAACCTGAACCGGGCCCTGCTGGTTTCCGAGGGGAGCTGGTCCTTTTTGTTCGACAGCATCATCTCCACGGGCTTTCTGGTGGTGTCGGTGATATCCCTCGTCGTTCCGATCCTGACGGAGTTGTGGAAACGCTACAGGAGCCTCAGGCCGGCGGGGGCTTCCCGGTGACGCGCCGGAAGGAGAGTCAGGAATGAAAGAATATCTGGGAGACGATTTTCTTCTCCGGAACGAACCGGCCCGGACGCTGTACCACGAGTACGCCCAAAAGATGCCGATTTTCGACTACCACAACCACCTGATACCCCGGCAGATCGCCGAGGATATGAAGTTCGAGAATCTGGCCAAAATCTGGTTCGACGGGGACCACTACAAGTGGCGGCTCATGCGGGCTCTGGGGGTCGACGAAAGACTCATAACCGGAGACGCGTCGGACTACGAGAAGTTCATGGCCTGGGCGAAGACGGTTCCTTACACCATAGGCAACTGCCTGTACCCCTGGACCCACATGGAACTGAAGAATCCCTTCGGCATCACCGGCCGCCTCTTCGGACCCGACACGGCGGAGGAGGTCTGGAGGATCACGGAAGAAAAACTGAAAAAGGACGAGTTCTCCGTCTGTTCCATCATCCGGCGGATGAATGTCAAGGTCATGTGCACCACCGACGACCCGGTGGACGATCTGGAACAGCACCGGCTCATCCGGGAGCGCCATCAGGGTTTTGTGGTGGTCCCCACCTTCCGGCCCGACAAGGCCCTGGACGCGGAAAACCCTGCGGCCTGGAACCTCTATCGGGAAAAGCTCGCCGCCGCGGCGGGGATCCCCATCCGGTCCTTCGAGGACTTCATCGGGGCCCTGGAAAAAAGGCACGAGTTTTTCCATTCCATGGGGGCCCGGGCCACGGACCACGCCCTGGTCCACCCCTTCGCCGAGGAAGCGGGCCCCGACCAGCTGGAGAAGATCTTCCGCCGGCTTCTGGCGGGGGAGAGCCTCCAGGAGAGGGAACTGCTGCAGTTCAAAACCGCGGGACTCCGGGAGGTGGGAAGGATGAACCACCGCCGGGGCTGGGTCATGCAGCTCCATATGAGCGCCATCCGGAACAACAATACCCGGCAGTTCAGGCTCCACGGGCCCGACTCGGGTTACAACTCCATGGGGGATGCGCCCGTGGCCGCGCCGCTGGCCCGGTTCCTGGACCTGCTGGACCGGACCGACGAGCTGCCGAAGACGGTCCTGTTTACGCTGAACCAGGGGCAGAACGACGTCCTGGCGGCCATGACGGGGAACTTCAACGACGGGGTGACCCGGGGCAAGATCCAGTTCGGCGCGGCTTGGTGGTTCAACGACCAGAAGGACGGCATCGAGCGGCACCTGGTGTCCCTGGCCAATATGGGGATGATGTCGGTCTTTATCGGGATGCTCACCGATTCCAGAAGTGTCTTTTCCTTTATCCGCCACGAGTACTTTCGAAGGATCGTCTGCAACCTCATCGGAAAATGGATCGACGAAGGGGATCTTCCCCGGGACCTGCCCCATATCGGGGGCATCGTCCGGGATATCTGCTACAACAACGCCCAACGGTATTTCGGGATCGAAGCGCCGAAATGACAGGGGGCCCGGGCGCCGTGCCCGGCCCTTACGGGCCCGGGGCCCCGGATCTCGGATCCGGGGTTCAGTCCGGGCCCCGGGGCCGCCCTGAGGTCCCGGGGTTGCCCCGTCTGGCCGCTTGAACCGGCTGCTCCGTGGGCGCTCCGTCTGGCCGTCGGAGCCGGCCTGAGATCCCGGGGCCGCCCCGCGTGACCGGCGGAACCTCAGGTTCCGGGGCCGTCCGGCCTCCGGCGCCGGACCCGGGTATCCCGGCGGGGATTGCCCGGCATCCGGGGCGGCGGCTCCGGGTTCTATCCCCGGGTATCCCAGCCCGGAAGGGTCCGGCCGGGCTCCGGTGAGGGCTCCGTCAGCTTTCCGTACAGCTCCGGCCGCCGGGCCTTCAGGTAGCGCCGCCCCGGGGCATCGGTCAGTTTTTCCGGCACACAGAGCCCCACCACCACCTCATCGTCCAGACCGCGGCATTCGGCGACGATCTCCCCATAGGGGTCCAGGATCATGGAGGCCCCGCCCCGGATCTGGTCGTCGTCCACGCCGATGGGGTTGGTGAAAACACCGTAAACGCCGTTCTCGTAGACCCGGGCGGGGAGCCAGCGCATGAGCCAGCCCCGGCCCTTGGGGCCGTCGAATTCCATCCTCAACGGCGCCGGGTCCCGGCGGCGGTTGTCCCAGAGTCTTCTGTCCACCAGACCCCGGCCGGGCATGGGAGAGGGGAGACAGCCCGTCACATGGGGCATGAAGATGAGCTCAGCCCCCATCATGGCGGTGATCCGCACATTTTCCGGCAGGTTGTTGTCGTAGCAGATGAGGATCCCGCACCTCACCCCCAGGAGATCGAAAACCAGATACTCCGATCCCGAGCTGAGGTGGGGATTGATGAAGGCGTGGAGCTTCCGGAACCGGGCAAGGAGTTCCCCCTCATGAAGGCAGACATAGGTGTTGTAGAGCCTCCCCTCCCGGTCCTTCTCCAGAAGGCCCGCCAGGATGGCGGCGCCGGTTTCCCGGGACAGGTCTCCCAGGGCCCGGATGCTGGGGCCGTCGGGGACGAACTCCGCCAGATCCAGAAGGGCCGCCTTGTCCAGCTTCCGTAAAAAGGTGTAGCCGGTGATGGAGCACTCGTGAAAGGACACGGCCTGGGCCCCCCGGGCGACGGCGGCGGCGCTGAGCTCGCCTATCCGGGCCAGGTTGTAGGCCTTGTCCCCGTCCCGGGCCTCGAACTGAGCGGCCCCTATTGCGATGTCACGCATCCCCGCTCTCCAGCCCCGCCAGAACCCCAGCCCGAGCCCAGAGTTTTTTATCCACGTAGATCCCGTCCCGTTCCGCCCTCTCCAGGGCCGCCGCGGCCTTCTCCCCCGGGAGCCGGACCGACTGGAAGCCGTCCCCCGGCGGGCAGGCCAGGACCGCCGACAGGACCGCCTCCACCGCCTCGCCGGTCCGGGCCGCGGGGTGGAGGAGGCCGGGGTCGATCATCAGAAGGAGGAGGCCGTAGTCGGCGGCCTTCTCGGGAACCGCCGCCGCGCCCATGAGGGGGCCGCAGAGGAGCTGGACCATCAGGGCCAGGGCGGAGCCTTTGTGCCCCGCCGCGGGGAGAAGGGTCCCGCCGTCCATGACCGCCGCCGGGTCCGTGGTGGGCCGTCCCTCCCGGTCCAGGGCCGAATCCCGGGGGATCGTCTTCCCCGAGGCCCGGGCCACCGAAACGGCCCCGAAGGTGGTGGCGGCGGGGGAAAAGTCCACCACCAGGGGACCCGCGCCGGCGCGGGGAAGGCCCAGGGCCACCGGGTTGGTCCCCAGAACGGCCCGCCCCCCGCCGTGGGGGGCCATCAGAGGCATGCAGTGGGCGGCGGCCAGGCCCCAGAGCCCCTCCCGGGCGATGCGCCGGACAAAGAAACCCAGCATGCCGCTGTGGCCGCAGTTCCGGACCCCCGCCAGACAGAGACCCGAAGAACGGGCGGTCTCCACTCCCCGGGCCACCGCCACCAGGCCGGGGTGGTAGGCCATGTGCCGGGCCCCGTCGATGCCCAGGAAGGAGGGCCCTTCCCGGTAAACCGAAACGGCGCCGGGCTTCTTTTTTATCGTCTCGTCGCAGACATAATCCACCCGGACCAGGCCGTGGGTCTTTTTTCCCGCGCATTCCGCCTCGGTCAGGGAGTCCGCCGCGGCCCCCGCGGCTTCCGCCGGAAGCCCCGCGCGGGTGAAGGCGGCCCGCATCCGGGAGTGAAGCTCGGGAACCCGAACATGCACCTGGTCGCTCATCTCCTGCCTCCCGGGCGGTCAGTCGCCTTTTTTTTCTTCCAGTGCCGCGTGGGCCGCCGCCAGCCGGGCCACCGGGACCCGAGGTCCGGAGCAGCTCACGTAGTCCAGACCCAGTTTGTGACAGAAGATGATGGATTCCGGGTGGCCTCCCTGCTCGCCGCAGATGCCGATCTCCAGGTCCGGCTTCGTTTCCCGTCCCCACTCCACCGCGATCCGCATCAGGCGGCCGACGCCCCGGCGATCGATCCCCTCGAAGGGGTTCTCCTGTAAAATGTTCTTCTCCGCGTAGAGGGGAAGGAATTTGTTCTCCGCGTCCTCCCGGGAAAAGGAGAAGACCGCCTGGGTCAGGTCGTTGGTCCCGAAACTGAAGAACTGCGCCTCCCTGGCCAGTTCCCCCGCCCGCATGCAGGCCCGGACCACTTCGATCATGGTGCCGAACTTGAAGTCCGGACGGAACCCGTAGGCTGCTTCCACCCCCTCCAGAACCTCCTCCAGGTATTTCTTGACCTGTTTCAGCTCCTGGGCGGTGCAGACCTGGGGCACCATGATCTCCGGCCGGACGTCCAGGCCCTCCTTCCGGCACTCCGCCGCGGTTTCCAGGATGGCCCGGATCTGCATCTTGTAGATTTCCGGATAGGTCAGGCCCAGGCGCACCCCCCGGTGGCCCAGCATGGGGTTCACCTCCTGGAGTTCCCGGACCTTCTTCAGCATCAGTTCCTTCTTGATGATGGCCTGATCGATGAGTTCAACCCCTCTGTCGTCGAAGGGAAGATGAGGCTGTTCCCCCAGCAGGGCGTCGGCGTGCAGAAGGCGGAAGCTGGCGTAGAGCCGGCCCACCCCCTGGGCGGTGGTCTTCAGGTGCTCCAGCTGCCGCAGTTCCTCCCGCAGCTCGTCGGGGGTGGGGAGAAACTCGTGGATGGGCGGGTCCAGAAGCCGGACCGTGACGGGTTTGCCCGCCATGGTGGTGAATATTTCCTTGAAGTCCCCCTTCTGGATGGGGAGAAGTTTGTTCAGCGCGTTCTGCCGCGCCGTCACCGTTTCGGCCAGGATCATGTCCAGCACGATGGGAAGCCGTTCCAGGGCGTTGAACATCCTCTCGGTGCGGCAGAGCCCGATTCCCATGGCTCCGTACTCCAGGGCCTTCAGGGCGGTGTCGGGGGTGTCGGCGTTGGCGTAGACCTTCAGGCGGGCGGCTTCGTCGGCCCACTGCAGGAGGGTTTTCAGTTCAGCGCTGAAGACCGGGTCCACCGTGGGGATGACCCCCTCGTAGACATGGCCGGTGCCGCCGTCGATGGTGATGTAGTCCCCCTCCCGGAGGATCTTGTCGCCGATGACCGCGGTCCTCAGGTGGACGTCCACCGTGATCCCCTCCGCCCCGGAGACGCAGGGCTTGCCCATGCTCCGGGCCACCACGGCGGCGTGGGAGGTCTTGCCTCCCCGGCTGGTGAGAATCCCCCGGGAGGCGAAAAAGCCGTGGATGTCCTCCGGCTTGGTCTCTTCCCGCACCAGGATCACCTTCTCCCCCGCTTTGCCCAGGTTGGCTGCCCGGTCGGCGTCGAAGACTATCAGGCCCCCGGCGGCTCCGGGGGAGGCGGGAAGACCCTGGGCCAGGACCGGCGCCTTGTGGGAGGCGTCCAGCCGGGGGTGCAGGAGCTGCTCCAGCATGGAGGGTTTGATCCTGAGGAGGGCCTCCTCCCGGGACAGGATGCCCTGGGCGGTCATCTCCACCGATGTCCGCACCATGGCGGCGGCGTTCATTTTGCCGTTCCGGGTCTGCAGACAGTAGAGGATGCCCTTTTCGATGGTGAACTCGAAGTCCTGCACTTCCCGGTAATGGCTTTCCAGTCTGCTGCGCAGTTCCTCCAGCTGCCGGTGCAGGTCCGGCATCTCCGCGGCCATGTCGGCGATGGGTTTGGGGGTGCGGATTCCCGCCACCACGTCCTCCCCCTGGGCGTTGGTGAGGTATTCGCCGAAGAAGACGTTCTCTCCCGTCCCCGGGTCCCGGGTGAAGGCGACCCCGGTGGCGCTGTCGTTGCCCATATTGCCGAAAACCATGGCCTGCACGTTCACCGCCGTTCCGTCGGCGATGTCCGGGGTTATGCCGAACTCCCGGCGGTAGTCCACGGCCCGGCGGCCCATCCAGGAATTGAAGACCGCCTTGGTGGCCGCTTCCAGCTGGTCGTAGACATTCATCGGGAGGGGGTTTCCCGTCTCCTTCTCGATCACCGTCAGAAAGCGTTCGGCCACCTCCTTCAGGTCCTCCTGCCGGAGGTCCACGTCGCTCCGGACTCCCGCCCGGGTCTTGACCGCCTCCAGCTGGGCGTCGAACTTACTGTCCTCCACCCCCAGCGCCACCTTGCCGAAGAGCTGGATGAAACGGCGGTAGGAATCGTAGGCGAAGCGGGGGTTGCCGGTCTGCCGGATGAGGCCCTGGAGGGTCTCG